>Ga0187776_10000615_pt1 | contig 17228 bp, 16 predicted proteins | sample 0216_BV02_MP12_2_FD_132426 | JGI IMG/M metagenome (GOLD analysis project Ga0187776, IMG submission 132426) | Tropical peat soil microbial communities from peatlands in Department of Meta, Colombia - 0216_BV02_MP12_20_MG | ecosystem: Environmental > Terrestrial > Soil > Wetlands > Peat | place...
CCGCCGCGCAGGCCGCGGCGTCGCGCACGACGACTTTCTCCGCTGCGAGGCGCTGTGCGGCCGCCCCGGCCCTCGCGCGCACCGCCTCCGCCGCCGCGGCGTTGTCGCGGTAGAAGAACGTCACGTCGGCGCCTTCGGCGGCGAAGAGCTCGACGATCGCGCGGCCGATCCCGCGGCTGCCGCCGGTGACGATCGCCACTTTGCCGGTGAGTCGCGTGTCCATCGGCGCCCTTCCCCGTCAGCCGGAGATGGCGAAGCCGCCGTCGACGACCAGCGTGTGCCCGGTGATCATGGCCGCTTCGGGCAGGCACAGAAGATAGACCGCGCCGGCGACGTCGTCGGGCGTGAGCCGGGGCCCGGCCGGGGTGCGCCGCGCGAAGTCGGCGAGCAGCTCCTCGCGATTGGGAAAGTAGCGCAGCGCATCGGTGTCCACGACCCCGGCGCTGACGGTGTTGACGCGGACGTGCTTGGGACCCAGCTCCTGCGCGAGCGTGCGCACCAGCGATTCGAGCGCGGCCTTGGAGGCGCCGACGAATCCGTAGTGAGGCATGGCGCGCGACGCGCCGAGGCTCGAGAGCGCGATGACGCGTCCGCCTGCCGGCATCATGGGCACGGCGCGCTGGACGAGAAGGTCGAGTGCGAAGGCATTGGTCTCGAGGCACCAGCGCCAGTGCTTGAGCGTCATCTCCATCGCCGGCTTGAGCACGCCGCTGGCGGCGTTGCTCACCAGGATGTCGAGGCGATCGAACTGCTTGCGAAGCTCGCCGAACATGTCGTCGACGCTCTCCGGGATGCCCACGCTCGCCTGCAGGGCGCACGCGCGCTGCCCCAGCGCCCGGATCGCCGCGCACACCGCTTCGGCCTCGTCCGCGCTGTTGTAGTAGTTGACCGCGACGTCGCAGCCCGCGGAGGCGAGCTTCAGCGCGATGGCGCGTCCGATACCGCGCGAGGCGCCGGTGACGAGCGCGACTTTTCCGGCGAGGGCGCCTGGCATGATCGAGAATCGGTGGGTTGTCACGGCCCCGCGGGCCGCCGGAGTCTCGCGCGGGCGCCTTCCGGAAGGCGCGCCTTCTCGCAAAAACCGCTTATTATCCTATGCGGAGGCCGCGCCCCGCAACGCTCGTATGTCTAGGGCGAGGCCCTGATCACTGCGCCGCGAGCGCGGCCCGACGCGCGCGAATGAGCCGCTGCAGCTCCAGGCACCAGTGCTTCTTGATGCTGAACCACACGTCCGCGGCCCACAGCGCGCCGTCGTTGTCGCCCTGCGGCATGGTCTCGGCTTGGCCCGGCTTGCCGGGGACGTAGGCGTCGAGCCACGCCCGCATCGCCTCGCGCTGCGCGAGATCCCGCGTCGCGGGCACGATCACGTGGTTGTACGTCGAAGGCAGGAAGACGTTGCGCACCTTCGCTTTCCCGTTGGGATGGTATTCGGCGGCCCCCTTCGCGCCGGGGAAGGTGAGCGCGATCAGGTCGTCGTTTATGGAGAAGCCGGTGAACTCGTCGACGCTGTCGGGAATGGTGTGCAGCCGATGCACCATGCTCCACTGGTTCGGCAGCAGCAGCGCCGCGCCGCCCGCGCCGACGGCGGACACGTAGGACACGCTCAAGCCAACCACCGGCCGGAGCCGGCCGGTCAGCGGATCGACGATCGTCGTGCGATGCTCGGACTCGTCGGTGACCGGGTTCCACACGTCGACGTTCTCGCCGAAGATTCCCGCGAGCTCGTCGAGCACCTTGACCGCCTGCACGCCGCCCTGGCTGTGGCCGATGATCATCGGCCTCATGCCGTCGCGCTCGTAGTACCAGGCGACGATTCCCGCGAGCTCGCGGCTGTCCTGATAGGGACTGTACGAATAGAAGCTGTCGAGAACGTTGTCCGGACGGCGAAGCTCCTTTTCCGGATAGCCCATGCCGATCAGGAATTGCGCGAAGGAGCTCATGGCGAGATACACGGGATAGATGCCGCCGTGGATCAGCACGATGCGCGGCGCCGGCGCTTCGGCGAGCGCATCGCGCACGTCGGCCGCCATGACGTGATCCGGATCCAGCGCGAGGATCCGCTCCTCCAGTGCGGGATCGAGCGCTACCGACCTCAAGACCGCGCCGGCTTGAGGTGGCGGACCCACTTTCTCCGGCGCCTGGTACGGCACCGTGGCGCACCCGGCGAGCAGCACGAGCAGCGCCGCGAGCGAGGCGAAACCGAGCGCTCTCATCGCGAGGGGAGGGCCTCGATCTGGCCGAGCAACGCGCGGGCGATCCGCGTGGCGGTGTCGCTTGTGACGTCGGCCTGACGGAAAGAGACGCCGAACTGCATCGCGCCCCGGAAGGTCGTGATCGCGACGGCCAGCGGCGCGAGCGGTCCCGTCGGCACGGCCCGCGTGTAGCCTATCGGCGCGTCGCGGAACGTCGCTGCCGACCACAGCGCGTCGATGTTGAGGCCCGTCACGCCCGCCCATAGCGGGTAATGCTTGGCGAGAAACCGCCGCCGCCGGCCGGGAGAAAGAAATCGCCAGGCGAGCCCGGTCCACCCGAGCGCGACCAGGGTCTGCAGATAGAGCTTCTGGCGCTTGATGCGCTCGGTCTCGGCGTGGACTTCGGCGGCCAGCTGCTCGAGCCCGGTGCCGTCGGGAACCGGATGCGACACGCGCAGCGAGGCGAGGAACAAGCCGAAGGTGTCATGGGCGTCGGACTCGAATTCCGCTCGCAGGTTCACGATCGACGCCACCCCGAGCTCGTTGCGTCCGGAACGGTGCGCTCGCGGAACGACGTCGGCCAGCGCCCGCAGGAGCATCGCCAGCACCAGATCGTTCATCGTCACCCGCCACGCCTTCGCGGTGCCCAGCAGCGCGGCGAGCGCGTGGTCCGGCGCGCGGAAGGATACGAATCCGGTGCCGGCGGAGCGATCGCCGTGGCACGGGGCGCGCACCGATCGCCGGCAGCTCGCCGCCATCGCCGGCAGGCGCAGCAGTCCGCGCAGCGCATAGCCGAGGTCGCGCCGAAAGAGGCGGCCGTAGGTGCGCGGATAGCGTCGCGGCGACCACGTGCCGACCGCGCCGTCGGCGCCATAGCCGGCGGCCAGCCGCTCGAGCAGCACCGCGATCGAGTCGCCGCCGGCGATGAAATGATCGTAGGCGATGCCCAGCTCGAACGTCGCACCGGCGTCGATCGCGAAAAAGCGGAACGGCGTGAACGCACCGTCGCTCGGGAAAGCGCCGTTGAGCTGGCGCTCGATTTCCGCGCGGCCAACCGACGGCGGATCGTCGCCACCCGCGAGCACCGCGAGATCGATCGCGGCTGGACCGGAGACGAACTCGAAGCGCCGGCGTCGCGCATCCAGCACGATGCGCGCCAGACCGGCTGCTTCGAGCTCCGCGCCGATGTACGCCTTGAGGCGCGCCGCTTCGAGGCGCCGCGGCACGCCCACCATGTGCACCGCCACGTAAGGATCGAGCTCGCGCCAGCGCAGCACCATCGCCTGGAACAGATTGAGCTTGCCGGCGAGGCGCGCTGGCATAGCGCTCCGCCGCGTCGAGCGCCCTACCTTCCGCGCCGCCGCCGATCGGGGCGCACCGTCCGCGCGCGCCGTCATCATCCCCTTCCGGCGTCGCTCCGACGTGCGCGCAGCAGGCGCTGCGCTTCGATGCACCAGTGCTTCTTCACGCTGTACCAGATGTCCGCCGCGTGCAGCAGATTGGCGGTGTCGATCGCGACGTCAGGGATCGCGGCCGCGGTGCCCGGAGAGTAGCGCTCGATCCACTCGCGGGTGGCGGGATTGCGCGCCAGCGCGTCGGCGCGAGGAAGCGTGATATGGCTCGCGCGCGCAGGAAGGAGCACGTTGCGCACGTGCGCCGACCCGGTCGCGCGGTAGGGCTCGGCGTGGCCGAAGTTGCCTGCGATGGGATCCCACCTGAAAGAGAAGCCGGTGAAATCCTCGACCGTGTCGGGGATCTGCTGCAGCAGCGACAGCATCCTCCACTGTCCGAGGAGGAGCCGCGGCAGCCTGCCGGTGGCGAGCGCCGCAGCGTAGGGGACCTTGAGGCCGACCACCGGACGCTCCCGTCCCGTCAGCGGATCGAAGATGGTGGTCCGCGCCTCGGCCGCGGCGCGCAACGGATTCCACACCGGAATCGCGTCGGCGAAGGAGCCTGCGAGCTCGTGCAGGACCTTGATCGCGATCATGCCTCCCTGGCTGTGTCCGATCAACATGGGCATCATACCTTCGTGCTCGTCGTACCACGCCAGCGTTCCGGCGAGCGCGCTGGCGTCGACGTAGCTCGAGTACGACAGAGCGCCGTCCCGGGGGTTGCGGATGCGTTCCTCCGGATAGCCCATGGCGATCAGGAACTCGGCGAACGGCGCCATGGTGACCAGGGGCACGCTTCCCTGGAGGGCGATGATTCTTGGCGCGGGAACCCGCGCCAGCGTCTCGCTCACATCGCGGGCCGACAGACGCTCGGGATCGAGCGCCAGCACCCGCGCCTCGACCCTCGTATCGACGGCGAGCCGATCGAGCGCGAAGGGCGCCTCGGGGTCCGCGGCCCTCGCTTCGACGCTGAGCAGCGTCGCTGCCGCGACGCACAGTACTAACGCGGCTCGGCCGACGGCCATGGCAGGAAGCGTCGGGTGCGGGCGGCATAGCGGCGATAGGCGTCGCCGTGCACGCGCCCGAGATGCTGCTCCTCGTTCCGCGCCTTGAGATGGACGAGAACGGTGTGCACCGCGGCAACGGCGAGCATCGGGCCGGTGGGCACGATCACGAGCGAGCATCCCATGAGCAGCATCTGGAGCGCGTAGATCGGATGGCGCACATAGCGGAACGGTCCGTCGGTGATCAGCGGCTGGCGCTCCGTCGCGCTCACCGCCATGCGCCAGGCGAGCCCCATGCGCGACCAGCACAGGCTGGTGGCGAGCAGGGCGGCCAGCGCCACCCCCGCCGCGAGCCCGCGCAGCGCGGCGTACCACGCCAGGCGGGCGAACCCGGGCGCAGCGAGGGGTGCATGCTCGCGCAGCAGCGACAGATACGGCAGCGTCAGCCATGCCGCGACCAGCGGCACCCAGACGAGCGCCAGGGCGCGCTCGAGCGGCTGCTCGGGCATCAGCCCGCGGCTGTGCCGGGTCTTGCGGTGCACGCGCGCGATCATCATCCCGACGCCGATCCAGTACGACCAGACCGTGGCGACGCAGAGCACGCCGGCCCAGTCGGTCATCGAGTCGCCCCCATGCGCGAGGCGCGCCGCGCCGTGCTGGAGATTTGTAAAGGCAAGGGATTGCTCCTAGAATGCGGCAGGCGTCGCGGCCGAAAACCTTGTCGTCCGAGGTCCCGCCGCGAGGTCGCGATGCCTTCGCAACGCCCGTGTTCAGCGGCGCGCTATGCAACCCGTCCCGACGGCCAGCCAGCACAGCATCGCTCGCGACCCGCCGGCGCTGCGCGCGCTGTGCTTGGCCCTGGGCGTGCTGCTCGCCATTCTTCCGCTGGCTCACGTCACAGCGCTGCGCAACAGTCTCGTCGCTCTCGGGGCCGCGGCCGCGCTGCTGCAGTTCGGATTTCGACCGTGGAAGGATGTTCCGGGCTTCGCCCAATGGCTGGTATGGCTCGCCTTCGCGGTAGTCTCGGTCGCCTGGTCGGCGCTGCCCGAAGCTTCGTTCCAGAGCTTTCGCAACGATCAATTCTATCCGTTCGTGATCTTTCTGGTGAGCTTCATCGCCGTCGAAGCGCTGGGCGGCCGGCTCGCGTTCGCCGGGGGCGCGACGGCGGGGACGCTGCTATGCGTGGCGACCATGTCGGCCGCGGTGATTCTGGGTGCCTATCCCGACGCGCCGGCGCAACCAGGCGTGCTCGGGTGGCTGGCGTGGCGCGCGGGCGCGGCGCCCGATGCGAACACCTACGTGGCGTTCATCGCCGTGCCGCTGTATCGGGTCGTCGTCCGCTCTCGCGCGGGCTGGCCGCGGTGGATCGCCGCGCTGTGCGTGGCCGTCTTCGCCGCGCTCGGTTTCTTAAGCGAGAGCCGCACGTTGATCGCTACGCTGTTCGTTTCGCTCATCGGGTTTCTCATGGCCTACGGGATCCTGCGCGGAACGCTCCGCTGGAAATCCGTGCTGGCGATCGCCGTGGCCGGGCTGATCGTCTCGGCCGCGTGCGTCGAGCTCATCTCGCGCGTGCGGCTGCCCGAGCCGCGTCCGCTGGATCACAGCGTCGCGCTGGAGATGATCGCCTCCGATTCGCGTCCGGCGATCTGGGCGACGTATTCGGCGTTTGTCCGCGAGCATCCCTGGCTCGGCATCGGTCTGGGGCGGAGCGTCCCGCCGCGTGCCTACCGCGTCGAGGAGGATGCGGCGCTCCTGCGGATCGATCCGCAGGCCGGTGCGCACGGCCACAACCTGATCCTCGATCTGCTGCTCGAAGTCGGCGTGGTCGGTCTCGCCCTGTGGCTATGGCTGCACTACGAGCTGGTGCGCCTCGCGTGGCAGAGGGCACGGCACGCGGGAGATCGCGAAAAGGCGTGGGCCGCCGTCGCGGTGGGGCTGGTCCTGGCGCTGCTCGCGAAGAACTCGACCAACGATCTCGCGGTCTATGGCAACGCAATTCTCTTCTGGGCGCTGATGGGCGCCACGCTGGGACTCGTCTGGCGCCGGACCGAGGCGCCCGCGGAGGCGCTCGTGCCGCGGCGGGCGGTGCCGGGCTGACGGGCGTGCATTCGCGGGAGTCGAAAAGAAAGAAGCCGGGCGGGTGCCCGGCTTCCGTGTCGTGTGCGGGTGCGGCTTCAGACGATCTGGATGTTCGACGCCTGCTTGCCCTTCGGGCCCTGGGTGACTTCGAAGCTCACCTTCTGCCCTTCCTTCAACGATTTGAATCCCGGCATGTTGATGGCCGAGAAATGGGCGAATAAATCCTCTCCCCCGCCGTCCGGCGTAATGAAGCCGAACCCCTTCGCATCGTTGAACCACTTAACCGTTCCAGTTGGCATGTTTCCAATCCTATAAGCAAATAAGAAGTCGGGTCGAACCCGTTCGATGTTCTGATCTCAAGGACAGGAAAGTACGGCGCTTCGGCAACGGCCAATGAGCCGGACAGGTCGTGCTTTAGTACTTGAAACAAAACACGAAGCGGACTATACGCGGCGCCGCCGCGCAGGTCAAACCGGCCGTCGGGCGGTGTTTTTCGGGCTCCGGGCGGCCGGTTCAACCGATCTCCCGCCGAACCAGAGCCGCCCCCGCCGCCAGGGCCGCGAGCTTCCCGCGCGCCGCGGCGCGGGGGAGAGGCACCATGCCGCAGTTGGTGCAGGCGACGATCCGCTCGGGCGGCACGTGGTTCATGGCCGCCCGCAGGGTCTCGGCCACCTCTTCCGGCGCTTCCACCCGGTCGGTCGCCACGTCGATCGACCCGACCAGCACGTCCTTGCCGGCGAGCAGGCGCAACAGCTCGAGGGGCACCCGCGAATTGGCGCATTCGAGCGACACCTGGTCGATGCCGGATCGCGCCAGAAGAGGAAAAGTGTTCTCGTACTGGCGCCACTCCGACCCGAGGGTCTTCTTCCAGTCGATGTTGGCCTTGATCCCGTAGCCGTAGCAGATGTGGACGGCCGTCGTGCACCGCAGGCCCTCGGCGGCGCGCTCGAGCGCGGCGATACCCCAGTCGCGCACTTCGTCGAAGTAGACGTTGAATGCCGGCTCGTCGAACTGGATCACGTCGACCCCCGCCGCCTCGATGGACCGCGCCTCCTCGTTCAGGATCGCCGCGAACGCCTCGGCGAGCTTCTGACGGCTCTTGTAGTGTGCATCGTAGAGCGTATCGACCATCGTCATCGGGCCGGGGAGCGTGTACTTGACCTTGCGCAGCGTCTGGCTCCGCACGAAGCGCGCGTCGTCGGCGAAGACGGGGTGGCGGCGCGCCACCTCGCCTACGACTACCGGCACGGCGGCGTCGTAGCGGTCGCGAATGCGTACCGTTCTCTTGTGCTCGAAATCCACCCCTTCGAGGTTCTCGATCAGCGTGGTGACGAAGTGACGGCGGGTCTGCTCCCCGTCGGTGACGATGTCGATGCCCGCGTGCTCCTGATCGAAGAGCGCCAGGCGCACCGCGTCGCGCTTGCCTTCCTCGAGCGCGGCACCTTCCAGCAGCCATGGCGCCCACAGCACCCCGGGGGGGCTCAGCCATTCCGGCTTGGGAAGGCTCCCCGCGATCGTGGTCGGCACCAGCAGGGCCATGATGTCCTCCTCGGGTTGGCCGGCGTCGATTATAGTCGCGGGCATCCGCGGCCAAGCCTCGGCGCATCGGCTTGACGCGCGCCGCCCCGGCCCGTACCGTTCCGCGGCCCTCGAGCCGGAGCCAACGACCCAAGACATGCCCCGAGTCCTGTACGCCGACCACGACTACTCCGACATCGACCTCGAGCGCGCGCTCTTCGAAGGTGCCGGGGTGGAGCTCTTCGCGGCACAGTGCCGCACCGAGGAGGAAGTCGCCGCGGCGGCGAGCGGCTGCGTGGGCATCCTGTCACAGTACGCTCCCGTCGGCGAGAAGGTCATCGCCGCGGTGCCCACCTTGGGCATCGTCAGCCGCATCGGCGCCGGCTACGACAACGTCGACACCGCCGCCTGCGAGCGGCACGGGGTGTGGGTCGCCAACTCGCCCGATTACGGCATCGGCGAGGTCGCCACCCACGCGCTGGCCCTCGCGCTGGCGCTCGTGCGCAACGTGGTCGCCTACCACCGCGACATCCAGGCCGGCGAGTGGCATTACCTCTCGTCGGGACCGCTGCGGCGCGCGAGCGAGATGACGCTCGGGATCATCGGGCTAGGACGGATCGGCAAGCGCATGGCCCACGTGTCGCGAAATGTCTTCCGGCGGATCGCCGCCTTCGATCCCTATCTCATCGACGGCGACTTCCCGGCCTACGTCGAGCGGGCGCGGGAGCTGCCCGGGCTGCTCGCCGCGAGCGACGTGGTGAGCATCCACGCGCCGCTTACAGAGGAGACCCGCGGCATGATCGATGCGAAGGCGCTGGCGCAGATGCGATCCGGTTCGTTTCTCGTCAACACGGCCCGCGGCGCCATCGTCGACATCGGCGATTTGCTCGCCGCACTCGATAGTGGAATACTTGGCGGCGCCGGACTGGACGTGCTGCCCGTCGAGCCGGTTCCCGCGGGCCATCGCCTGCTCGGCCATCCCAAGGTGATCCTTACTCCACACGCGGCGTTCTTCAGCGTGCAGTCCGAAGTCGATCTGCGGCGCAAGGCGGCGCGCAACATCGTCACCTGGCTCGCGACGGGTCGTCCCGACTACGTCGTCGTGCGCGGCACGCGCAAGCCTCACCCCTGACCTGAAGAGCCGCTGTGGCAGGCGTAGCCATCCGGCAGGTCCACAAGCATTTCGGCTCGACGCACGTGATCCGCGGCGTGGACGTCGAGATCGCCGACGGCGAGTTCTGCGTGCTTGTCGGTCCTTCCGGCTGCGGCAAGTCGACGCTCCTGCGCATGATCGCCGGCCTGGAGGAGATCAGCGAAGGCGAGATCGAGATCGGCGGCAGGGTGGTGAACCGCGTGCCGCCGAAGGAGCGCGACATCGCGATGGTGTTCCAGAACTACGCGCTCTATCCGCACATGACCGTGCGCGACAACATGTCGTTCGCCCTCGTGCTCGCGCGCCAGCCGAAGCGCGAAATCGAGAGCCGCGTCGCAAAGGCGGCCGGCATTCTCGGGCTCTCCACGTTCCTCGATCGCTACCCCCGCCAGCTCTCGGGCGGCCAGCGCCAGCGCGTGGCCATGGGGCGCGCGATCGTGCGCGATCCGCAGGTGTTCCTGTTCGACGAGCCGCTGTCGAACCTCGACGCCAAGCTGCGGGTGCAGATGCGCACCGAGATCAGGGAGCTGCACCAGCGACTCAAGACGACCTCGATCTACGTCACGCACGATCAGATCGAGGCGATGACCATGGCCGACAAGATCGTGGTCATGCGCGACGGCGTGGTCGAGCAGATCGGCGATCCGCTGTCGCTCTACGACAGCCCCAACAACACCTTCGTCGCCGGCTTCATCGGCTCCCCGGCGATGAACATGGTTCCAGGCACGGCGCGAGTGAACGGCGGCGAGGCGTACGTCGAATTCGCGAGCGACGTCCGCCTGCCTCTGCCGCAGCACGCGCGGGCGGCCGACGGCCAGAGCGTGCTCTACGGCATCCGGCCGGAGCATTGCCTCCTGGCGGACTCCGCCGGACTGCCTGCCGAGGTGGTCGTGGTCGAGCCGACGGGCGCCGATACGCAGCTCTATTGCCGCTTCAACGGGCAGGAGCTTGCATCGCTGGTGCGCGATCGCGTCGACTGCCGCGCCGGCGATCGCATCCATCTCAGGCCGGATCTGGCGAGGGCGCATTTGTTCGACGCCGGCAGCGGCCGGCGGCTCGTGTCATAAGAGTTCGACCGTTAGAGCCTGCAACACCGCAACGACTCGAAGTTCAACCTCGAGGAGGAAACCATGAGCAAGTTCAAGCGTCGCGATTTTCTGAAGGCCACAGCCGGCGTCGCCGCGGGCGGAGCGCTCGGCGCCGGATCGGCGTTGTTCGCTCCCGATGCGCTGGCGCAGCAGTACAAGGTCACGCCCGAAAAGGGCGCGAAGCTGCGGGTGCTGCGCTGGAAGCGCTTCGTCCAGGGCGACGAGGACATGTGGGCGGAGAACACCAAGAAGTTCACGCAGGCCACGGGTATCGAGGTCCGCGTGGACGCCGAAGGATGGGAAGACGTGCGGCCGAAGGCGGCCGTAGCCGCGAACGTCGGCAGCGGCCCGGACATCATCATCAGCACCTTCGAGGACGCGCACCAGTACCCGGAAAAACTGGTGGACGTCACCGACCTCTGCAACTATCTCGGCGCGAAATACGGCGGCTGGTACGACGTGTGCAAAGCCTATTGCACTTCCAAGGGCAGATGGGTCGCGGTCCCCATGGGCTGCGCGGGCAACGCGCTCGTCTATCGCATCAGTGCCATGAAGGCCGCGGGGTTCGACGAGTTTCCCAGGGACCTGCCGGGTTTCCTGAAGCTCTGCCAGGGTCTGAAAGCGAAAGGCTTGCCGCCGGGATTCGCGCTCGGCAACGCCACCGGCGACGGCAATACCTGGACCCATTGGCTGGTCTGGGCACACGGGGGCAAGATGGTCGATACGAAGAATAAGGTCGTGATCAACAGCCCGGAAACCATCGCCGCGCTGGAGTACGGCAAGCAAATGTACGAGACCTTCGTGCCGGGCACGCTGTCGTGGCTCGATCCGAACAACAACAAGGCGTTCTTGGACGGCCAGATCGGCCTTACATACAACGGTATCTCGATCTACTACGCGGCGAAGATGTCGCAGGACCCGAAGCTGAAGGAGATGGCGGCCGATATCGGCCACGCGATCATGCCGATCGGCCCGGTCGGGAAGACCACGGAGCTCAATCTCTTCTTCCCGATGATGATCTTCAAGTATTCGAAGTACCCGAACGCGGCCAAGGCCTATCTCGCCTTCATGATGGAGAAGGAGCAATACGAGCCGTGGCAACAAGCCTCGATCGGGTACGTGACGCAGCCGCTCAAGTACTACGAGAAGAACCCGATCTGGACCTCCGATCCGAAGCACACGCCGTACCGCGACGCGATGAAGATCATGTTGCCGAACGGCTACGCGGGTGAGATGGGATACGCTTCCGCGGCGACGATGGCCGACTTCGTCATGGTCAACATGGTGGCGGAGGCCGCTTCAGGAGCGAAATCGCCGAAGGAGGCGGCGGAGCGGGCGCAGAAACGGGCCGAGCGCTACTACAACGTATGACATCGCGCCGCCAATCGCCTTACCTGGTCGATTGGCCTTGTTTGGCGTGACCTACGTGCGCGCGTCGAGGCGGCGTCTCGTTGGGGCCGCTCGACGCGCGCAGATTCCGTCGATGAGACTAACGCATTGAAGGCGGCGTCGCGCAGCAGCGCGCTTTCCCGCGCGCTTGACAACCGCAATCTGCTCGGGCTGCTGTTCATGCTGCCCGCCGCGGTCCTGCTGCTCGTCTTCCTGACCTATCCGCTCGGGCTGGGAACCTGGCTCGGCTTCACGAACGCCAAGATCGGCCGCGCGGGGCAGTGGATCGGCCTGGAGAACTTCGAGTTCCTGTGGAGCGACCAGGTCACGCGGCTCGCGCTGTTCAACACGCTGTTCTACACGTTCGTCGCAAGCGTGATCAAGTTCGCGCTGGGACTCTGGCTGGCGCTTATCCTCAACAAGCATCTCCCGTTCAAGGCCTTCTTCCGTGCGGTGGTGCTGCTGCCGTTCATCGTGCCGACCGCGCTGTCGGCGCTCGCCTTCTGGTGGATCTACGACGCGCAGTTCTCGGTCATCAGCTGGGCTCTGACCAAGATGGGGCTGATCGACCGCTACATCGATTTTCTCGGCGATCCCTGGAACGCGCGCTTCTCCACCATCGCGGCGAACATCTGGCGCGGAGTCCCCTTCGTCGCGATCACACTGCTCGCTGGACTTCAGACCATCTCTCCGTCGTACTACGAGGCGGCTAGCCTCGACGGGGCGTCGCCCTGGCAGCAGTTCCGGCACGTCACCCTTCCGCTGCTCACCCCGATCATCGCGGTCGTCATGACGTTCTCGGTGCTCTTCACGTTCACCGATTTCCAGCTGATCTACGTGCTCACCCGGGGCGGGCCGCTCAACGCGACGCATCTGATGGCCACGCTGTCTTTCCAGCGGGCGATCTCGGGCGGCAACCTGGGCGAAGGTGCGGCGATCGCCACCGCGATGGTGCCGTTCCTGCTGGCCGCGATTCTGATCAGCTATTACGGCCTGCAGCGGCGGGCATGGCAGCAGGGAAGCGGCGACAAATGACGACCGCCGAAGCCACGCGCGAGGTCATCGACAGCCAGGGCATGAACTATCTGGTGTCGCTGCCGCGGCGGATCGTCACCATCTATCTGCCGCTCGGCGCGTTCCTGTTCGTGCTTCTCTTCCCGTTTTACTGGATGGCGATGACCGCTTTCAAGCCCGACGCGGAGCTGCTGTCCCGGGAAGGCAATCCGTTCTGGATCGACCACCCGACGCTGATGCACGTAAAGAAGCTCCTGTTCGAGACACAATATCCGGAGTGGCTCTGGAACACGATGCTGGTGTCGGTCGTCTCGACCTTCCTGTCGATCGTATGCAGCGTGCTCGCCGCGTATGCGATCGAGCGGCTGCGCTACCGCGGATCGCGCTATGTCGGCGCGAGCATCTTCCTCGCCTACCTCGTGCCGCCGTCGATCCTCTTCATCCCGCTGGCGACGATAGTCTACAAGCTCGACCTCTTCGACACGAGGCTCGCACTGATCCTCACCTATCCGACCTTTCTGATCCCGTTCTGCACGTGGCTGCTGATGGGCTACTTCAAGAGCATTCCGTTCGAGCTGGAGGAATGCGCGCTCATCGACGGGGCGAACCGCCTGCAGATCCTGATGAAGATCATCCTGCCGCTCGCCGTGCCTGGCCTGATCTCGGCCGGGATCTTCGCCTTCACGCTGTCCTGGAACGAGTTCATCTATGCGCTCACGTTCGTTTCCTCGTCCGAGGTAAAGACCGTCCCGGTCGGCGTGGTAACGGAGCTTGTCGAAGGCGATATCTACCACTGGGGGTCCTTGATGGCCGGCGCGCTGTTCGGATCGATCCCGGTGGCGGTGCTCTACTCGTTCTTCGTGGAGTACTACGTCTCGGGTCTCACCGGGGCCGTCAAGGAATAGGGGCCTCCCGAGCGATGACCCGCATCGCCGTACTGGACGACTGGCAGAGCGTGGCGCGCGCAAGCGCCGACTGGGCGCCGGTCATGGCGCGCGCGCAGGTGGAATTCTTCCATGCGCCTTTCGCGGACGAGGACGAGGTGGCGCGCACGCTCGCGCCGTTCGAGATCGTGTGCACCGTCCGGGAGCGAACGCCTTTCCCGGCCTCGCTGGCGCAGCGCCTGCCAAGCTTGCGCATGCTCAACATGACCGGCGCCAAGGCGGCGCTGATCGACGTCGCGGCGCTGCGCGCGCGCGGAGTCGTCGTCTGCCATACCGGCGGCGGCCCGTCCGGCGCGTCGACCGCCGAAGTCGCCCTGGCCCTCATGCTCGCGGCCGCGCGCGGCATCCCCGCCGCCGATGCGGCGGTTCGCGCCGGGCACTTTCAGGAGGACACGCGGGCGGGACCCGTGCTCGCCGGCAAGACGCTCGGCGTCATCGGGCTCGGGAGGATCGGCGCCCGCGTGGCACGCTATGGACAGGCACTGGAGATGCGCGTCGTCGCCTGGAGCCAGCACCTCACGCCCGAGGCCGCGGCCGCCGCGGGTTGCGCGCTCGTCTCGAAGATGGAGCTGCTCGGGCAATCCGACGTCGTGAGCCTGCACCTCGTGCTCTCCGAGCGCACGCGGGGCATCCTGGGCGCGCCGGAGCTCGCGCGGATGAAGCGGGGCGCGATCCTGGTCAACACCGCCCGGGCGGCGCTGGTCGACGAGGTGGCGTTGATCGACGCGGTGCAGTCGAAGCGCATCGTCGCGGCGCTCGACGTATTCCATCGCGAGCCGCTGCCGGCGACTCACCCGTTCGCGCGAGCCGACAATGCGGTATTGACGCCGCATCTGGGCTACAGCGCGCTCGAGGTGTATGCGGAATACTATCGGCACACCGTGGAGAACGTGCTGGCTTTCCTCGGCGGGAAGCCGATCCGGGTGGCCGACCCGACGGGCCATTGAGACCGCCCCGCCGGACCGCACCGTGGAGGAACGATCATGCTGAAGATCCTGGGCCGCAAGAGCTCGAGCAACGTGCAGAAAGTCCTCTGGTGCTGCGCCGAGATCGGGCTCGCCTTCGAGCGCGCGGACATCGGCGGACCGTTCGGGGGCAACAAGGCGCCCGGATACCTCGCGCTCAACCCCAACGGGCTCGTGCCGACCATCGACGACGACGGCTTCGTGCTATGGGAGTCGAACGCAATCGTGCGCTATCTCTCGGCAAAGCACGCGTCGGGCTCGCTGTGGCCCACCGATCTTCGGCGCCGGGCCGACGCCGATCGCTGGATGGACTGGCAGCAAACCACACTCGGACCGCCGATGGGGGCGCTGTTCCGCGCGCTCCTGCGCTCCCCTCCGGATCCCGTCGAGCCCGCGGAGCTCGAGAGCGCGAAGCGGCGCGCGGCCTCGGCCTTTTCCATCCTCGACGCCCAGCTCGGCCGCAGTCGCTTCGTCGCCGGCCCGGATTTGACGATGGGCGACATCGCGCTGGGCTTTGCCCCTCACCGCTGGTTCATGCTGCCGATCGAGCGGCCGAGCCTGCCGCACGTCGAGCGCTGGTACCGCGAGCTGTGCGAACGGCCCGCTTACCGCGAGCACGTCGTATCCGCCTGAAGATGCGCCCGCGGTCGGCCGGTCGGAAAGAGCCGGCTGATGCGCTAAAATCCATCTTTTGAAACGAGACTTTGCGAAAGGCGGCGCGATGAGCGTTCAGGAAACGATCCGCGAGCAGGTAACCGGCCACCCGGTCGTGCTCTACATGAAGGGCACGCCGCAGTTCCCGCAATGCGGCTTCTCGGCGGCGGCGGTGCAGATGCTGCAGGCCTGCGGCGTCGACCGGTTCTTCTCGGTCGACGTGCTCGCCGATCCCGAGATTCGCCAGGGCGTGAAGGATTACGCCAGCTGGCCGACGATCCCGCAGCTGTACGTGAACGGCGAGTTCGTCGGGGGCTGCGACATTATGCGCGAGATGTACCAGTCGGGAGAGCTGCAGCAGCTGCTCGCCAAGCAGGCGGCGTAGCACAGGGCCGTACCGCCGGATTCATCCGGCCCCGCGGTGCGAACAAATTCACATCGACGTTGGCGCCTGCATCCGGCCGGGCGGTGCGAATGAATTCGCACCTGCGTGCCCGCCGGCGTCACGTCCGTGCCCGGTGGATGCGCCGCACTTCCGGGATGCGGCGCAGTGCGCGCATGACGTGCGCGAGGTGGCGCCGGTCGCGCACCTGCACGCTGAAGAACATGTTGACCACGCGATCGCCGTCCGGACGCTCCATCGACAGATACTCGATGTTCGCTCCAGCGTCGGCGATCTCGGTGGCGAGCCGCGCCAGCAGCCCGCGACGGTCGTCGACGAGCAGCCGCACGCCGGCCTCGAAGACGCCGTCGACCTCGGGCGCCCATTCCACGTCGACGACCTGGTCGGTGTCGACGCGTCCCTTGCGCAGGGTCTGGCAGTCGCGGGTGTGCACGAGAAGGCCCTGGCCGCGGCGGAACTGCCCGACGATCGCGTCGCCCGGGATCGGCCGGCAGCACTTGCTGTACTGGATCGCGACACCCTCGACGCCGCGCAACTGCAGGGCGTCGGCCCGGGCGTGCCCGGAGGGGACGTCGTCCGTCACGCGCGCACTCGCGCGCGTCAGCGCCTGCGCGACCACGAACGACAGGCGCTTGCCGAGTCCGATGTCGGCCAGGACCTCGAGCCGGCTCTTCGCGCCGTAGTCGCGCATCAGCGCGTCCCAGCGCTCGCCGGTGATCGATCGCGGGGAGACCTTGAGCGAGGAGAGCGCCTGCTCCAGCATGCGTTCGCCGAGCGCGGCCGATTCCTTCTGCTGCAGCGATTTGAGGAAGTGGCGGATGCGCGAGCGGGCCTTTCCGGTCGCCACGAAGTTGAGCCACGACGGATTCGGCCGGGCCGACGGCGCGGTGATGATCTCCACCTGGTCGCCGCTCCTGAGCTCGGTCCTGAGCGGCATCAACTCGTAGTTGATGCGCGCGGCGGTGCAGTGGTGTCCGATGTCCGTGTGCACCGCGTAGGCGAAGTCGACCGCGGTGGCCCCTCGCGGCAGCGCCATGATCTTGCCCTTGGGCGTGAAGACGTAGATCTCGTCGGGGAAGAGGTCGCCCTTGATGTGCTCGAGAAACTCCTTGGAATCGCGCGACTCCGACTGGATCTCCAGGAGGCTCTGCAGCCACCGATGCGTCTGCTGCTGGGCCTCGGCCAGATCGAGCTGGCCGCCCGCCTTGTACAGCCAGTGCGCCGCGACGCCCGCCTCGGCAACGTGGTGCATGTCATGGGTGCGGATCTGCGCTTCGAGCGGCGTGCCGTAGGGGCCGAACAGCGTGGTGTGCAGCGACTGGTAGCCGTTGCCCTTCGGGATCGCGATGTAGTCCTTGAACTTGCCGGGGATCGGCTTGTAGAGCCCGTGCAGCACGCCGAGCGCCGCGTAGCACGCGGTGGTGTCCTTGACCA
>Ga0187776_10000616_pt1 | contig 17226 bp, 12 predicted proteins | sample 0216_BV02_MP12_2_FD_132426 | JGI IMG/M metagenome (GOLD analysis project Ga0187776, IMG submission 132426) | Tropical peat soil microbial communities from peatlands in Department of Meta, Colombia - 0216_BV02_MP12_20_MG | ecosystem: Environmental > Terrestrial > Soil > Wetlands > Peat | place...
AAGGGGCAGAAGCGCGACTCATACGGTCATGCCAGCTCGCGAGCTCGGCGGGTTGATTGGTCGAGCGCGCGCTGACGCCTTCTCCTTTGCCCCGCCTCCCTGCAAGCTGGGAAACCGCCGCTGGCCCGCAGATGACCTCGCGTCACCTGGCGGATCGAGTGACGAGGTCAGCGCAGAAGTAATGGCGGCCTATCGACTCCCATTTCTCGATGACGAAGTGGGCGCTCGCGAACGGCAACTGGGACGATCCCGTCAGCGGTCACAACTACGGCAATCCCGGCGGCCTGCTGGCCTTCGCCTTTGACTTCATCCATCCCAAGGGCGGTGACGTACGAGCCGCCCGAGGGGGTCACGTCTACGACCTCGACCGGGGAGCACTCGGCCCGGATCGACAAACTCGTCGGATTGCTCGCCGACCGTGACCGCACCGCCGCAGCCGCCCGCGACCGCGCCGACGAGCTTGAGGATGAGATCAGGCGGCAGCGCGAGGCGATCGAGGCCGTGCAGCGGCTCGTCGGAGGGGTGCTGACCTGATGCCGGTGCCGTTCGCGTTCACGACATCGACCGACTTCACGAATCGGTCGAAGTGTCTGTGCGCGTGGCACCTCTCTACCTACATCCACACCGCTGCGTTGACCGCGCTCCGGGGCAGTACTAGAGTGACTTTGCTCCTTCGCCCATCGAGGCGGAGCTAGCTGGAGCGGAGGTAGGCATTGGCTTCCGATAGCGCACGAAGCGCGTGGTGTGGCGCGCTGATATGTGCGTGCTTGGTGTCTCTCGGTACTGGATGCGGTGGCTCGGGCCGAAACAATGCGGCCCCACCCTGGTGCGAGAAGCCGGGCATCCGCTACGCCGGCGTAACCGCTCCGGGAGTTGAGGTCTGCTTCACCCTGACGAGCGACGCCAGGACCTGGCGCGAGATTGGCTACCGCTTCATCCGCGGGAAGGGTTGCCCGGGCTCGCCGGGACCCAACTACTTTCCCGGGCCATCGGTAGGAAGCGGCCCCGAGCTCGTCATCGAGGAAAACTTCACGGCCAGGATCCGCGGCGCGCGGGCCTCGGGGATCATCGAAAACTCCTACTTCTGTAAGGGCAAGAAATTCAAGTGGAGCGCGCACGCGACGAAGCCGCTGACGACACAAGCCCTTCGGAATCTCTCGCCCGCCCCGAAAAACGTTTGCAGGAAGCCGGGCATCCAATACGTCGGCAGGGATGCCAAAGGCCGTGTTGTGGTCTGCTTCACGCTCAACTCCTACCGGAGCAGCGTGATCGAGACAGGCTGGAGCTTCGGACCACTCGGCTGCGAAGGCGATGTGGGTGGACGATCCGTGGACAAGACCGACCTCGATGCAGCCGGGCGTTTCGACAATGGGATCGGCCTCACCGGAACGATCCGGGGGGACAGGGCGTCGGGCGTGCTTTCGGACTTTGCCATCTGCCTGGGCAAGACGTTCAAGTGGAACGCGAGCCGCAGACATTGAGAGACCCGCCGCCGTGTCCAAATCCCGAGGGTCTGAGCCAGTACGAGATCGCGGCCAGGCTGAAACGGCCGAGCGTGGCTGAGGTCCTCCGACGTTAGTGAAGGGGCGGCAGGTCGAGGTCAGCGCGGACGATGTTGGCGGCGGCGGACACCTTCCCGGCGTCCTGCAAGAACTGAGTGAGCCAGTTGCTGGATTGGCGGCGACCAAGTCAAAGCGGCGAAGGTGACCTCCCTCGTCGGTGAAGCGGGGATGGTTCATCGTGTCCCCCAGGGCGATCTCGGCCTCAATGTCGTGGATCACGGCGTTCATGCGGGCAATCGCAAAGGTGGCCGGGTTGATCTCTTGGCCGAAGACGTGTAGCGGCTCAACTTCGGGCGGGAGCTTCAACCGCCCGTTCGTCTGCACCCCGCGCGTCTCTAGAAGACGAAGGTGGGACTTGATCAGCAGGCCGCCTGAGCCGCAGCAAGGGTCGTACGCAGTCATCCCCGGCTCCGGGTCGAGCAGCCGGGCGATCAAGATCGCCACCTCGCGCGGTGTGTAGAACTCCCCGGCGCTTTGCCCCTGACCCTCGGCGAACTTCCGAAGCAGGTACTCGTAAGGGACCACTCTCCGTCGCATCGGGTCGTATCGAGTTGCGACTGAGGTAGCGCATCTGGGCTGTTGCGTGGTGAAGACAACGAACGACTACCCGAAGCAACCCGAGACATCGGCTCGTTGTTCCATGGTAAGGAGGGGGTCTCCGGTTCGAGTCCGGAAGAGGGCTTAGAAATACCTGCGAATCGCGAGTTCTTGTTGTCTGTGCTGAATCGCGGGTAAGGAGTTAGCGCTGGAGATAAGAAGTGGCTCGTTTGCAGGCCTTTCGCTATCTGATGCTCGTCCATTCGTGCTTCAGGCCGCCTTGAGCCGCACCAGGGTCGCACGCGCTCGAACATGGCTACACCCAACAGGGGTTACCCGCGTCGCTGCGCTAGCCGCGATTCGGGCAACATACGGCCCGCTCTCGACCGGCGTGCGCCTACTCCCCGTCGCCAGCTGCGTCGCGATCTCCTCGATCCTCGGCACCAGGCTCGCCGTGCGGATCGGCACCAAGCTCGTCGTCGCCGCCGGGCTGTCCTTGATGGCCGCCTTCTACGTCTGGGTCGCGACCACAAGCGCCTCCACCACCTACGCCACGATCGCGGCCCAGATGATCGTGCTCGGCACCGGGATGGGCCTGACCAGCGCTCCCGCGACCGAGGCGATCATGGGCGTCGTCCCGAAAGCGAAAGCCGGGGTCGGCTCGGCGGTCAACGACGCCACGCGCCTCCTCGGAGGCACCCTCGGCGTCGCCGTCATCGGAAGCGTCTACGCCTCGCTCTACGCCAGCCGGCTCACCAGCGACCTCCCTCCAGGGCTGCCCGCCACCGTCGCCACGAACGCTCACGGGTCCGTCGGCAGCGCTCTCACCTCCGCAGACGCTCTCGCCCAGGGCGGCCATCCGGCGCTCGCCGAGGCCGTCCAAGAGGCCGCCCGCTCCGCCTTCTTCCACGGCTTCCACACCGCCAACTACGTCGCCGCCGGCATCGCCGCCGCCGGCGCCCTGGTCGCGCTCGCGCTCCTCCCAGCCCACCCGACCCCCAGCACCACCGAAACGCTCGAGGCACAGGCGCCCACCTCGCCCGCCACCGCCGCGGAACCCGCAGATAGGTGCGGTTCGATTCCAGCAGATCACGCGTCTCCTTCGCGCACCTCGGCCACGCGGGAGCCGGCGGCTGCGACCGTGCCGACCGCCTCCGTCCCGAGCGCCATCGGAGCCGGGCCGCCGACCTGCCAGCTCCGATCCTGACAAGCTCGTCCCAGTTGCCGATGCCGCCGTTAGTGGCGTCGGTGATCCGGCACGGACATCCGCCGCCACGGAGGACGCCGCTGACGGGCCGGCTACTCGAGCGCCAGCAGCGACCTGAGCGCGGCCAGCTCGCTCGACCACTCCTGCTCGGCCTGGGCAAGCGCGGCCTCCCGTGCCTTCTCCTGCGCGGCAGCGGTGCCGAGCGCCTCTTTCGCCGCCTTGACTCCTGCGGCAACGGTTGCGTCCCCTTTCGCCGCGGCCTTGACCGCTTTCGTGCCGAACGCCGAGGTCAGGCGCTTCCGTTCCGCGGCGGCGTCGGTCGCCTGGGCCTGCGCGTCGGCGCTGAGCTGCGCAACGCCGGCGACGCCGGTGTCGAGAACCGTTGCGACGGCCTGCTTCGACGTGGTATCGACGGAGAGGTCGCCCGTGACGGCGACGTGCGGCAGGCCGTCGGGGATCTCCAGCACCGTTCCCGGGACGAGCTTGCCGAGGTCGACGCCCGGGTTTGCGTCCTCGATCGCGGCCGACACCTGGCCGGCGGCCTTCGTCGAGACCGAGCCGGTGAAGAGTCGGGGCCTGAGCGCGGCGAAGTTCTTCTCCTCGCCGACGATGATCACTGCCATGGCGTGCCTCCCAAGGTAGTCGTCACGGGACGGTCGGGTTGAGCGGCGCCCAGGGCGCCGGCAGCGGCGAGCTGCCGAGGTGGGTGCCACCGGGGGCAAGGTTTCCGAGCGCGGCGAAGCGCTTGCCGTCGACGTGGAGAACGATGCGCGCCCTCGTGCCGCGCGCACGGTTCGTCGACACGGTGATCGCCGAGGCGGTGAGGTCCATCGCGACCGGGCTCTCGCCCCCGACGTGCTCGCACTGGTTTCCCTCGGCGACGAGCTCGCCGGCGATCCGCACGAGACACGTCGGGTCGTTCCCGCCGCCGCTCAGCGAGTTCGACGCGAGGCCGACGTGCTCCGGCGCGGCCGCCGCGAGGTACGCGCTCGCGCCGGCGAGGACGAGCACGCCGTCGTGCGCCGGCAAGGCGGTCACCTCGTTGCCGACGCCGAGCGCCTGCGCAACGGACTCGACGAGCAGCGCGATCCAGACTCCCTCCGACGGCGCCGGCTGGTCCGCGCTGAAGCGTGACGAGTTGTCGGACACCGAGGCTGCCTCGAACGGGCCGAAGACGGCAACGCCGACGCCCAGGCCGAGGTAGCCGCCGGGCGGGCCGACCCCATCGACGACGTTTCCGGTCACGCGCACGTCCTGCGAGGTCAGCACGAAGATGCCGGCGCGAAGGATCGCGTTCTCGAGGTCGATCCCCACCCGCGCGACGGTGTTGCCGGCAACGGTGACCGAGCCGGCGTGCATGAGGCCGATGCCGACCGCCGAGTTCGCGCCTTCGCGCGTCGCCACGACGTCGAGCACCTCGTTGTTGTCGACCGAAGCGCGCTCGGCGCTGCCGTCGCTCTCGATCAGGATCCCGGCGCCGGCGCGGCTGACGATGTTCTCCTTGACGATCAGCGTCTGAACCGCGGTGCGGAGCGAGATCCCCGTGCCGGAGCGGTCGTGTACGCGGTTGCCCGTGATGCGCACGTGGCCCGCCTGGACCGTGAAGTCGCCGGCGTCGACGACGATCCCGTCCGTCCCAAACGCGGCGGCGTTGCCGACGCCGGCGAGGCTTCCGGTCGTGCCGGCTCCTCTGAGCGCGAGCGCGTTGACGACGTTCGAGTCGACCGCCGCGTCGGGGCCGACGGTGATCCCCGCGCCCGAGGTCGCGACCTTGTTGCCGGACACGTCGAGCGTTCCACCCGACAGCACGGCACCGGTGGCGACGATGCCGCCGGACGTCCCTGCGAGCACCTCGTTGCGCTCGAGGCGGCAGGAGTACATGTACGCAGCGCGGCCGCCGAGGTCGAGCCCGCCCTCGAGCCCGACGAGGACGTTCTCCTGCACGCGCAAGGCCGCCGCCAGCACTCCGAGCTGCTTCTCGTCCCCTCCGGCCGTGATCGCCGTGTGCGCGACGACCACGTTCCGCCGCAGCGAGGAGGCGAGCATCGGACCGCTGAGCTCGATCCCGGCCCCTGCGCCCTCGCCGGTCGCGTAGGAGAGCACGACGAGATCGTGGAGATCGGCGAGGGCCGCCGACCGGAGCTGCACCGCGGCGGCCGCGGCGGCTCCGCTCAGGATCGCGAGGCTGTCGACCGCTAGCGCCAGCGTCTGCGTGGCGGTGAGCGCCGTTCCCGTCGCGAGGACGAGCGTTCCCGGCCCCTGGCCGTGGATCCGCAGCGAACGCGCGCCGTCTGCGTTCACGGCCTCGCGCAGCACGTACCTGCCCGCCTCGAGGCAGACGGTCCCGCCGCCAGCCGCCTTCACCTGGTCAACTGCGGCCTGGATCGTGAGCGCGCCGCTCGCGTGCGACTCCGGGGTGACGCAGACCGTGCAGGCGCAGCTCTCGCCTGCGCCCGCCTCGGGCGGCCAGCGGCGGCGGCAGTCGCTCTGCGATCCCGGGAAGGTCACGGTCCCGAGGCGTGCGAAGTGGTGGTGAACGCCGAGCGGTGGCGCCGCGTCGAGGGTCTCGATCGACGTGTCTCCCGTGCGCGCGGCGAAGATCCAGTAGTCGCCGGCGTGGAAGCGGCCGCTGCCGCCGGACGCAACCGAGAACGAGACGACGACGCCGCTCTCGAGCACGACCTGCGTCGCCGACGACGAGGGAACAGTGATCGCCCCGGCCGCTCCCGGACTGTCGAGGTCGACGATCGTCCCGCCGGCTCCGTCCTTGACGACCCCCGCCTGATCCCAGCGCCGCAGGCGCAGGTGGCGCTTGGCGGCGTCATCCGCATCCGCGGGCTGCAGGTCGGCGGGAATGGCTCCGGTGAACGTGATCGTGCGCTCCGCGTCGTCGACCGTCACCTTGCGAAGCACGCCCGGCTTCTGGCCGAGCTCGTAGTGGTCGTCGAGGATCTCGACCCAGTCGCCCGTCGAGACGCGCAGCACGTCGTCCTTGCCGACCGACGCGAGGCGGAGGACCGTCGTCGAGACCATCTCGACGACCGAGATCGCCACCGAGCCGTTGTCGCGCGACCACTTGAAGGTCGCGGTCCCAGGCGCACCGCCGTCGTGCACCTCGACCCGGTAGGTCTGATTCTCGAGGCCGCGGTAGCCGCCGACCGGCGGCAGCTTGCACGGGTCGTCGGTCGGCGGGACGTCGATCGTGGCGGTCGTGAGTCGCCCGGCCGACGGCTGGATCACGTCCAGCCAGCCCGGGATGTCGGAGTCCTTCGACTCGCACGTCGCGGTGCCGATGTTCGGCAGCAGCCGCACCTGCCACGCCGTCTGCCAGCGTGCGGTCGTGTCGACGCCGACCGCGACCTCGACGAGATCCGGGTCCTCGAGGTAGGTGACCTCGCGCTCCCACACGTCGAGGTACGCGAGGTGCGGGCCACCGCTCGGCAACGGGTCGGGCGTCGGCCAGTAGGGCTGCTGGTCGTACGGTGTGTCGGCGGTTCCGGTGCGCTCGTCGAGCAGGGCGTCGTACCCCGTGGGGTCGTTCTGCGGCAGGCCGTGGTTCTCGGCGAGCAGGCCGTCGACGTACATACGGCCGCGACCGATCGTGAGCTCGCCGCCGGAGGCCGTGACCCGGAAGCCGTCCGGGGTCTGGCGCGGGACCCAGGCGACGCCGGCGTGGTCCGGGTCGGGCCCGAAGGACGTGAGGTCGCACGTCTCCGCACGCAGCCGCCGGTCGAGGAGGGCGACGTACTCGTTGAAATCTCCGTCGAGCAGAAGGCGTCCCTGCTGGAGGACCACGCCCGCGAAGTCGCGGAGCGGGTCGAACCTCACGCGGCTGACGTCGGCACCCATGTCATCTCCCTTCTCGATCCATCACGTGGCGTAGAAGAAGCCGGCCTCGAGGCCGAAACGGAGGTACTCGTCGAGGCGAATCCGGAGGTTGCTCTCGCGCTGCGGCGCGTAGAGCTCGTGCGTGACGCCCATCTCGCTCTCGTCGCTCGCGCCCATGCGGATCGCGTCGACGGTCGATCTGCGCAGCTGCATGTACCCGGGATCCCCGTAACGGAGCGAGGCGTGGAACGGGCGCTCGGCCGGGTCGGCGCCTGCGCAGTGGAAGCGGCGCGGCGTGCGCGAGCCGGGCGGCACGAACGAGAAGCGGATGCATCCGACCTGCCGCCGCTCGGCCCACACCGGCCACTGCCACGCGTCGCCGCCGGCCAGCTCCGCCATCAGCAGCGAGTCGGAGACGTCGAGCTGCTCGGCGTGCACCTTGCCGAGGACGCTGCAAGCCTCGAGCGTCAGGTGGCCGCCCGCGGCAAGACCGTCGCCGGTTTCGCGGTCCGCAGCGCTGGAGACGGTGAGCAGGCCGCCGCCCAGGGAGCGCCCGCAGAACGCGACCTCGTTGCGGCCGCACGCGTCGAGCACCGAGTCGTTCGCCTTCACCTCCGCGCCGTCGACCGCGACGATCGGACCGACGACGCAGTGGTCGAGCGTCACCTGCGCGAAGGGATGGAGCACGATCAGGCTCGCGCGGCCCAGCGAGTGCGGCTCGCCGTCGGGGTCGCGCGTGATCCCGGGCACGAGCGTGCAGTGGCGGAGGACGAGCGTCCGAGGCTCGGTGTCGGCGGACTGCTCGATCACGAGCGGTCCGCCCGCGAGCATGAGGCCGTCGATGACGACGGTCGTGTTCGGAGCCAGCGCGAGCGTGACCTGGTCCGCACGTGAAAGGAGCGGCCGCGCGCGGTTCGCCGCCTGCACGAGGACGGTTCCCGCGGTCGCCGTGATCGTCGCCGGCGCAGCGTACGGGTCGCTGTCGAGGATCTGCACCTCGCCCCCGCTCTCGACCGCGGCGAGCGCCGGGCCCAGCGGATCGCCGCCGGAGACGTTCTCGACCGGGTCGAGCCTCTCGAGCGAGGGCGAGCGGTCGTAGCCGCCGCCGCCGATCGAGAGCGCCGAGCCGTAGTGGAATGTCGCTCTGCGTGTTTCGCCGGCCGCGGGCGCAGCGGGGAACGCGACCCGGCCGAGCACCGGGTCGACGGCGACGAACGTGTCCGCGGGCTGCGGTTCGTGCGCCCAGGTCCCGGGTACCGCCGGGTCGTCGGAGAGGTCGCAGACGTGCACGTCGCCGATCCCTACGTTCTCGAGCGACAGCGACAGGCCGGCGCCGTAGAGCGCGGCGAGGCTCGCGTCCGTGTAGCGGCGCAGAAGCGGCAGCGGCACGTCGAGCGGTTCCGCCAGGTGCGTGATGTCGGTCTCGGTCCGCGGGGCGGCGAACAGGGGCTTGTCGGTCCCGAGCTGGTCGAAGCGGTAGCGCAGCCCCGCGCCGTCGGCGTCGACGAGCGGCGATTCCGAGAGGCGCAGCGCCTGCACGCGCCAGAGGAAGAGGCCGACGTTCGGGATGTTGTAGCGGCCCGACCGGGACGAGATGCGCCTCATCTCGCCGGTGTGCGCGAAGCGGTCGAACGCACCGGCCTGGAAGGCCCCGCCGAGCTCGAGCTGCGCCGCGGAGCGCAGGTCGGCCGTCGCCCCAGCCAGCGGGCGGACGTGGTTCATGTACTGCGTCGTCACGAGGAGCTGGAAGAACTCGACCGCGTGCGCGGGCCAACCTGTGACGTCGCGGGCCAGCTGCTCGAGCACGCCGACCGTTCCCTTCCGCCGCCGGTAGCGGATCGTGTTCGCGACGTCGGCGCGCGGGGACGCGACCTGCGGCACGACGCCGTGCAGCGTCCGGTAGCCGACGAGGTCGCCGATGTACGGAGCGACCCACGCCGCGCAGGTCTCGATGAACTGGTCGTCGTACGCCTGCTCGAGGCTCTCCGCGAGGACGTTGACCTGGGTGGTGAGGACGTCGACGAGCTCGCGCAGGATTCCGTCCTGCTCCACGTCGCGGACGCGGTAGACGGACGGGAGGAGCCGGTAGACCTCCTCGGTCGTGTAGAGGCCGCTGCCGCTCATGTCATCTCCTCGAGCCAGTCGAACGGCGCGTCGTCGAGCACGAGCAACCCGGCCGGAATCGCGCTCCCGTCGGTGCCCACTGCTGCCTGCTGCGCGAGCAAGCGCTCGGACAGCGATGCAGTCGAGCCGGTGTAGAGGCGATCGACGTCGACCGCGAGCACTCCCGCGACGCTGTGCGCGACCGCGTCGATCTCCGAGTGGAAGACCGGCTGGACGAAGTCGCGGACGTCGAAGGAGTACGCGTCGCGGAGCGCGGTCTCGACGCCGCCGAGCACGGTGTCGGAGTCGTAGTCCGGGTCGACCGCGACCTTGAGCGCGAGCTTGAACGTCCCGGTCGTGCCGGCGACGACCAGCACGTCGGCCGTCGGGTCGCCGAAGGTCCTGAGCGATGTCGAGAGGTCGTCGATTCGGTCGCCGCCGCTGAACGCGACGGTGACGACGATCGTGGGGCCGGCGCGCAGCGGCAGCAGGGCCGCGTTCGCCTTCGCGACGCCGCTGAACACGCGGGCGAAGTCCTCGTAGTCGAGCAGCGAGACCGCGCGGCCGAGCGCCCGGACGCCGAGGGGAATCGACACGCGCGCGGAGGCCTCGTCCTGCGGGTCGACGCCGCCGGTCGCCGCCGACGGGTTGCTCACTCCCTTGACGCCGAGTGGCCGGTCGACGAGCAGCGAGAGCGCGCCGGGGTCGACGTTGCCGGCCGCGCCGAGCCCCTTGCGGTACGTCGCCTGTACGTTGTTCAAGCCGGTCGGCACGCGCGAGCCGTGCTCGCCGTCACCGAACTGCACGTACGTCGCGGCGGCCTCGTCGGTGCGCAAGGCGAACGAGCGGTCGCGCGCGCCGGCGCCGAACAGCGTCGGGGCCTCGTGCCAGCTGACGCCGTCGATCCTGACGGCGAGCGTGTCGACCGCGCCCGAGGGATCGGTGGCCGACTGGACGTAGGTGAGCGGATCGTGTGCGAGCGTGAAGCGCTGGAACGTCTCGCTCGCCTGGCCCGCGCCGAGGATCTGCTGCACCGTCTCGCCGTGCGTAGCGAGCGCCACGTTCCCGTAGACGACGACCGTGTCGCGCTCGTACGAGGTCGAGAGGTCGCGCGTGAGCGTGAGCCTCCACTTGTCCCCGTCGACGTCCGCGGACTTCACGGCGACGTCCTCGACGTTCTCCTCGCCGGCAGTCGTCGTGCCGTGCACGAGCAGCCGCCGGCGCGGCACCATCCCGGTGACGTCGGTGTCGACCACGATCGTGTCGCCCGTCACCTCGCTGGTGTCGGGCTGGTCGACGAGCGTGAGCAGCTCGCTGACCGCGAAGACCGTGAGGTCGCGCACTTCCTTGGAGAAGTACGAGTAGTTCTCACCGCCCTTCAGGGTCAGGCGCGTCACCTTGCCGGAGACCGCGAACTCGGCCCGCGACAGCTCCGTGACCGAGTCGACCTGCCAGAGCTCGCGGTTGGTCGGCAGCGAGAGGACGACCCACGAGTCCTTGACGATGTCCGGATGCGAGCCGTCGAGGTCGACGGCGTTGCCGCTCGCGGGCGAGATGACGAAGTCGGGCCACTCGCTGTCGCTCTTGGCGATGCCGCCGCGGTAGTCGTCACGGAACACCTGCGGCATGCCGTCGAAGCGCGGCGCGCTGTAGCCGAAGACGTTGACGCGCTTGCGCAGCACGAACGGCGTCGGTACCGGCGCGGGATCGACGGGCGGCGACTCCGAGCCCAGCCCCTCCGCCCACTCGACCTCCGTGCGGTCGAGGTCGGACTGCACCTCGACGGAGGTCAGGGTCCGCAGGTCCCAGCTCTCGTCGAGGATGTCGGCGCCCGCAAGCAGGAGCGCGTCGCCCGGCTTCAGGTTGAGGCTGACGCCCGCGAAGTAGGCGACCGTGTCGCCGCGGACGAACGTGTGCGGCTCCGTCGTCGACGCGGGGAGCGCGTTCCACTCGGGCTGCGCCTCGATCTCCTCGACCGTCTCGAACGTCTGCGGCTGCTCTCCCGGGCCGGGGATGCTCTGCACGCGCAGCCCGGTCTCGATGGTGACGGCCGCCGGCGTGACCGGCGGTGCCGAGCCCGGGTCCTGCGACACGGTCGCGGGCAGGTCCGGCGGTGCCTCGAGGGCGAAGGCGACGTGGGTCTGCGCGGCGACGCCCGGGTTGAGACGGAAGCCGATGAGCCTGCCGAGCTCCTGCAGCGAGATCCGCTCCCCGGCCGTGCGCAGGTACGACTCCTGCGCGAGCCGCTCCGTGTAGAACGCGATCACGTCTGCGGCGACGGCCCAGGCATCGAGGAGCGCGATCGTGAAGTCGTCGTCGTCGCGCGTTCCGAGCTGCGCGAGCCCAGGGCGTTCCGGGCTCGTCAGCGCGGCGACCATCGACGCGTAGAAGTCCGAGTGGACGCCGACGCGGTAGGCGATTGCGCTCAGGCCGGGCCGGTTCGCGACCTCGAGCGGGGTCCGCTGCGAGATCCCCGCGCAGCAGCCGCACTCGCTCATTTCCCGCCGCCCATCGTCAGCTCGAGCACGCCGTGCTCCGGGAAGCTCGGGTCGTCGTCGAGCCGGGCGATCTCGAGCCTGCCCATCTCGAGCACGCCGGAGTCGAGCGCGCTCGAGGCGTCGTCACGCTGGCGCTGGAACACGAGCGGCGCCACCGACTGGACGCCTTCGACCGCCTGCACCGCGGCGACGACCGACGACAGGTAGACCGGCCCGCCGAACGTGAACCGGTCCGGGTGGAAGAAGCCGAGCGACCCGTCGACGCGTAGGTGGCTCGAGAGGACGTCGAGCACCGCGGCCTGGACGTGCGCCCGGAAGTAGTCCGGCTCGCAGCAGACGAGCAGGCCGACCTCCAGCGAGACGTAGCGCGGACCGTCGGCGTCGAGGTCGTAGCCAGCCATCCGGTACCGGTCGAGGAAGTCCTCGAGCTCGGTCTTGAAGTCCTGATCGACCGGGGCGCCGCCGGGCCGGTCGGCCGTGACGAAGACCGTGTGCCACGAGCCCGTCCAGCGGAACGTGGCGGCGGCCCGCTGGACGTCGGGATTGCGCTCGCTCACGCTTGCGTAGTCGTCGCGGGTCACGGCGCGCTCCTGCACGAGGTAGGCCTCGGGCGCGTCGCGCCGGATCGCATCCGCCGTCTCCGGGTCGACGCCGCCGGCCGCCGCGATCGGGTTCGTCGCGCCGGTGATCGCGCCGTTCAGCGTGGCGACGTGTGCGAGCGCGCCCGCGCCCACGTTGCCGGCGACGCCGTTCCCGACGCGGTAGGTCGCGGTGAACGCGGTGCCGGTCTCGGGCCGTCGACCGTGGGTGCCGTCGCCAAAGCGGAGCGTCGCCGCGCCGTCGGTCTCCACCTCGACGACGAACTCGGCCGCGTCCCCGTCCGAGCCGAGCAGATCGACCTGCGGCGCCCACGGCTCGGTCGAGGCGAGCAGGGTTCCCTCGAGCGTGACGGCCGGCCCCGCCGCGCTCACGTCGTCCGCGATCGTCGCAGCCGCCGCGGGCGGCCGCGCGTACGCGATCAGCGTCGCGCCGTCGGAACGCAGCACGGCGACCGTCACGCCGTCGCTGACCGAGAACACGTCGTCGCCGCCGCGCACGACCGCCGGCCCGGCGGTGAAGCGGAAGCCGCGCTCGAGAAGCCAGTCGCGCAGGAGGGGGGTGAAGGAGAGCGTGGCGAGGTCGGCGGCGAGCCCGGGGGTGAGGTCGCCGCGCCCCGCCTCCTGCAGCGGACCGGGGCGGGCCTGCGTAACAGGCGAGCCGGCGAGCGTCGGCCGGAAGCGGATCGGCACCGGCTCCGGCTCGGCCTGCTCGCACGGGTCGCAGCTCTCGGGCGCAACGGCGTTCAGCACCGGCGGCGGCACGTCCCCGAGGTCCTCGGCGTCGATCGTGCGGCCGTGGTCGGCAAGGACGACGTTGCCCCACGCCTCCCCGACGACGAGCCCCGGAAACCCCTCGACCGAGATGCAGAGCGGGAACGAGAGCGCGTCCGCGGCGTCCCAGGCGATCTCCGTGACGTCGACGGCGGCATTGGTCGGCGGGTCGGCAAAGAGCCCGCCCGACGGGTCGGTCGACGAGACGACGCTCGTCAGCCGCACGGCCGCGCGCTTGGCCGGATCGGCGTCCTCGGGCCGGCCGGTCTCCGGCCCGGCGACCTCCGCGAGCACGAGCACGTCGCCCGCCTTGAGCGTGGGATGGTCGCCGGCGAGCGTCGCGGACGTGGCGCCGCGCGGCAGGCAACAGCCGGCGCCGCCCCACGTCCAGAAGTCGAAGCGCTCGTGGGACGCGTAGAGGACTGCAGGCCCGATCGTCTCGAACGTCTCGGCGCCGGCGGCGAGTGCCTCGCGCTGCTCGGGGCCGCCCGGCTCGAACACCGCGGGGATGCCGGGCACACGGGTCAGGAGCGCGGTGCCGGCGTCGACGGGCACGCCCTCCCCCGCGACGAACATGCGCGCCCAGGCGCGCGCGTTGGCTCCCTCGTTCACCGTGTAGTCGACGAGCCGCGCCAGCTTGCGCAGCGACGGGCGCCGGCGGGCGGTGCCGAGGTAGGCCTCGGTCGCGACTGCGTCCTGCCGGTACGAGAGCTCGTCCGCGACGTACGCGAGCAGCTCGACGAGCGCGACGCCGGCGTCGGCGGACGTCCGTTCCGTCCACCCCGGCGTGATCAGGCTCAGCCGGTCGAGCATCAGCCGGCGGAACGAGTCGTAGTCCTTCGCGACGTAGTCGATGGCCGGCTGCTCGACAGGCACGGGCGCGCACTCGCAGCCGGGCGCGCAGTCGAAGTCCGACGGGCATTCGACCTTGAACGAGAACTCGACGGCGACGAGCTCCGGGTCGAAGCCTGCGGGCGGCTGCTCGCTCCCGCCGCCGGCGACGAGCCGCAGCGTGTACGTCGAGTAGTCGCCCGTGGAATCGGTGCGGACGAGCAGGATCGTCGACGGATCGTCGATCCCGGCGAGGAGCGCCGGCACCTCGGCGGCAGGCGGCGTCGACGAATTGACCGTGCGGATCCGCTCCCCTCCGGTGATCTCGACGTTCGCCTCGGGCGTCAGGCCGGGTGCCGGCTGCAACAGCCGCACGTAGAGCGTCCGCTGCCGCAGTGCCTTCGTCGGCGCATCCGAGTCGGAGACCTCGACGTACTCGATCCCGTTGAGCACGCCGGCCTCCTTGACCGCGCGCAGGCGCCGGTCGTCGCAACAGGCGTACCTCACGGGACGCTCCTCGAGAACGACGCCTGTGAGCGCTGCTGGTTCTGCAGCACGACGTACGAGACGAAGACGGTGAGCGTTCCCTCGTCCTGCGTAACCTGCACCGAGTCCACCGAGATCAGGCTGCCGAGCTGCTGCTGCAGCGCGCCCTGGACGAGGTGCTGCGTCGTCGCGACGAGCTCGGGCCCGCCGGGCTCGAAGACGAGCGTGAGCAGCCCGCTGCCGAAGTCGGGCCGCATCACCCGCTCGCCCGGAGCGGTGAAGAGCACCTGCTCGACGAGGTCGCGGATGTGGTCGCCCGCGCCCGTGTCCGCGGTACGGCCGCGGCCGTCGACGTGGTACGGGAAGTCGACGTTCACCGTCATGTCACGAGCACCCGCGGTTGGGCCGTGACGGGGAGCATCGGCGTACCGGGCACGATGCACGTCGAGGCGCCGACCATCGTCGCCAGCGGGACGCCACCGGCGAGGACGCGCACCGCGCCGCTGAGCCACTGCCCGGTCGCACACGGCGGCGCACCCGTCCCGGTGAGCGCGCAGCCCGCGATGACGTACGGTGACGCGATCGTCACCGCCGGCTGCCCGGAGAGGAGCACCCGCGGGAACGGGGCGGCGGGAGTCGCCGTGCCGGCGTGGGTGCAGAGCACGACAGCGCCGAGGTGGAGTGCGGGCGCCGGCATCAGACCACCGTCAGCGCCCCGACGTTGATGTCGACGGTCGGCCCGAGCATGCTGATCACGGCGCCCTTGCCGTTCGAGATCACGATCCCGACGTCGCTGACCGAGATCATCGCCCCGGTCGTCGTCTGGATCAGGATCCCGCCGGTCGGCCCCGGAACGTCGCTGACCACGATCCCGTTCTTCAGCGTGGTCTGGATCGTCAGCCCGTTGACGGCGGGCGGAACGAGGTGCGCGAGCACGGGAACCTCGGCCGCGCTGCCCCAGTAGCCGCCCACCCAGACCGGCCGGTCCGGGTCGCCGTGCTCGAACTCGATCCAGACGCCGGCGCCGATCTGGGGCACCGTGAACACGCCCGTGTTGATTCCGGCCGACGGGAGGCACGGCATCGCCCACGACGTCGGGACGATGTTGGAGACGTCGGGCACGATCGCCTGGATCCGCCCGACCTGCATCGGGTCGACGTTGTTCACGACCGTGCCGCGGTACTTGCCGTAGTAGCGCGTCTGCTGCGGGAGGTCGCTCATGACGGCACCGAGGGGAGAGTCGAGAGGAGGGCGTTCCGCGCGAGCGAGAACGACTGCGTGAACTCGCCGCGCTTCAGCGTCGACGTGACCGACGAGACGTAGTGCAGCCCGTCGAACGCGTCGCCCGCGCCGCGCACGCCGACGAGCTGCCGCGACTTCAGCACGTGCCCGTAGCGCTGGACGTCGAGCGCGCCCGTGCCGAACACGCAGTCCGAGTGCTCGCCGGCGTAGGCGAGCCCGCGCATCGCCGCCTGCAGCGGGTTCATGTTCGCCGTGTCGTTGAGGAACGTGATCTTCGGCGGGATCGGCGGCACGACCCCGAGCGGCGGGTTGAGCGGCGTGATGTCCGGGATCGGGATCGGGATCGGGACCTTGCTGATCGGCTCCTGGATGAAGACGACCGGCAGCTCCTTCTTCTCCTTGTCGAAGGTGAAGGAGAGGCTCTTGACGTTGTTGTGCGGGCCGTCCGTCGAGACGTTGAGCGCCGGCTGCGGCGAGCCGACCTTGAGCTCGGGGCCCCAGTACGCCTTGCTCGTCGCTGGTGTCGGCCCGGGGTCGATGTAGAAGACGTAGCCGACGTCGTGCGCGAGCGACTTGATGTACGCGTAGTCCGTTCCCTGGTGCCGCGGGATGCGGTCGATCGGGATCGGGACGTCCTCGAGCACGCTCGGGATCACGAGCGGGATGACGCCGAACGCCGCGTACTTCGACAGCGCGACGAGCACCCGCACCGCCGGCGGCATCGCCGGGTAGGGCAGCCCGGTCAGCTCGATGACGTCCATGAGGGCCGTCAGGTCCTTGCCCTTGATCACGAGCGTCGAGGTCGGGCTGCCATCGGTGCGCAGCTCGTGATGCGTCATCACGCCGTCCATCAGGACGCTCGTGGTGCCGCCGATCGTCAGGGCGATCACGACGCGGAAGATCGGGATGCTCGAGCCGCCGGTGAGCAGGAACAGCGTCTGCAGGGGCGACTGGTTCGAGAGCTTGAACGTGATCTCGAAGCCGCTCTGCGTCTCACCGGACCCCGACTCGACCTTGATCTCCTGCAGCGCATCCATCACCGCACGTGGCGGCGTCACGGGGACGGCAGGCCCCATCAGGAGCTCGACCCGGACGGGGCTAGCCACTGCTCGGCCCCGGAACTCCGGCGGGAAGCGTTATGCGGAGCGGCTTCCCGACGGTGTCGGTGAGCTCGCGCGGATCGATTGCGTCGTTCGCGTCCGCGAGCTGCCACCACAACTCGGCATCGCCGAGGTGGCGGAAGCCGAGCACGTCGCGGCGGTCGCCCTCGGCGATCAGCGCCTGGTAGATGAGCGCGAGGCTCTCCCCCCGCGGGCAGAAGCGCCGGCCGAGGTACGGCACCGCCGGCGCGCCCCCGCCCGGGTCCCACGCCTCGACGGGCGTCGACGTGTAGCGGCTCGTCGGCGGGAAGGTCGTCGCCGGCACCGCGCCGGCGGCGAGCAGCGCCTGCAGCGGATCGGTCATCCGAGGCTCTCCACGCCGAGCGACGACAGCGGGACGGAGGCGGCGCGGCCGGCGAGCGTCTCCTTGTTGCGGAGGTACGCCATGAAGAGCGTGCCGCC
>Ga0187776_10000617_pt1 | contig 17218 bp, 15 predicted proteins | sample 0216_BV02_MP12_2_FD_132426 | JGI IMG/M metagenome (GOLD analysis project Ga0187776, IMG submission 132426) | Tropical peat soil microbial communities from peatlands in Department of Meta, Colombia - 0216_BV02_MP12_20_MG | ecosystem: Environmental > Terrestrial > Soil > Wetlands > Peat | place...
CACCAGCGGGTGCATCAGATCGTCAGCGGTGAACCGCCACGCCGCCGCAGCCTCGGCCGAACTGCGGGCGGCGTCGGCGGCCTCATCATCCTGGTCGCCGCGACCTTCGGTGCGCTCCGGCTAGCGCACGCGCCACCGTTCGTCGAGACGGTGCGCGTTCCCCAGGTGCTGAAGATGCAGGAGTTCGTTGCGGTCGGAGAAGTCGTGCGCGTTGGACTCAACGCTCGCGTCGTCCTCGAACACCGCAACGTCCCACCCTCAAGAGCGGACCAGGTCTACGCCATAACCGGCTCGCCTGGCCACATGATCTCGCCCGGCGACAAGATCTCGAAGGGCAGCACCGTCACCCTCTACGTGGAGGAACCGATCCACTGGTCCTGCAGAACTCCGGCAGGACCTTGCCCGAAGGTGGCCTTCTACAAGGCGCTTTCCTAAGCTGTCCGCGAGACCGCTCAGGGGTCATTCCGGAACACTGGCCCAGTCGAGTGCCCTTACGCCACTACCCGAGTCGCTCTTCTTGCCGGGTATCGAACCCTGTTTTTAGCAGGCCCTGAGATGGAACCGCTATATATGCTCGACGCCCCCGTCTGAGAAGGGAGCACCAGTTCATGAGCGAGTTGACTGAGAGGACGAACGAGGCAGATATCGCCGCGGTGACCGAGGTGGTGCTCGCTTACTACGAGGGGATGATGGCGGGCGACGAGGTGAGGCTCGGCCGTGCGTTTCACCCGCGTGCTTGCATTGTCGGCAACAACCAAGGGCAGTTGGAATGGCAGACCGTCGAGGAGTTTGTCGCAGAGTGCAAGGAGGCGGCAGCCGACGCAGGAGCCTACGCGTGGCGGATCGACGGCTTGTCGCTTCAGGGGGACACGGCACTTGTCAGGCTCGGCGACCAATTCGCGGGCGAGTGGTACAGCGACGATCTATCCATGCTTCGGATCGACGGCGCTTGGCGCATCGTCCACAAGACGTGGTATGTCCATCCCGCGGAGACGGCCGGGATGCCATAGGCGGGGCACCAGCCTCGAGTGATTCGCAGCCAGCCCCACGTTGCCTCAGGGCTCATTCCGGAACACTGGCCCAGGCGAGAGTGCTAGCGCCAGTTGGCGGCGATGGTGTCGTAGTTCTGGGTTAGTTGGATGGGGTCGCTGCCGTCGGTGTTGACGGTGTAGAGGTCGAAGGGGCCGGTTTGGGTGGTGCGGGCGCTGACGACGAACCGGAGGCCGTCCGGGGACCAGGCGAGCGAGGAGACCGCTGTGAAGGGGAGCTGGGTCTGGGTGCTGCCGACCACGACGGTTGTGTTGTTGTTGCCGGTGAGGTAGGCGAGGCGTCCGTCAGCAGACCAGGCGGGATTGGTGCCTGTGGTCGAGACCTGGGCTGGGTTGGTTCCGTCCGGGTTGGCGGTCCAGATGCCTCCGCGGACATACGCGATTTGGGATGGACCCCAGGCGGGCTCGTCGCCGTTGAGGCCGAGGCCTTGCGGGCTGCCGCCGCTCGCGGGGACGGTGAATAGGGCGTCGACTGCGTCGCCGCAGTTGTCTAGGCGTGTGAAGAGGATGGTCGTCCCGTCGGGTGACCAGTTGGGCGAGCTGTCCGGGGGTCTGTAGGGAGGCGGGACTTGCGTGGGGCAGCTCAATGGCGTCGTGAGGGCAACCGTCGCTCCGCCCGTGCTGTCGATGAGTTTGATGGCATTGTCTCTCGAGTCTGAGTACGCGATTCGGGTCTCATCCGGAGAAAGCGCCGGTTGAGTTGCACGGGCGCTGCTGGTGATTTGCTGGAGGCCGCTGCCGTCCGGTTCGACCGTATAGAGGTTGGTGTATGGACCAGGGCAGTCGCTCGCGTACACGAGCGAGCGGCTGCGGCCGGCGAACTGGAGCGAGGTGACGTGGGTGAAGCCGCCGTCCGGTGGGCAGCCGAGAGTTCGTGCGTAGATCGTGCGTGGCCTGCCGACGGTGGGCCTCGAGCCGAGTGTGACTTGCGTGCCCTGTGTCTGCACGGCTTCGAGCTTGCCGTCAGCCGAGCGCGTGCCGAACCAGAAGCTCGGTAGGCCCGTGCGCTTGCCGGTGCGCACGTCGAGGCTGATCCCGCGACACTTGGGCGGGTCGAGGCCGTCAGTGGGGTCGATCCCGCCGACAAGAACCCGGCTCTTGTTTGCCCAGACGACGTGGTTGCACCTGGCGGGGCCGCCGATCCTCGTGCGCAGCACCGCCTTGCCCGCTGCCGTTAGAACTTCCAGCCTGTGCTCGTCGACGATGGCGGCGAGGAGTTCGCCATCCGGTGACCAGCCAAGTTCGCCGTCCGGCGAGCCATCAGGACTTGTAACCGCGGCATGGATGGCGAACCGGAGGCGCCCATGCTCGTCGTAGACCCGCAAGCTCCTCCCGACGGGCAGGGCCAGCAGGCCGCGGCGAGACCAGCTCCAGCGGTCGCCTGCGCCGCCGACTTCGCCGCCGTCCGGCAAGGGGTCCGTCACGCCGCGGACGGTCCAGAGCCGGCGGCCGGAAGGCGAGAGCGCCCGTACCACGCCCAAGAAATCCCACGTGAGCAGGATCTTCCCGTCGGGCGACCAACCCGGACTTCCCAAGCCCGAGTCCCGGCTAAGGAACACAGACAGCGGCTCCTGTCCCGGCCGAAGCAGAAACAACTCGCTGCTAGAAACCGGCCGACGATCCACGACCAGCGCGAGCAGGCCTCCGTGCGGCTGCCACGCGAGTTCCGGGGCCACGTCGTTATACGTCGGATCGACGTAGTAGTCCCTCCACGTGGGTGACTCCTCCGACAAGAGCGCCGGGCCCATCGACGGCCCGACCTGGACAAGCCCACCACCGTTGATCCCCACCTCCCAGACGCTCAAAGCGCCGCTCCGATCGCTGAAGAACGCGACCCGGCGGCCATCCGGTGCGACGAGCGGGCCCGAGTCCTGAAACGGGCTGGGTGCAAGGTCGACGAGGTGACCGTCGCGGTCGAGCCGATAGATCTCGCCCGAGGCGGACGGAGCTCGATCCGCTGTGAACACGATCAGCGAGGGAGCAGAGGCGCGCCCCGACGCACCGGTCAATGCGATCACGGCCGCCACCACCATCGCAACCACAGGCAGCCGTTTCATTGCGGAAGATCCTCTTCGAGGAAAGTGCCGATTGCAACAACTAATCGTTCTGCGAACCGCCCAGTCGCCCGTCAGCGCCGCCGGCGCGCTCAGGCGTCATTCCCGAACACTGGCCCAGGCGAAGGCGTCCTCACCCTAGCCGGTCAGCGAGCGCGCGGAGCGCGAGGAAGATGCCTTCCGAAAAGGTTGGGTACGGCTGGATCGTGTCGAGCAGAGTCTCGAGCGGCACCTCGGCCCGAATCGCGAGCGTCAGCTGGCCCAACCATTCCGCCGCCTGCGGCCCGACGCAGACGGCGCCGACGAGGAAGCGCCCGCCCGGATCGGCGAAGACTCGGACGAAGCCGTCGCGCTTCGGCCGCTCGTACGTCGAGAGGCGCGGCACCGACGTGAGCTCGATGCGGGCGCTGACGAGATCGTCACCCTCGGTACGCCCGGCCGACGCGACCTCGGGGTCCGTGAAGATCCCGGAGGGAATCGCCCTGTAGTCCGCCTTGGCGTGTCTGCGGGACATGTCCGCGGCGGCCACGCGCGCCTGATATTTGCCGACGTGCGTGAACAGCGCGATGCCGGTGACGTCTCCGATCGCCCACACGCTCTCCGCCGCGCGCAGCCGCTCGTCGACCTCGATCCCGCGCTGCGACATCTTGACGCCCAGCTCATCGAGGCCGAGCCGCTCGACGTTCGGCCGGCGGCCGGTCGCCACGAGGAGCCGTTCCGTCTCGAGCGTCGAGCCGTCGGAGAGGCGAAGCCGGATTCCGGGTTCGACCTCCTCGACGCCGACGCCGAGGCGAACGTCGATCCCCTCCTCGCGGAAGAACTCGGCGAGCAGCTCGCCGGCCTCGGAATGGACGCGTCCGAGCAGCCGCTCACCGCGTTCGACGACCGTCACCTGCGAGCCCATCCGGGAGAAGAACTGTGCGAGCTCGGCGCCGACGGGGCCGCCGCCCATCACGACGAGGCTTCGCGGTACCTTGTGCGTGCGCGTCGCGTCGCGGTTCGTCCAGTACTCCACCGAGTCGAGGCCGTCGATCGGCGGGATCAGCGGCCGCGAGCCGGTGGCGAGAACCAGCCGGTCGTACGGCAGCTCTTGCCCATCGACCTCGACAATCCCCGGCTCCGCAACACGTCCCTCGCCGCGCACGAGCCGGCAATTCCATTCCTCGAGGTAGTGAAGCTGCCCGGAGTCATCCCAGTCGTTGGTGACCTGGTCGCGCCACCACCAGACGCCGTCGGTCTCCAGCTGCTCCGCCCGCAGGCCGGGAGACCGGTCGAGCGAGGACGCCAGCTCGGTCGCGCGGGTCATCGTCTTCGTCGGCATGCACGCGAAGTACGAGCACTCGCCGCCGACGAGGCGGCTCTCGACGAGCGTGATCTGCGCCTCGTCGTCGAACCGGCGGAGGGCGCCGACGAAGTGCTCGCCGGTCGACCCTCCGCCGAGGACGACGACCTTCACTACTTCAGGCCGTTCGCCTTGAGGAACCCGTCGGCGATCTGCTTCGGGGTCGCCTTGTCGACGAAATACGCCTTGTTCATCGCCTGCATCGCCGCCAGCGTGAGCTTGCTGGAGACCTTGTTGCAGATCGCGGTGAGCTGCTGGCCGGCCGAGCCCTGGAGCAGCTTCTGCGAGACCACGGGCGCGACGTTCTGGAAGCCGAAGATGTGCTTCGTGTCCGTGAGCGCCGTGTACTTGCCGTGCTGCAGCTGCTGCGGGTCGGTCGAGTAGCCGTCGCCCGCCGTCGTCTTGTGCTCGTCGAGCAGCGTGTAGACGCTGATCGTCCCGAGCGGAACGAACTTGATGTGCGACAGGTGGTAGATCTGCTTGAAGCCGAGGATGCACGTGATCCTCTTGTCGCATTCCGGAAGCGCCGCATACGAGAACGACTTGCCCTTCATGTCGGCGATCGTCTTGACACCGAGCTTCTTCGCCGTCGACGTGAGCATCGTGAACGTGTCGCTGTCGTAGAACGGCGTGGGCTTCAACAGGGTCAGCCCGTGCTTGTGCTCGTAGGAGTTCGCGAGGTTGTACGTCGCCGTGGCCGACTTCGGCGGCGTCTTCGCTGCCGCGAGGTCGAGCGCGATCACGCCCGTGTACTCGGGATAGAAGTTCATCTTGTTCTTCTGGATCGCGACGTTGGCGAGCTCGGACGAGCCGAAGCTGCCCTTGAACTCGACCTTGAAGCCCTTCGCCTGCAGCGCCTGGCCGTACAGCTGGCCGAGGATGTACTCCTCGCCGAAGTTCTTCGTGCCGAGGACGATCGTCGGCTTGCCCGACGTCGTGCGCGCCTTTCCGGCGGCCGCAACGCCGGCGGTAAGTCCGATCAGAAGCGCTACTCCGATCGAGACCGCGAACGCCGCCTTGGCAGCGCGACGTGTGTGTTTCCGGACCATCTCCCCTCCTCTCGAGATTGACCTGCGCCGTGGACCCTACGCGGTGGGAGCCATCCTGTGGAAGGCCGCGCGCTGCGCGAGCGCGAGCAATCCGGCCGTCAGCAACGCGAGCGCGGAGACGCACAGCGCCGCCGCGAGGACGCCCGCAAGACCGTAGGTGGGCTGGTTGCTCATGACCTCGCCGAGGCCGCCTCCGCCCGCGATTCCGGCGATCGTCGCCGTGGCGATGACGAACACCGCCGAGATCCGCACGCCGGCGAGGATGAACGGCAGGCCGAGCGGCAGCTCGACCCGCCTGAGGATCTGTAGCTCGGTCAGGCCCATTCCCCGTGCCGCCTCCACGACGTCCCGGTCGACGCCCTCGACGGCGAAGTACGTGTTCGTGAGGATCGGCGGGACGCCGAGCACGACCAGCGCCACGGTGACGTTCCAGAAGCCGACGCCGAGCCAGGCGATCAGGACGCCGATGATCGCGATGCTCGGCAGCGCACGGCCGATGGAGGACACCCCCAGCGCGATGAACAGGCCTCGATGCTTGTGCCCGAGCCAGAGCCCGACGGGTAGCGCGATCAGGAGCGAGATCGCGAGCGCGGTGAAGGCCAGCTCCGCGGTCTCGACGGTCTTGTCGAGCAGCAGTTGGGCGTGATCGGGGATGAACTGGAGCGCGTCGACGAAGATCGAGCCGAGCATCAGCCGGCCCGGTTCCACGGCGTGAGTGCGCGCTGCGCGAGGGCGAGCAGCCCGTCCGCTGTCAGCGCGAGCAGGATGGCCAGCCCTCCGGCGGCGACGAGCTCGGTCCGGAAGATATCCGGCTGCTGGAGCGCGTCGAAGATCGGGCCGCCGAGGCCGTAGTAGAGGACGAAGGCGGCAACCGTGGCGACCGAGATCGTGGCGACCACCGCCACGCGCAGCCCGGCGAGGATCGCCGGCACCGCGAGCGGCAGCTCGACTCGGAAGAACGTCTGCAAGCGCGTGAACCCCATGCCGCGCGCCGACTCGAGCACCTCCGCCGGCACGCCGCGCAATCCCGCCACGATGTTGCGGTACAGGACGAAGAACGTGTACGAGACGAGCGCGACCTCGATCGTCGTGACGGTCAGCCCGGTGACCGGCACCAGCAGCTGGAACAAGGCGATGCTCGGGATCGTGTAGAGCACGTCGGTGAACGCGCCGAGCGGCGGGTCCACCAGCCGCCAGCGGAAGCCGACGAGCGCCAGGAGGAACGAGATCGCGAAGCCGATCGCGACTGCGATCACGGTCAACTCGATGTGCTGGACGAGCGCGGGCTGCAGGATGTCGCCCCAGTGGTCGCGCACCCACTCGGGGCAGAACCAGCCGTTGTTGCGCAGGCACGAGCTTCCGTGGCCGAAGTTCGGGATCACCGGCCCGCCGTCGGCAACGCGGAAGCCGGTCATCCGATCAGCTGCTCCCGTGTGGCGACGCCGAGCGGCGAGCCGGCCTCGTCGATGACGAGGAGGGCGTCGCCGCGCTCGGCGACGAGCAGCGAGAGCGCGTCGCGAAGGCTGGTGTCGGTCGGCAGCCGAGGAAGGCCGTCCGAGCTCGCTGCCGGTAAGAGCTCGAGATCGCCGAGCGTCTTCAGAGCGAGCGCCTTGAGCGCGCGGTCGCGCCCGACGAAGTCGGCGACGAAGTCGTCCACCGGGTGCTCGAGGATCTGCTCCGGCGTGTCGTACTGGGCGAGCCGACCGCCCTGGCGCAGGATCGCGATCCGGTCTCCGACCTTGATCGCCTCGTCGACGTCGTGCGTGACGAAGACGACGGTCTTGCGGATCTCGTGCTGGAGGCGCAGGAACTCGTCCTGCAGGCGCGCCCGGACGATCGGGTCGATCGCGCCGAACGGCTCGTCCATCAGCATCAGCGGCGGGTTGGCGGCGAGGGCGCGGGCGAGGCCCACGCGCTGGCGCTGGCCGCCGGAGAGCTCGGCCGGGAAACGCTTCCGGTCCTTGTGGGGGTCGAGACCGACGAGCTCGAGCAGCTCCCCGACGCGCTCCCGGATCCGCTGCCGCGGCCACCCGAGCAGCTTCGGCACCGTCCCGATGTTCGCCTCGACGGTCATGTGCGGGAAGAGCCCGACCTGCTGAATGACGTACCCGATCGAGCGGCGTAGCTCGATGAGGTCGTAATCGCCGATCGGGGTGCCGTCGATGCGGATGAATCCGCTCGTGAGCGGGATCAGCCGGTTGACGAGCTTGAGCGCCGTCGTCTTGCCGCCGCCGGACGGGCCGACGAGGACGCAGATCTCCCCGGCGGCGACCGTCAGCGAGAGGTGGTCGACCGCGGCGCCCTCGCGGCCCTCGTACACCTTCGTCGCCTCGTCGAAGACGAGCTCTGCGGCCTCGGTGGGCACGGATGAATCTTCTACGACAGCAGCGTCTCGAGGCCGACCGTAAGGCCGGGCGGCAGCTCCGGGAGCCTCTCGAGCGCCAGCAGGACGCCGTCCGCGAACGACTCGCGGCCGGTCGTGTCGTGGCGGATCGTGAGCAGCTGCCCCTCGCCGCCGAAGATCACCTCCTGGTGCGCGACGAGCCCAGGCAGCCGCACGGAGTGGATCGCCGGGTCGCCTCCGACGAGCTCGGCTGTCGCCCTGGCTGTGCCGGAGGGCGCGTCACGCTTGGCCTCGTTGTGCAGCTCGACGATCTCAGCGCGTGGAAAGTGCTCGGCTGCTTCGCGAGCGAAGCGCATCATCAGGACGGCGCCGACCGAGAAGTTCGGTGCGACGAACAGCCGCAGTCCCTTCTCTGCCGCAAGCGCGCCGAGCTCGGACGGATCCCAGCCGGTCGTCCCGACCACGCACGAGACTCCGTGCTCGAGCGCGTTGCGGACGTTCGCCGGCGCAGCCTCGGGCGTCGTGAAGTCGACAGCCGCGTCGCAGCCGTCGAGATCCGGCTCGTCGCCGAGCTCGATCCCCCGCACCTCGTGCCCGGCCTCCTCCAGCCGTGGCACCATCGCGCTCCCCACCTTGCCCCCTGCGCCGAAGAAGGCGACTCTCACGCCGCCGCCTGCTCGACAAGCGTGGCGCTCGCCCGGCCGACGGCTGCGCGGAAGCGGCTCTCGTCCGGCCCGACGCCGGCCGCCGCCAGCCGCTCGGAGGGCAGGAGCACCGTTGCCAGCTCGGCGAGTTCCTCGATGTCGACCGCGTCGATCTCGGCCATCACTCGCTCGACCGTCAGCAGCTCGGTGTCGGTGACGAGGGACTTGCCGAGTCGGCTCATGCGGCTGGAGGTCGACTCGAGCGCGAGCACGATCCTGCCCTTGAGGCTCTCCTTCGCCCGCTCGAGCTCGCCCTTCCGCAGGCGGCCCGCCGCGATCTCGCCGATCTGCTCGACGCAGATCTCGACGCACGCCGTGAGGTTCTCCTCGCGCGTGCCGACGTAGACGCCCATGACGCCCGTGTCGGTGTACTGCGCCGCGAAGCTGTAGACGGCGTACGCCATGCCCCGCTTCTCGCGGATCTCCTGGAAGAGCCGCGACGAGGCCGAGCCGCCGAGGATCGCATCGAGCAGCGATGCCGCGAACCGCCGCCGGTCCGAGCGGGAGATCCCGGTCGCGCCGAGACAGAGGTGGAACTGCTCGGTCTCCTTCCGCTGGAACCGGAGCCCGGGGCCGGGAAGGTGTGCGAGTGGGCGGCGGACTCGCGTGCCCGCCCGCGCAGGCGCGCCGGCGCGGCGCTCGCTCCTCTGCAGCAGCGCGACGAGACGGTCGTGCTCGATGTTCCCGGCCGCCGCGACGACGACGTTCCCCGGCGCGTACGCCGTGCGGTGGTAGCCGGCAAGCGCCCGGCGGCTGACCGAGGAGATGACCTCGGCCGTGCCGATCACGGGCCTGCCGAGCGGGTGGTCGCCGAAGACCGCCTCGGAGAAGAGGTCATGCACGAGCTCCTGTGGCGTGTCCTCGTACATCGCGATCTCCTCGAGCACGACCTCGCGCTCCTGGTCCACCTCCGCGAAGGAGGGCGCAAAGACCATGTCCGTCATCACCTCGAGCGCCCGCTCCACGTGCCGGTCCGGGACGCGGGCGTACACGACGGTGTTCTCGCGCGACGTCGCCGCGTTCAGCTCCGCGCCCATGGCGTCGAACGTCTCGGCGATCTCCTGTGCGTCGAAGCGGCGCGAGCCTTTGAAGAGAAGATGCTCGATGAAGTGGGAGACGCCCGCGCGGTCGTCGCGCTCGTCGCGCGAGCCGACGTCGATCCAGAAGCCGAGCGCCACCGACCGGACGCTGGCGACGCGCTCGGAGATGACGCGCTCGCCCGAGTCGAGCTCGCTCAGGACGACCTTCTGCAACGTTCCGCTTCGGCGCCGGCTAAGCCGGCACCTCCGCTCCTTTCCGTGCTCCGTCAAGCCTACGCACGGCCACAAGGGTAGGGGAGGCGCTAGGTGCGCGCGACGAAGCGCAGGCCTGCGCCGTTCCGCTTCGCGTCGTACAGCGCCTCGTCGGCGAGACGGAACAGCGTCTGCGCATCGGCGGCGTCTCCAGGGCACGAGGCGAAGCCGAAGCTCGAGCTCAGGCTCGTGACCCAGCCCCCCCGGCCGGCCGAGAGGTGCTCCAGCAGCGCATTGATCCGTGCGACGACGAACCGCGCGTCGTCATGCGTGGCCTCCGTGAGGATCATGGCGAACTCGTCGCCGCCGATGCGGAAGGCGTCATCGGGCTTCCGCAGCGACTCCGTGAGGACGCCGGCGAAAGCGGCGAGCGCCTCGTCACCGGCGGCGTGGCCGTGGCGGTCGTTCAGCTGCTTGAAGGCATCGAGGTCCGCGAGCACGAGGCCGAACGAGCGGCCGTAGCGCGTGGCTCTGGCGACCTCGCCCTCGAGGCGGTTGACGAACGCGCGGCGATTGAGGAGGCGCGTGAGTGGATCGTGGTCGGCGAGGAAGCGAAGCTCGCCGAGATGGCGGCCGGAGACGAGCGCGGCCGAGGCGTCGTTGGCGAAGATCCGGAGCGCCTGGAGGCGGTCGGCCGACGGCACGAGCCGGTCGCACGGGTCGTCGACCCAGATGATTCCGAGCAGCGCGCCCCGGCCGTCCCGGAGGGGAACGAGCAGCCAGTGGCGGTTCCATGCCCACGGGCCTCGCCCGTTGAGCTGCGACGGGTAGACCTCGACGTCGGTCGAGAGCCGCTCCCGCGCCTCCTCGTGGGTGAGGAGATAGCAGCCCTCGCGCACGAGCGCGTCGTCGAGGAGAGGCTCGATCTGCGCGATGGTGACGAGCTCACGCTTCCGAAGCTCGTCGAGCTGCCAGCCGGCGGACGCGTGCGGCACGACGACGCCGGATTCCGGGTCGACCAGCGCGGCGCAGACGTTGCTGAAATCGAGGGCATCGCGGATGCCGACGCAGACCCGGCGCAGGATCTCGGAGGTCGACGTCTCGCCGGTGATCCGCGACGACACGGCGAGCAACTCCTCGAGCGCACGTTGGTGCCGCGCGGACGCCGCCGCCTCCCGGGCCGCCTCGAGCGCGAGCGCGCCGTGGTCGACGAGGGCGACGAGGACGTCGAGCTCGTCGTCGGTCGGGCGCCGGCCGCTGACCGGCTCGTCGACGGAAATGATGCCGAGCAGGTTCCCGTGCTGGTCGCGCATCGGAACGAAAAGGGCGTCTTCGGGGTCCCAGCCGTCCGGGCTCGACGACCGGGCTCCCTGCGGCACGTAGCTCGGACCGAGCGAGCCCCAGTCCACGGCGCCTGCAAGAACGAGGTAGGCACCTCGGCGCTCGAAGCGCTTTGAGAGGAGGACGGTCCAGTCATCCAGCGGCCGTGCGTTCCCGAGCAGCACCTGCCGCGCCTCCTCGTTGCCGTACACGGTCGTGACCTCGAAGTCGTCCCACGCCTGCCGGTAGAGGTTGACGGCGACCGTCCCGTAGCCGAGCGACTCGCCGATCGTGCGCGCGACGGCGTCGAGCAGCGCGGGAAGATCCTCACGCGCCCGCAGGAGGCGGGTGACCTCGACGAGGGCCCGCAGCGGTGAGATCGTCGGAAGGCTCACGTGATCCGTCTCGCTTCGATCATCGGCAGCAGCAGAGCCCACGGATAGACGCATCCGGGTCGATCACTGCCCCGAACGGGGGAACTTCCGCTGGGGGGCTGCCGAACGGCCGCCCCCCAGCGCATCCAGGTGCTACTCGTCGTCGCGGCGCGGTCCGCGTGGACCGCGGCCGCCGCGACCACCGCGCCGGTCACCGCGCGGCCGCTCCTCCTCGGGAGGACGCGGCGGCGCGTTCTTCGCCCGCTCGATCAGCTCCTCCGGCTGGACGAGGCCGCCGTTCTCGTGCTTCGCGATGAGCTTGAGCCCGATCCGTCCACGGGCCTTGTCGACCTCCTGGACGACGACGTCGACGACGTCGCCCCGGCTCATTACGTCCTCGATGTGCGCAACCCTGCCCGGGCCGACGTTCGAGACGTGCAGGAGCCCGTCGGTGCCCTTCTTCAGCTCGACGAAGGCGCCGAACTGGGTCGTCTTGACGACCTTGCCGGTGTAGGTGTCCCCTACTTCCGGCTCCTTCGTCAGCGCCTCGATCGCGGCGATGGCCTCCTTTGCCTTCGTGCCTTCGGTTGCGTAGATGAGGATCGTGCCGTCCTCCTCGATGTCGATCTGGACGTCGAAGTCGGACTCGAGCCCGCGGATCGTCTCGCCGCCCTTGCCGATCACCATGCCGATCTTCTCCTGATCGATCTTGATCGTCGTGATCCGCGGCGCGTTGTCGGCGAGCTCGGAGCGCGACTCCGGGATGACGTCGAGCATCTTCTCGAGGATGAACTCGCGTGCCCGCTTCGCCTGCTCGAGGGCGTCCCGCATGATCTGCTGGGTGACGCCGGTGATCTTGATGTCCATCTGGAGCGCGGTGATCCCGTTGCGGGAGCCGGCGACCTTGAAGTCCATGTCGCCCAGGTGGTCCTCCGCGCCCTGGATGTCGGTGAGGATGACGTGGTCGTCGCCCTCCTTGACGAGACCCATCGCGATGCCGGAGACCGGCGCCTTGATCGGCACACCGGCGTCCATGAGCGACAGGGTCGAGCCGCAGACCGAGCCCATCGACGACGAGCCGTTCGACTCCAGCGTCTCCGAGACGATGCGGATCGTGTAGGGGAACTCGTCCGGCGTCGGGATCACCGGCTCTAGCGCCCGCTGCGCGAGCGCGCCGTGACCGATGTCGCGGCGCTTGGGGCCGCGCATGAAGCCCGTCTCCCCGACCGAGTAGGGCGGGAAGTTGTAGTGGTGCATGTACCGGCGCTCCTCCTCGAGGGAGAGGTCGTCGATCCGCTGCCCCTCCTTCGCGGTTCCGAGCGTGAGCGAGGACAGGATCTGAGTCTGGCCGCGCGTGAACAGGCCGGAGCCGTGTGCGCGCGGGTTGACGCCGACCTCGACCTCGATCGGCCTGATCTCCTCCGCCCCGCGGCCGTCGGGCCGGCGCTTGTCGACGGCGATCTTCTGCCGCACCAGGTCCTTGTAGATCGACTCGCACGCCTTCTTGACGTACGAGCGAGTCTGCGAGTCCTTCACCGCCGGGAGCGCCTCGCCGGTCTCGGGATCGGTCGAGACCACACCGACCGGGAACGGCAGCTCGACCTCCTCGACGATCCGGTCGAAGAGCAGCTGCCGCTTCGCGGAGCGGAGCGCCTTCGAGTCCTGCTCCGCGTCGGTGAGAGCCTTCAGCTCCTCACCGAACTGTTCGCGCACCGGTCCCTCCACGGCGACCGAGCGCTGCTTCTCGAGCAGCATCGTCAGTGCGGACTTGACCTGCACCTGGCGCTGGATGTCCTCGTCGGTGGAGTCCATCGTGATCGCCGGGGCGAGCTCGGCGAGGAGCTCGTCGACGATCGCTGCGGCCTCGCGAATCCCGACCTGCTGGATGAGCTGCCAGATCGCGTCCCCGTGGTCGCGCTCGATCTCCGCCGTGAGCTCGAGGTCGAGCCACTTCGGCTTGCCTGCCTGGCGGCGTAGCTCATCCTGTGCGTCGCACAGCTTCGCGATCTCGCCGTGTGCAAGCTCGAACGCCTCGAGGATCTTCTCCTCGGGAATCTCGTTTGCGCCCGCCTCGACCATTGTCAGCGCATCCTTCGTGCCGACGACGATCAGGTCCATCTCCGCCTCGTTCTCGCTCTCGGCGAGGGTCGGGTTGACGACGAGGTTGCCGTCGATCAGCCCGATGCGGACAGCGCCCACCGGGCCGAGGAACGGCAGCGGCGAGAGCATCAGCGCCGCCGAGGCGCCGTTGATGCAGAGGATGTCGTGGGCCGTGACCATGTCCGCGCTGAGGACGGTGCAGATCACCTGCACCTCGTTGCGGAAGCCCTTCGGCCAGAGCGGCCGGATCGGCCGGTCGATCATCCGGGCGGTGAGGATGGCGCGCTCGGTCGGGCGCCCCTCCCGCTTGAAGAAGCCGCCCGGGATCTTCCCGGCAGCGTACATCCGCTCCTCGACGTCGACGGTGAGCGGGAAGAAGTCTGCGCCCTCACGCGCCTCGGCGCGTCCCTGGGCTGTGGCGAGCACCATCGTGTCGCCGGCGCGGACGACGACTGCGCCGTCCGCCTGCTTCGCGAGATGGCCGGTTTCGAAGCTGATCTCCTGGTTCCCGATCTGGACGGAGACCTGCGCCCGGCGCTCGGTCGCGATACTCATCAATTGTCCTCCACTCTGCTTGTGGAGGGCGGGAGCTCGAGCCAATCTCCATGCTCTTCGGCCGGGCGGCGGCGGCTTTGCCGCCGACGCTTCCGGCCATCGCGGTGGATTCGCTCGAACTTCCACCCTCCGTGTTCTTGGAGCTAGCGGCGCAGGCCGAGCTCCTTGATGAGGGCGCGATAGCCCTCGAGGTCGTGTTTCTGTAGGTAGTTCAGGAAGCGGCGGCGCTGCCCGACGAGCTTGAGCAGCCCGCGCCGCGAGTAGTGGTCGTGCTTGTGCACGCGCAAATGCTCGGTCAACTCGTTGATCCGCTGCGTCAGCATCGCGATCTGCACCTGCGGCGAGCCTGTGTCGGCCTCGTTGCGGCCGTGCTTCGCGATGATCTCCTGCTTTGCTTCCTTGGTCAGGGCCACGCCCTCTCCTTCCTGTCGCCTCCCGAGGCTCAGCCCGCGACGCCAAGGAACGTTGGGCGAGCCGGGCCTGGGTCGCGGGGTAGGGTAGCGGAAAGCGGCATGGCGAGGGCGATTCCGCAGGACGAGCTGGCCGAGGTCGTGCGCGAGGCGCAGGCCCTTACCGGTGTCCCCCGGGCCGCTTTGGGCCTGCACGTGGGCGGTCAGACGAGGTTCGCCGGCTCCCACGAGAGCCCGTTCCGAATCGCGTCGATCACGAAGTCGTTTACGGCTACCGCCATCTCGCTCGCCGGATTGCTCGACGACCGCCGCCGGGCGCTGCTCTCTCACATGGCGGGGTACCGGCCCGAGCAGCCGAAGCCGTTGCCGCCCGAGTGCGCGGGGCTCTGGTCGTATTCGAACGCCGGGTACTGGGAGGCGGCGGCGGCATTCGAGGGCGAGTACTCCGATGCGCTCCGCGAGCTCGTGCTCGAACCGCTCGGCTTGCGGAACACCGGCTTCGACACCCCAGCCGACGCTGTCCTGGGAACGCTGCCTGGAGACGTCGTCGCGGATCCGTCCTATCCGGTCGGACGCAGGCCCAGCGGCGGCCTCTGGTCGACCGTGGACGACCTCGTCGAGTACGGGCTTGCGCACTGCCGACAGTGGGAGGAGCTGCACGAGCCCGCCGGAGAGGCGCTGGGCGCGCAGTACGCACTCGGCTGGTGGGTTCGCAACGGTGTGCTCGACCACGAGGGCTCGGTTGGCGGCTACCAATCGCTGCTCATGCTCGTTCCCGAGGACGAGCTCGTCCTGGCTGTGCTGACGAACTCGTGGAAGGGATCCGCACTGATCCAGCAGCTCGTGGGAGGGCTGGGGCTCACGCCGCCGTCGCGACACCCGCCCGGCCGCCGGCCCGCGGCCGGCAGATACGGGCTCGACAGCCTGGAGGCCGTCGTCACACGCGGCTCGGTCACGGAGGCCGAGACGGATCCGGTCACCGGGGCCCGGATGGAGCGGCGCTACCCGCTCAGCCTGGACGCGCCGCTGATGTCGTGGCGGACAGACTTTCCGCGCCGGGGCGTCGCCCGGATCGGCTGGGTCGCACTCCCTCTCCTGGATTCCTAAAGCGGGCTCAGACGGGCCGAACGGCTGCGCGCGTACGGTCGACGTCGTCGCCGATGGCCGCCACGAGTTCCTCGAGCGAGTCGAAGCGGCGCTGCTCGCGGATCGGGGTCCAGATCTCGACCACGAGCCGGTCGCCGTAGAGGTCGCCGTCGAAGTCGAGCAGGTGAGCCTCGACCCGCCGCTCGACGCCGTCGAAGTGCGGATTCGTTCCGATCGACACGGCGGCGCGCCTGCCGCCGGCCCAGCCGGCGTAGACGCCATCGGGGGGCACGAGGAGATCCGCCGGGACATCGAGGTTCGCGGTCGGGAACCCGAGCTCGCGACCGCGTCCGTCGCCGCGCACGACGATTCCCTCCACCTCGGGAGGGCGTCCGAGCAGCGTCGTCGCACGCTCCGGGTCGCCGGCGTGGACGAGCTCGCGGATGAGGCTCGAGGAGACGTTGTCCACCAGCGGGACGCGCCGCGCATCGAACCCCAGCCGCTCGAGCAGCTCGAGATCGCCCTCTCGCCCGCGCCCGAAGCGGAACGTCTCTCCCGCGACGACGGTCTCCGCGCCGATGCCCCGCAGGAGCCCCTCGGCGAACTCGTTCGCCGAGAGGGCCGCGAGCCTTTCGTCGAAGCGAAGCACGAGCACATCCTCCACGCCGGCCTCCTCGAGGAGCTCGAGACGCCGCTCGAGCGTGGCAAGCAGCTCGACCTCCCCTCCGAGCACCGCCCGCGGATGCGGGTCGAACGTCACGACAGTTGTCCGTAGACCCGCCCTTCGGGCGGCGTCGATCACCCCCGCGTGGCCGCGGTGAACGCCGTCGAAGGTGCCGAGAGCGACCGAGCGCCGCGCGACAGGCAACTCCGAGGGCTCTTGCGTGACGTTCACGTGCCCGCCGTGCGAGTGGCTTCGACACGTTCGAGCACTTCCGTCTCCGTCAGCATTCGTCCGGGCTCGAAGGCCTCGGGGGCGACCGCGTCCTCGACGGAGAACGGCCCGACCTCGGTCCGGCGGAGCGTCACACAGTGTCCGTCGAGCGCAATGGCGAGCGACCGGATGTACGTGCCCGAGCTGACGTAGACGTCAAGCGTCACCGTCTCGCCCGTATACGTGATGACGTCGAGCGCGTGCACCCTCGAGTGGCGGAACGGCATCTCCACCTCGACGCCGCGCCGCGCGAGCTTGTACGCGCGCTCACCGCCGATCTTCACGGCCGAAGCGGCCGGAACCGGCAGCTCGATCTCGCCCCGGAGGCGCTCGAGCCGTTCCTCGAGCTCGTCCGTTCCCGGAGGCGCGTGACGCACAAGGGCCTCCCCTTCCGGATCGCCCGTCGACGTCCGGCAGGTGAGGTCGATCTCGGTGCGGTAGCGCTTGTCCAGCCCGACGAGCCATGGTGCCAGCTTAGTTGCCCTTCCGGACAACACCAGCAGGAGCCCCGTCGCGAACGGATCGAGTGTCCCGGCATGGCCTGTTCGCGCCCCCGTCAGGCGGCGGATCTGCGCGACGACGGCGAACGAGGACGGACCCGCGGGCTTGTCGACGAGCGCGACACCGGCGGGATCAAGCGCGCGAGGCGGCACGTTGCGCGAGGA
>Ga0187776_10000618_pt1 | contig 17215 bp, 16 predicted proteins | sample 0216_BV02_MP12_2_FD_132426 | JGI IMG/M metagenome (GOLD analysis project Ga0187776, IMG submission 132426) | Tropical peat soil microbial communities from peatlands in Department of Meta, Colombia - 0216_BV02_MP12_20_MG | ecosystem: Environmental > Terrestrial > Soil > Wetlands > Peat | place...
ATGATGACCGGCAGCTCGGATTTGTACCGCTTGGCCTCCCGGATGACGCTCAAGCCGTCCATGCCGGGCATCTTCAAATCGACGATGAGCAAATCGTAGGGGTACATGCGCATGCGTTCGAGCGCGGCGCGGCCGTCGGCGGCGATGTCGACGTCGTACTCCGCGAGCGCGAGCGTTTTCGCCAGCAGGTCGCGAATGCTGGCTTCGTCGTCGACCACCAGTACGCGCGGGCGTGGTGCCCCCGCCGCGGCGCGAGGCGCGGGCGCGGCGCTTGGGGCCGCGGCGCGGGCGGCGGCACCGCGCGGGCGCTGGCTATCGAGCCACGCGTCGATATCGCGCTTGCGGAAGCGCCACTGGCGCCCGACGCGCACCGCCGGGATCTTGCCGGCTTTGATCAGGCGGTAGACCGTGCGGAGATTGACCTGGAGGTACTCGAGGACCTCTTCGGTCGTCAGAAACGTTTCGTCAATCATCGCTTCTCGCTGCTCACCGCGGACCCGGTGGCGTCTGCTCGCGGTCGCACGGGCAATTCGACGGTGAAAATCGCGCCGCCTTGCGGGTGGTTGGCGGCCGTGATCTGTCCGCCGTGATCCTGCACGATGCCGTACACGATCGCCAGTCCCAGGCCCGTGCCTTTGCCGACGTCCTTCGTCGTGTAGAACGGCTCGAAAATCCGGGAGATCGCGTCGGGTGAAATCCCCTTCCCGGTGTCTCGCACGGTGATGACGATCCGATCGCCCGCTACACGCGCGGCGAGCTCGATGCGCCCCGGCCGTCCGGTGGCCGAGATCGCCTGCTCGGCATTCATCACCATGTTCAGGAACGCCTGGTGCAGCAGCAGCGGATCGCTCTGCACGCGCGGTAAAGACTCATCATAGTGTCGCACGACTTCGATATTTTGCGCGCGGCAGGCCGCTTGCCGCAGGGCCACGACCTTCTGCAGCACGGCCGGCACGCTGACGGCGCGTCGGGCGAGGCGCCGCGAGCCGGCAAACACCAGCAGATTGCGCACGATCTTCGCGGCGCGATCGGCCTCGCGGTAGATCGTCGTCACGTCCTTTCGAATCGGCTTGGGAAACGCCCCCGTCCGGCGGAGGAACTCGAGGTGGCCGAGCACACCCTGAAGCGGGTTGTTCAGCTCGTGGGCGATCCCGGCGACCACCTGCCCGAGCGCGGCCAGCTTCTCGGACTGGGCCAGGCGGCGGTGCAGTTCTTCGCGCTCGGCCTCCAGCTGATTCTGCGGCGCCAGATCACGCGCCACCAGCACAGTCCCCGCGCGTTGGCGCTGCTGGTCGACGAGATCGGTCGCCGTGACGAGGAACGGCCCGTTCAGGATAGGATCGGTGACCTCCCGCGTCGCCGGCGCCCCCTCGGATCGGACGGGACCGTGCGTGTTGGCGGCGAGCCAGGCAGTGAGCTCGGGCCCGATGCAGTCGGTCAGTGGCCGCTCGATCAAATCCTCGCGTGACTGTTTCAGGCGATCGGCAAACGCTTTGTTCACGTGCACGATGCGGCCGCGTGTGTCGGAGACGACGACGAGATCCGTGATGGAGTCGAAGGTGTTCTCGAGCTCGTGCCGCGACCGCGTGACGTCGGCGAGCAGCTGGAGATTCTCGACCGCGCTCGAGAGCTGACGGCCAAGCTCGTCGAACCGATCCAGCAGTTCGAGCTCGGCGCCCGCCTCGATCCGGACGCCCTCGAAGACGATCGTGCCAAGCGCACGCCGGCGGCCGCGGAGCGGAACGGTCACGATGCTCGTCGATGCTTCACCGGGAACCGGCGCGATCTCCGCGCGCGTGCGACGCATGGCTGCGACCGGCGGCGCGAACTGATCATCGACGCTCACCCGCGCGTGTTCCGCGACCGACCGGGGGTCCGACGAAGCGCGCAGCGCGAGCTGCCGCGCGCGACGGTCATGGATCCAGACCGACGTCCGATCGGCGCCGAACAGCCGATTGGCGCCGTTGCAGAAGATCTCGAGCCCAGCAGCCAGGTTGAGCGTCGCCGACAGCGTTTCGGAGAACTCGTCGAGCAGTCCACGAAGATCGCGCTGCAATTCCTCCCGCTGACGGAAGCGGAAGATTTCGAGGGCGACGAGGAAGGCGCTGGCGATCTCGGATGCGGCATCCGAGCCGCCGGCCGGCGGTCGGTCGAACCCGATGGCGAGAAGGCCCACGCGGCGGCCTTGCTGCACGAGGGGCACCAGCAGCGCCGAGGGGGTGCCGAGACGCGCCCCAAGCTCCGGCGCGTGACGGGGGAGATCGTCGACGGCTGTCGCAGCCGCTCCGTCGAACGCCAAATTGACGATCTCCGCCTCTATCGGCCCCGCTATCCAGGGATCGGTCCGGAGTTCTTCGAGGCCGAATGCCGACGTGGCCTGCAGGAGGCCGTTGCCAGGATCGTGCTCGAAGAGCAGGGAGCACGATCCGCCCGTGAGGTCGATCGCGTGCTGGTGCAGCTGGGGAAGCAGATCGATCAGGCGAGGGGCCGATGCGAGAAGCGCCAAAAGGCGCCCGCCACCAGCGTCGCTTCCGCGCGGCGCCTGAACGACAACGGGGCCCGAGCTCGGACGAGTGAGACGCCGAGTGCGTGAATCTCGCGACATTTGAGAGCTGGAGTGGAGCCGCAGGGCCGCCGCGAGGGGGAATTGTACCCCGATCGACCGATCCTGACCAGCAGCTGAGCCATCGCGTCTGATGTCGATCGCGTCACCTAACTATCATGAAATCAGTGTGTTAAGGTGTTGTATTAGGGCGGGGCGGCTCGCCGCGGCTGCGCCAGACTCTTGGCCTCGGTGGACCGTCTAATTGACTGAGAGAAAGGACCCTCCGCGCTCCGCATGACGTGGACGGACGAAGAGCTCGTCGCGCGATCGATCCGCGGCGACGCCGAGAGCTTCAACGAGCTCATCCTGCGATGGGAACGGCCGATCTTTGCCCTCGCGTACCGCACGATCGGGCGCGAAGAGGATGCGCGCGATGTGTGCCAGGAGACGTTTCTGCGCGCCTTCCGCGCACTCCCGGCCTTTCGAGGCCAGTCCAAGTTCTCCTCGTGGCTGTATCGAATCGCGCTCAATCTGTGCCGCGACTGGATGCGACGGGAGCGCCGGTCTCCGGTGGTGCAGGCGCCTGAGAATGTCGATCTGCTGGAGCTTGCCGCAGCGGCCGAGCCGTCCGAATCGATCGAAGATCTCGTCGAGCGAAAAGATCGTACGCGGTCGGTCGAGCGTGCGATGGCGCTTTTGTCGGAAGAGCAGCGAACGGCTATCGTGTTGAAGGAATATCACGGCCTGACATTCCAGGAGATCGCCGATCTCCTCGGCTGCCCGTTGAGCACGGTGAAGACGCGCTTGTATCAGGGATTGACGGTGCTTCGGCGCGAATTGGTGAAAAGCGAAAAGACCATGGTGGGAAGACTATGAGTGACATCTTTTGTACGTATTCCGGGAGACGCGACGAGGCGATCATCGCTTATCTCTACGAGGACGGTCCGGCGCTCGAACGATCGGCTTTTGAGTCACATCTGGCAGGGTGCGATGCGTGCCGCGAGGAGGTGGAGAGCCTTCGTGCTGTACGCGGGCAGCTCGCGCAATGGGCGCCTGCGGCTCTCGGACGGCTGCCGGCTTCTGTTGCCGATCCGACCGTCGCGTTTGATGACCGCGCGATCGCCGGCCGGAGTGGGCCCGGAGCGGAAGCGGGGCGGTCGTGGCGACACGAGATCCCTGTCTGGGCGCAGGCCGTGGCCGCGGTGCTCGTGCTAGGAGTGGCGGCCGGAGTGGCCAATCTCAATATTCGCTACGACCAGAACGGACTCTCGCTGCGGACCGGTTGGATGAGCCCGCCGGTCACGGTGAGCGCGCCGGCCGCTGCAGCCCAGACATCGCTGTGGCAGGCGGACCTCACGAGGGTCGAAGACGAGCTCCGCGCCGAGATGCGCGCGTCGCAGCCCCAGACGGTCTCGGCTGCCGCGCGTCCAGCGCCCGCCGACGCGGAAACGATGCGGCGGGTGCGGGCGCTCATCGAGGCAAGCGAGACGCGCCAGGAGAATGAACTGGCACTGCGCATCGCCCAGGTTGTACGCGACGTGCAGACCCAGCGGGCGGCCGACCTGACGAAAATCGATCGCACGCTCGGCGTGATTCAGAGCAACACCGGCTTTGAAGTCGCGCGGCAGCGCGAGATGCTTCAGACGCTGGCGGTGCGCGTGTCCCAGACGCGATAGGAATTCGGAATTGTGAATTGGAAGCTGGTCATGAAGACATCTGCCGGGGCGATTTCGATCGGGCTCGTGCTCGCGGTTGCGGCGCCGGGATTGGCGCAGTCAACAACGCGCGAGCAGCGTGACTCGAGGTACCAGATTGGAATGATGGAGGGCGTGCTCGAGAAGGCGGTCGAGCATGGCGCGGCGGTCATGCGGGAGCGACTGCGCTCGATCCTGCCGGCCGACATGCTGCTCAGCAAGCCCGTCAGGGTTCGCGGCATTCGGCTCGAGGGCTACGGCGTCGTCTTCGACATCGACGTGCCGTCGCTCCAGAGCGCGCCACTCTGGAGCTTCCAGACGCTCGACCAGAACAACCTGGGGCTCCAGAGCGCAATCAACGCCATGCGCACGCTCGTCGAGTCGACAGGCGATCCGAATCTGCAGCAGGCGCTGCAACGCATCGAGCTCTCCGTCGCGCCCATGCCCTCGACGTTGAACGCCTCGCCGTCGGGCGGTCCCACGCCCGTCGGCCCGCCGCCGCCATCCCTCCGCACCATATCGGGATCCCCGGCGTCCACCAACGATGTCGCTGCGCCTCGCGGTCAAGATCAGGCGGGCCAGACCGATGCGCTCCTGGACAATCCGGCGGCCGCGACCGAGGCGTACCGAACGGAGATCAAGGACGCTCTCATGGAGGCGATGCTCGACCATAGCCGGGGACTTGGCATCGGTCCGAACGAATGGCTCGTCGTCGTAGCGGGCGGGACCGACGATCAGCCGTTGGCCGGCCTCGATACCGACGTGCAGACCGCCGTGATCCGCATCAAAGGGAGCGACCTGGCCGACTTTCTGGGCAATCGCATCTCGCACGACGAAGCCCGGCAGCGGATGGATGTGAAAGTGTTCTAGAATGCGCGGATGCATCCGCGCCGCTATCTCGCGATTCTGATCACGCTTGCCTCTGTCGGCTGCGGGCCGAAGGTCGATCTCACCAAGGGTCTCCAGGTGACCGACGTCTCCACCGGGTGGCGGGACGTCGGCATCGTCGACGGTCAGAACAAGATCGTGCCGACGATTTCCTTCGCCCTCAAGAACGTCTCGGATCAGACGCTGACGGCGCTCGACGTCAATGTGAATTTCTACCACGGCTCGGAGGACAAGATCTGGGACAGCGCGTACGCAAGGGATGCCGGTGGCACAGGAGGCCTTGTCCCGGGCGCCGCGACGAAGTCCTTGACGTTCGACTCGGGTAAGGGCTACACGGGCACCGAAACCCGCGCGGACATGCTGAGGAACTCGGAGTTCCAGGACGCGCGAGTCATCGTCGCCGCCAAGTACGGTCGCTTTCAGCTGGTCACCATCGCGAATTTCCCGGTTACACGCAGGCTCATCACGAAATGAGCCGGTCGGCGCGCGCGGCTGACCTGCCGGGCGCCTCGCTCGATCGCCGACTCGGCCCCTTCGACGCCGCCGCCATCGTCGTCTCCAACGTCATTGGAGGCGGCATTTTCTTCGTTCCCAAGCTCGTCGCCGATCTGGTGCCCGACGCGCGCAGCGTGCTCCTCATCTGGCTTCTCGGCGGGGGGCTCGCGTTTGCCGGCGCCATGGCGTACGCGGAGCTGGCCGCGCTGCGGCCGCGAGCGGGCGGCGAGTACGTCTATCTCCGCGAAGCCTACGGACCGATCGTCGGCTTCCTCACTGGATGGACCTCGTTCGTGGCGGGTTTCTCGGGCGCCATCGCCGCGAGCGCTCTCGCGCTCGCCGAATACCTGGGACGGTTCCTGCCCGGCGCGAAGGACGCGACGCCGATCATCGCGGTCCCGCTCCCGTACGTGCCGCTCGTTGTCTCGCGGGAGGCGCTCGTCGCGCTGCTGCTCATCGCCGGGCTGACGCTGGCACACCTGCGAGGGCTCGGCCCGGGACGCCTCGTACAGAACGTGCTGGCCGGCGCGAAAGTATCGGCCCTTGTCGTGTTCCTCGCCGTCGGCTTCAGCATCGGACACGGAGAGGTCGCTCACCTGGCGGAGGTCGGACCAGCGGGGAGTTTCGGTCCCGCCGCCCTGTTGATGGCGCTCGTGCCGGTGATGTTCACCTACTCGGGATGGAACGCGGCCGCGTACGTTGCCGAGGAGGTGCGCGATCCGGGCAGGAATGTACCGCTGGCGCTCGCCCTGGGAACGCTCGCCGTCGTCGCGATCTACCTGGGGCTGAACGCCCTCTACATTTACGCGCTGCCAGTCAACGTGCTGGCACATATCAAGGACACGCTCATCGACACGGTCGCCGAGCAGCTGTTCGGTTTCGCAGCGGGAAGTCTGATCGCCGCGTTCACGATCGTGAGCATCGCAGCGAGCGTCAGCGCGATGATCATCGCCGGGCCGCGCGTGTACTTCGCGATGGCGCGCGACGGACTCTTCGCGGCGCCGGCCGGGCGCATCCATCCGCGCTTCCGCGCGCCGACCTACGCCATCGTCGCGCAGGCGATCTGGAGCGGCGTGCTCGTGCTGTCGGGAACCTTGTCACAGCTCGTGAGCTACACAGGGTTTGCGCTCGTCCTGTTTTCCGGTGTCGCCGTGTCCGCGGTCTTCGTGCTGCGCCGGCGTCATCCGACTGCCGAGCGGCCGTTTCGTGCGTGGGGCTATCCGTGGGCGCCGGCGCTGTTCGTCGCGGCGAGCGCGCTGATTGTCGCCAACGAAATCTGGCGCAACCCGCGCCCGTCGGCCGCCGGCCTCGCAATCATCGCGGCCGGCGCGCCAATCTATTGGTGGATGAGACGAAGAATTTGAGGATTTGAGAATTTGAGGATCTCTCGACTGAACGGAAAAAGGTTCTCCGAATGATGTTTCAAAGGAACGGCACCGGCGCGCGCGGTAGCCGCATCGAAATGCACGTTTGTCGTTGAGGGAAGAACAGCAACAAACTTCGCCGATTCTCGATGCGGTCGGCTGGGCTTCCTCAAATCCTCAAATCCTCTTCTTGAGTTCCCCCTTGTAGGTTACCTTCTTGCCTGGTTCGATCTGCACGTCAACCGCGAGCGGTTCGTAGCCGTCCAGACGCATCTCGATGTGGTGCGGGCCAGCGTCGAGATGAAGCGACTGCCAGGAGCTGTCGAAGTCGTCAACCAGGCCCGCATAGGAATCGTCCACATAGACCTGGGCTTTCTTCGGCTTGACCTTCAGTCGAAGCCTCCCTTCCTCGTAGCCCGAGGCGTAGTAACTCCCAGTGTCAAGGCCCGGCGCGTAGTAGCCGTAATAGCCGGCGAAGTAGCCACCAAAGCCCAGGCCGGCGTAGCCCCACGGGTAGAAGCCGCCGTAGTAGCCGGGTGGAACGACGATCACGCCGCCACTGCCTGGCGATGCCGGGACCGCCCGGCCTACCGGAACTCCGGCGGTCGCGGGTCGCCTCGGTGCTCCCTGCGCGGCACCCGGATTCGAGCCGCCCGAACCGCTATTGGGTTGCGCAGACGAACCGCCGCTCGCTGGACCAGAATCGCGCGGCGCTGGCGACGGTTGGCCACCACTTGCACCCGATCCACCGCCACTTGGCGGCGGCGCCGGACGAGCCGTCTGCCCGCCTGAAGTCGGCGGCCGGCGCCCCCCACCAGACTGCCGCCCGTGCCCTGAAGCCTCGGCAAACCCAGCCATCAGCCAGATGGCGAGGGCGGCAATCGCAAGGACGAATGAGACGCGATTCCGGCAGGTCATCGGACCCTTCCCGTACCTGTTATCGAGCAACCCACCTGCCAGTTGGTTTTGCATAAATGCCGCCAGAATTCGGCCCTGGGGGCCAGTTGCCGGAACGCCTGTCATCGGCTGAGGCCGCGCGCGTCCCGTTTTCTTGACACCCGGATCGGCGGGCCGATACAGTCAGAAAATTCATGATCCACAGCACCACCATCCTCGCCGTCCGGCATCGCGACCGCGCCGTGCTCGCCGGCGACGGTCAGGTCACCTTCGGTCAGACGGTCGTCAAGAAGGGCGCCCGCAAGATTCGCCGCCTCTACAACGATCGGATCCTGGCCGGGTTCGCGGGTTCCGCCGCCGATTCCTTCGCGCTCTTCTCGCGTTTCGAAGCCAAGCTGGAACAATATCGCGGCAATCTCGAGCGCTCGGCGGTGGAGCTTGCCAAGGATTGGCGGAGCGATCGCATCCTCCGCCGCCTCGAAGCGATGCTCATCGTCCTCGACAAGAGCGCCACGTTCCTTCTCTCGGGCACCGGCGATCTCATCGAGCCCGACGATGGGATAGTGGCGATCGGGTCGGGCGGACCGTACGCGCTCGCCGCCGCGCGCGCGCTGGCCGCGAACGCCGACCTCGACGCCCGTACGATTGCCGAGAAGGCGATGGCGATCGCCGGCGACATCTGTATCTACACGAACTCGAATATCGTGATCGAAGAGCTATAGAGTCCTGTCCGTGCCCATCTACCTGCCGGAAACGACGCATACTTCGACCGAATCGCTCACGCCGCGACAGATTGTCTCCGAGCTGGACAAGTACGTCGTCGGCCAGGCCGCCGCCAAGCGCGCGGTTGCAATCGCCCTGCGCAATCGCATGCGGCGGCAGAAGCTGGCGCCGGAGCTCGCCGAAGAGATCGCGCCGAAGAACATCCTGATGATCGGCCCGACCGGCGTGGGCAAGACCGAGATCGCGCGGCGTCTCGCGCGCCTCGCGCAGTCGCCCTTCATCAAAGTCGAGGCGTCGAAGTTCACGGAAGTCGGCTACGTGGGGCGCGACGTCGAATCGATGGTCCGCGATCTCGTGGAGCTCGGGATCGACATGGTCCGCGACGAAAAGCTCGACGAAGTCCGGGCTAAGGCGGCGCAGAATGCCGAGGAGCGGCTGCTCGATCTGCTCCTGCCGCCCACGCGGCCCATTGCACCCGACGAGGACGCGGTGGCCGCGCGCGAACAGCAGAACCAGACGCGAGAGCGGTTCCGCGATCAGCTGCGTGGCGGGCGCCTCGACGCCCGCGTCGTCGAGCTCGAGGTGCGGGAGAAATCGTTCCCCTCCTTCGAGATCATCGCCGGCTCGTCGGTCGAGGAGGTGGACATCAACCTCAAGGACATGCTGCCGGGTCTCTTCCAGGGGAGAACCAAGAAGCGGCGGATGAAGGTGCCGGAGGCGCTCGAGTATCTCGCACAGGAAGAAGAGCAGAAGCTGATCGACATGGACAGCGTGGCCCGAACGGCGGTCGAACGGGTCGAGCAGGCTGGCATCATCTTCATCGACGAGATCGACAAGATCGCCGGGCGCGAGGGGAGTCATGGCCCGGACGTGAGCCGGGAAGGGGTTCAGCGCGACATTCTTCCGATCGTCGAAGGAACGACCGTGAACACGAAGCACGGGATGGTCCGCACCGATCACATTCTGTTCATCGCCGCCGGCGCATTTCACGTGTCGAAGCCTTCGGATCTCATCCCCGAGCTCCAGGGTCGCTTCCCGATCCGTGTCGAGCTCGAACCGCTTGGCCGCGACGAGTTCGTCCGGATTCTCACCGAGCCGAGAAGCGCACTCGTCAAACAGTACACCGCCCTCATGGAAACAGAAGGGATCACACTCGTCTTCGCAGACGAGGCGATTCATCGCATCGCCGACTTTGCCACGATTGTGAACGAACGTACGGAGAACATCGGCGCGCGCCGTCTCCACACGGTGATGGAGAAGCTGCTCGACGAGGTTTCCTTCGAGGGGCCGGATCTCACCGAGAAGCGCGTGGTGATCGACGAAGCGTACGTCGACCGGATGCTGGCCGAGATCGTGAAGAACGACGATCTGTCTCGGTACATTCTGTGAAACCGGCTGTCGCGGTGGGGCTGCTCGCCTGCATGATTGCGGGTTGCGGCAAGAAAGGGCCGCCGCTTCCACCGCTCGTCAAGCTCCCTGTCGCGCCGACCAACCTCACCGCCGAGCGCCGCGCGTCGATGGTCGACCTCTCGCTTACCGTGCCCGCGGCCAATACCGACGGCACCCGTCCCGCGAACGTCTCCCGCGTCGAAATCTACGCGCTCACCGCGCCCGCGAGCACCCCTGACGCCGTCGTGCTCAAGCAGGGCGCGCGCATCGCCAGCATTCAAGTCAAGACGCCGCGCGATCCGAATCAGACCGTCGAACCTGACGATCCCGACACCGACATCGAGCAGCCCGAGGGGCCCGGCCTCGATCAAGGCGCGACCGCGCATGTGCTAGAGGATCTGACGGCGCTGGCGCAGACCGGCGCGATCCAGCGAGCGCCCAGGTCGGCGGGAACCGAGCCGGTGGAGGGACCGCTCGTCGGCCCGCCGCTCGCGGCGCCCGCGCGTCAGTATCTGGCGGTCGGCGTCAACCAGCGTGGCCGCCGTGGCCCACTGTCCAAGCATGTCGGCGTGCCGCTCATCGTGCCGCCGGCCCGCGGGCCGCAGCCTTCGGTGAGTTACGACGAGTCCGCGATCACGGTCGCGTGGGGCTCGGCGCCCTCATCTGCGACGCCACCGCCGCCAGCCGACGACGCGGCGCTCCTGCCGTCGCGCGAGCTTGCCATCACTCCCATCGAGATTGCGTACAACGTCTACGACGTGCCAGACAGCTCGACCGGTGGGGCGGCGACCAGATTGACGAACGCCCCTGTCCGCGATGCGCGCTTCGTCGATCAGCGCCTCGCCTGGGGCGCCGAGCGCTGCTACGCCGTTCGCATCGTCGAGATCGTCGATGCGCTCCCGATTGAAGGGGACATCGGTCCGGCGCGGTGCGTCACGCCAGTCGACACGTTTCCGCCGGCCGCGCCGAAGAAGCCGACCGCGATCGCGCGCATCGGGGCCATCGATATCCTGTGGGATCCGAACGAGGAGAAGGACCTGGCAGGATATCTGGTGCTCCGCCGGGAGGGACCCGAGGCGCCCTTCACGCGGCTCACGCCGGAGCCGATCGATCGCACCAATTTTTCCGATCTCGTCCCGCAGGGATTTCGGGCGATCTACGCAATCGAAGCCGTGGACAAGGCGGGGAATGTGAGCGCCATGTCGCCTCCCACCGATGAGGAGAGCGCGCGATGAACGCCCGGCGCGGCGGCCGATTCGATCGTTCCATGTAAGATTCACGCTGTATGGAGCAGGTCTACCGTGTGACGCAGGGCGGCGAGACGTTCCACGCGGTCGAGCGCGACGGCGAGGTCTGGCGCGCGGAGCCGGTCGAGGGTAGCATTTGCCGCGGCTACGTCCTCGGGCCGCAACTCCTCGGTGGACTTGGCGGGGTCAAGATCCTCGCGCCGGCGCAGCCATCGAAGATCGTCTGCGTCGGGCTGAACTACAGAGACCACGCGCTCGAGACGGGGAAACCGTTGCCAGCCGATCCGCTGCTCTTCATGAAGCCACCCACGGCCGTGCTCGATCCGGGCGAGCCCATCCTGCTGCCGCCCTCGGTGGGGCGCGTCGACTACGAAGGCGAAGCCGCGGTCGTGATCGGCCGCCGGGCTCATCGGGTGAAGGCATCCGACGCGTGGGACTATGTGTTCGGCTGGACGTGCCTCAACGACGTCACGGCGCGAGATCTGCAGAACAAAGATTCGCAGTACACCCGGTGCAAGGGGTTCGACACGTTCGCGCCTGTTGGCCCGTCGATTGCGGTCGGGCTGGGACGCGAGCCGCGCACGGTTGAGACGTGGGTGAACGGTCGGCGCCGCCAGGCCTCGAGCACGGCGCAGCTGATCTTCGGCGTCGAAGCACTCATAGAATTCATCACATTCGTGATGACGCTCGAGCCGGGTGACCTCATCTCGACGGGGACGCCGGCGGGCATCGGGCCGCTCGCGCACGGGGACGTCGTGACCGTGAAAGTGGGCGGCGTCGGAGAGCTCACCAGTCCGGTCCGCCATGAGTAGGAAGAGAGGGGAACATGAAGCTGTTCGTCGACAGCGGAAACATCAAGGACATCGAGACACTCGCTGCGATTGGCATCATCGACGGCGTGACCACCAATCCCTCGCTCCTCGCGAAGGAGCCAGGTGATTTCAAGGCCAACCTCAAGAAGATCTGCGACATCGTCCAGGGACCGGTCAGCGGGGAAGTGGTGTCGACCGACTTCGCCGGCATGATCCGCGAGGGGCACGACATCGCCAGGATCGACCAGCACATGATCGTGAAGGTGCCGCTCACGCGCGACGGCATCCGAGCGTGCAAGGCGCTGTCGGGCGAAGGCGTCCGCGTGAACGTCACGCTCGTGTTCTCCGCTGCGCAGGCTCTCCTGGCCGCGAAGGCGGGCGCCACCTTCGTGAGCCCGTTCGTCGGTCGGTTGGACGACATCGCAACAAACGGAATGGATCTGATTCGTGAGATCGTGCAGATCTTCGACAACTACGCGTTCGAGACGGAAGTGCTCGTCGCGAGCTGCCGTCATCCGATCCATATCGTCGAAGCCGCGCGCGCAGGGGCCGATATTTGCACCTGTCCCCCGGCGGTGATCGACCAGCTGTTCAACCATCCGCTGACCAACGTCGGGCTCGAGAAGTTCCTCAAGGACTGGGACAAGGCGCACGCGGCGAAGGTCTGAGGGGCGCGGGTTGGACGGGAGGCGACAAGGCTTGCGATCCGACGACACACTGGACGACCTCGAGCGCCGCGCGGAGCTTGGCGGCGGCCAGGACCGGCTCGACCGGCAGCGCGCGGCCGGGAAACTGACCGCGCGGGAGCGGATCAATCTGCTCTTCGATCCGGGCACGTTCGAAGAGCTCGACAAGCTCGTCACCCACCGGTGCCGTGATTTCGGATTGGCCGACCAGATCGTCCCGGGTGACGGAGTTGTCTCGGGCCACGGGCTCGTCGACGGGCGCCAGGTCTTCGCCTTCGCTCAGGACTTCACCGTGTTCGGCGGATCGCTCTCCGAGACGAACGCCGCGAAGATCGTCAAGATCATGGATCTCGCCATGAAGCTCGGGGCCCCGATCGTCGGGCTCAACGACTCGGGCGGCGCGCGCATTCAGGAGGGGGTCGCCTCGCTCGGCGGCTACGCCGACATCTTCCTGCGGAACACGCTGGCCTCGGGCGTGGTCCCCCAGATCTCCGCGATCATGGGGCCCTGCGCCGGCGGTGCCGTGTACTCCCCGGCGATCACCGACTTCATCGTCATGGTGAAGAACACGAGCTACATGTTCGTGACCGGACCTGACGTGATCAAGACGGTCACGCATGAAGATGTCACCAAGGACGAGCTCGGCGGCGCGATGACGCACAACGCGACAAGCGGCGTCGCCCACTTCGCGGTCGACAACGATCGTGACTGTCTGGCGCTCGTGCGCGACCTGCTGTCTTTTCTGCCCTCGAACAACGCGGACGATCCTCCACGGGGGACGACGAGCGACTCGGCGGAGCGTGAGGACGAGGCGCTCGATCGCCTCGTGCCGGCGTCGCCGAACCAGCCCTACGACATGCTCGATCTGATCCACTCCGTCGCCGACCAAGGCTACTTCCTCGAAGTCCATCGGCACTACGGCCGCAATCTCATCGTCGGGTTCGCGCGCCTCGACGGCCGCCCCGTGGGCATCGTCGCCAACCAGCCGGCCGTACTGGCTGGAACGCTCGACATCGATGCGTCGCTCAAGGGAGCCCGGTTCGTCCGTTTTTGCGACGCGTTCAACATCCCGCTCGTGACCTTTGAAGACGTGCCCGGCTTTCTTCCCGGCACCGTCCAGGAATACGGGGGGATTATCAAGCACGGCGCCAAACTGCTGTTCGCGTTCGCCGAGGCGACCGTGCCGAAAGTGACGGTCATCACGCGCAAGGCCTACGGCGGCGCGTACTGCGTGATGTCGAGCAAGCACATCCGAACGGACTTCAACTACGCGTGGCCAACCGCAGAGATTGCAGTGATGGGACCGGAGGCCGCAGTCAACATCCTCTACAAGCGAGAGCTGGAGGCTGCAGCCGACGCGGCGGCCGCGCGGGCCGAGAAGGCGGCGGAGTTCCGCGACAAGTTCGCGAATCCGTACACGGCCGCAAGTCGCGGGTTCGTCGACGAGGTGATTCGCCCGCGGGAGACCCGGCGCAAATTGATCGCCGCGCTCAGAAATCTCGACAACAAACGGGATCGGAACCCGCCGAAGAAGCACGGCAACATTCCGCTATGAGCGAGCGGAGGACGCGGAGGAAGCGGTCTTCACACGGAGAAACGAAGAGACGGAGCCAACGACCAGACAGACGATATGAAGAGAGCGCTCCCTCGAGCGCTCAATCGGTCTCGGTTTTGGGTCCAAGGCAATTTCAGCTGATTCGTCGCGCGCGTCGCCCCCGCCGCCCGGCTTGCGACCGGTGGAGGCCTTCCCAGTCGACAAGTGAAGCCGATAAAGACGCTCTGCTTCTCCCGTGCTCCGTTTCTCCGTGTGAACCCGCTCGCTCCGTGTCCTCCGTTCCTCCGGAGACTAGAATAGAGTCGCACCCGTGAAGAAAATCCTGATAGCCAACCGCGGTGAAATAAGCGTCCGAATCGCTCGCGCCTGCCGCGAAATGGGGCTGCGGTCGGTTGCCGTGTTCTCCGAGTGCGACCGCGCCGCCCTGCACGTGCGCTACGCCGACGAGGCGTATCCGATCGGCCCGAACGCCCCGGGCGAGAGCTATCTGAGAATCGACCGGATCCTCGACGCCGCCCGCCGCGCCGACGCCGACGCCGTGCATCCTGGTTACGGATTTCTGGCGGAGAACGTCGAATTCGCGGCAGCAGTCCGCGATGCCGGTCTGACGTTCATCGGGCCGAAGCCGGAAATCGTCCGCCTCATGGGCAGCAAGACAGCCGCCCGGGGCGCGGCGCTCGCGGCCGGCGTGCCCGTGGTGCCTGGCACCGGTTCGCCGCTGCCGGCGGACGCATCCGACGCGCACATCGCAAAGACTGCAGAGGCCATCGGCTACCCGCTCCTCGTCAAGGCGGTCGCCGGAGGCGGCGGCAAAGGCATGCGGACCGTCGAGTGCGCCGACGATCTGGCGAGCGCTCTCCGCGCCGCGCGATCGGAGGCGGGAGCCGCCTTCGGCGACCCCGCCGTGTATTTCGAGCGGCGGCTCGTCCGTCCCAGGCACATCGAAGTGCAGCTGCTCGGCGACGAGCACGGGACCGTGGCGGCGTTTGTCGAGCGCGAGTGTTCGATCCAGAGACGGCATCAGAAGATCGTGGAAGAGACGCCGTCACCCGCCGTGCAGCCAGCGGTGCGCCGCGCCATCACGTCCGCCGCTCTCGCGGTGGCGCGTGGAGTGGGCTACACGAATGCTGGCACGATCGAATTCCTGCTCGACGAGCGCGACCGTTTCTTCTTCCTCGAGATGAACACGCGACTGCAGGTGGAGCACCCGATCACCGAACTGGTGACGGGGATCGATCTCGTGCGCTGGCAGATTCGAATCGCACGCGGCGAGCGGCTGGATCTCGACCCGGAGCGGCTGCTCACGCCGCTTGGCCACGCGATCGAATGCCGCATCTACGCTGAAGACCCCGACAACAACTTTCTCCCTTCACCTGGACGGATCGCGCACCTCCGCGAGCCAGGGGGACCGGGCGTCCGCAACGACAGCGGGGCAACAGCGGGCGCGGAAGTCCCCATCTTCTACGATCCGATGATTTCCAAACTCGCCGCATGGGGCGAGGATCGGGCGACGGCGGTCGATCGCATGCGTCGCGCACTTGCGGAGTACCACGTCGCTGGAATTCGGACGACGCTCCCGTTCTTTGCGTGGCTGTTCGAGCAGGACGCGTTTCTTCGCGGTCAATTTCACACGACCTATGTCGACGATTTGTTGAAGCAGCGCGGCGGCAGGCCGTTTGTCGAGGCGTCGGCTGCCGCCGAGGAGGTCGCGGCCCTGGCCGTCGCCATCCAGACCGCCCTGGCGCCGAACGCCGCCGGCTCGCCGACGGAGAATTCGCGAGCCGACGCCGCGAAGCGCTGGAAAGCATACGCCCGGGCCGACGGCTTGCGCGCCGGCCCCGCATGACGATGCAGTACACGATGGAGATTGGCGGTCGGGTTCGCCAGGTGGCCGTGCGCAGGACATCGCACGGCTTCATCGTGTCGATCGACGGACGCGAGTCGAACGTCGATGCCGTGCGCGTCGATGCGAACACCTGGTCGCTCATCGTCGAGGGGGTCAGCCGCGAGGTGATCGTGACAAGCGGCCGGAACGGCTCCTCCATTGTCGACGTCGGCTCGATCCCGATTGCCGTATCGTTGAATGGGAGGCGGCACTGGAGCGGAAAGGACAGCGTCGAGGCCGCAGGGCCACAGCGGGTCGCGGCGCCGATGCCGGGCAAGATCGTGCGGGTTCTCGTCCGGCCCGGCGATGCGGTCCGTGCCAGACAGCCGATCGTGGTCATCGAAGCGATGAAAATGGAGAATGAGCTGCGCGCCGCGCGTGACGGCGCGGTGGCCGAGGTCAATGTCGTCGAAGGCCAGTCTGTGGAGGCGGGAGCGCTGCTGGCGGTGATCGCCGGCTCGGAGTGATGTGACGGTTCTCTCAACGCTTCGCGAGCACAGGGCGCTTCGGTTGGCGAGCCGGGCTGCCGCCGTCGCCGGCGCCATTCTCGCGGTGACGCTTGTGAGCACGCTCACGGTCGATCTCGGGCCGGCCGTCCGTTCCTTGGCCGAGCGCGAAGCTACGCGCCAGCTGAAACGCCCCGTTCACATCGGCCCGCTCCGCATCCTGGTCGCCCGCGGGATTGTGGAGATGCGCGACTTCTCGATCGAGGGCCTCAAGCCGACCGATCGACCTTTCTTCACCGCCAAACGGTTGCTGGTGACGCTCGATTGGTCGAAGGTCGTCGCAAGGCGGCCCGAATTCGTCATCACGTCGGTCGATCTCACCGACTGGCAGATGCTGGTCGAGAAGTGGGACAGCGGCGACAACTTCCCGAAGATCCCGTCGGGCGACGAGGGGCCGTCGAGCGGGCCGGGCCGGACGACGGTCACGCTGCGACAGCTGCGCGCGTCGCGCGGACAGTTCGCCTATGTCGATCACGAAATGGGCGCCGAAGTTGGCCCACATCGGGACGAACTGCATGATTGATACGCG
>Ga0187776_10000619_pt1 | contig 17179 bp, 13 predicted proteins | sample 0216_BV02_MP12_2_FD_132426 | JGI IMG/M metagenome (GOLD analysis project Ga0187776, IMG submission 132426) | Tropical peat soil microbial communities from peatlands in Department of Meta, Colombia - 0216_BV02_MP12_20_MG | ecosystem: Environmental > Terrestrial > Soil > Wetlands > Peat | place...
GGCCCCCACGGCATAGCGGATGTCCACATGGAAGATCAAGGTGAGGAGAGGTACCAGGACTACTCCCCCGCCCAGGCCAGTGAGCGAGCCGAGAAAGCCCGCTACCACGGAGCCAATCCACACCAGCGCGGTGAAAAGAAGCACGCTCATGAAAGTTAAGGCCTGTTGGGAAGATCGAGCCGGCGATGTCCAGGTTGTTGCGAGCCTATCGCAGCGGCTCGGTATTCAGCCTTCTCAAGGTAACGTGTCCACTACGACTGGGTAAAGGGAGAACGACGGAAGAATGGTCTCGAAAGCGGTTGAAGGCGCTGTACGGAACGCCGCACCGCGTACCCAGGTAAGCGTTCCACTGGGACTCTTTCTCATCCAGCACACCCAGGAAATACACAGATCCATTCCGGTGAATCGTCTCGGCTATGCGTTGATCCAGATAAGTGAGCGCCGCCGCCGCTCCTGAAGCTGAAGCGCGTGCGGGGAATGAGATGACTTGATCCTCTGATCCATACATCGTGCCATAGAGCACGCTTATCGGATCCCAGTCGCCTACGAAGAGATCGTTCTGAGCAATCGTGCTTGCGACTTGCTGCGCGGAATCTACGTAAGGCCAGCCGCCCTGGGAGGCGCGAATGGCTTGCCGAGTGTTATAAGCGGCTACCGAGAGAACCAGCACGAAGACCGCGGACGCGAGCATCCTGCTGTCGTGCATGTTTGCCAGGTAGACCGTCACCACCATATACAGCAGTAGGAACGGCAGGAGCCACAGCTTGTCGTACAACGGATCCCAATAGGCAAGTAGCGCAACACCGATAAGTATTCCGCTCAGACAGGTGGCTACGACCACAACGCTGCGATGAGAGAGCAATTCCCTATTTCGAATGGCTTTCCCCGTGATGATACTCAGCAGGCTCACAACTGCGAGGGTGCAGCCGATCCAGAGCACAAGCCACCCATCGTGGTGATGGAGTCGGAACAGCGATTTCATCCCCGTATAGTCCGGCGGGAGAATGGGCACGATATTGTTGAGAAATCCGCTGGGAAGGTTGGCGAACTTTGCCACTTTCAGTCCGCCATACACCTTTCCCGCTTCCACGGTGAGGAGCATGCTCACCATCTGCGACGGGTTTCGTGCACCTTGCAGGAAGTGGAGAGTTGCGTAGATCAGAAGAAAACTGGACCAAAAGCCCGCCAGAAGCGCGATTGTGGGCTTAAGCTGCACGCGGCGGATGAAGAACAGGTCGTTCCCCTGCCAACTTGTCGCCAATACCAGGCAGGGGATCATCATGAAGACCATCGATTGATAGCTGGCCATGGCGAGCGCGAGGAGCACCCCGCTCACGAAAGGCACCCACGGAATCTCGAACCTGAGAGAGATGACCAGCAAGAACAGGGCAAGAACACTCCAAAACAAACCCACTACGGGCTCGGCGGAGTTCGTGGCATGCAGAAAGAAGGCTCGCGTGGTGCCGAAGCCCACAGTCAGCAGAATGGAAGGCAGCAGCGGCCCGATCAGGAGACGGCTAAGGCCAAACAACATCGCAAGGATGCCCGCCGCAGCCATTGAATTCATCGCTTGGGCCAGGGAGACGAACTCGATAGGTCCGCTGGACGAGAATCCCAAGGCGGATAGGATCCGGGTCCAGGACAGAGTGTAAACCGGGTAGAGAATGTGGTTATTACCGTGAAAGTAAACCGAGTTGCGGTGATAAACACCAAAAGCCCTGGTCGGGCCATCCACTGCATTCAATTCGTGCGACCGCAGAGACAGGTAAAGCAGACCGAACGCCAGAAACACGAGCGCGCATTCCAACCACAGGCGGCGCAGGCGATCGATGGAAGGAACAGCAGCTCTGACGTCGCTAACGCGAGAGATCGATGGAGGCGCAACCGATACGCAACCGCTCATTGAGCGCACTGGAACACAGATTCTGGTGTCCTTGAAGCAATCATTGCGGCTGATTCTAGCCGACTTGGTGCTGATGCGAGGCAGCAAGGGAGTTGGCTATTCAGATGCCTCTGCGAAGACCGAACGAGGATCGAAGGCGGGTTGAGCAGCGGCAGTCTTGTTCCTTTTCGGGAGGCGGAGCGCGGCGGGCGGGGGTTCCCCATCCGGCCGCAGCAAGCGGCGACATAATTCTAGGCGGGTGCGGAAGTGCTGTCATGCAACTCAGATTTACCCTCGAAGAGAGGAAACTGCTGGCCGAAATTCTGGAGGAGCTGGATTTTGCTCTGCGGAACGCCTCAAGCAGTCAGACCGGCGACCAAGACCCGCTGCGAGCCCGGCAAATGCTGGTGGAAGATCTGCTCGACCAGGTGATCGACGCGAAATTTGAGTTCGGCTGCGATGAACTCGACGCACTGGTGGAGATACTAGGCGATCACAACCGCAAGCTGGGAGACGAACTGCGCAGCGCGGGCAACGGATCTGCGCAGGAGTTGCAGCGCAGACGGAGTTTGCTGCGAGCCATCCTGGACAAGGTGATTGAGGCCTGCGCGATGGCGTAGGGCGGACGCACGGAGGCGCTTCCCTCCTCGCGCCAGCGCCCGGGGGGTATTTGCTATACACCCATTGACAGTTAGTTGGAGCTGGTCTGCTGAACCGCCGGCATGGGAGCGTTTTTCGGCGTGCTCAAGTAGCCGGTGACCTTGTTCTTGTCGGTCGTGAAGACCACTACTTCGTACAAGTTCCGATCGCGTCCGGTGTAGAACTGCATAGGCTCAGACACCGTACGATCTTTCTTCTCGATGGTGCGATCGTCCGCAAGCACGTTCAGGGTGAAGCGGCCGCGTTTGGCATCCACCTTCTTCAGCTGCAGGCTCACGGTGGAAACAGGAGTTGGCTTGGCCCCTTTCAGGAGCGTGAATTCGTAGTAATTCCGGTCTCCCTTGTGCTTGAGGATTTCCAGTTCGTCGCGAGTATGCGCGATCAATCCGCTCTGCACTCCGAGATCGCCGATCGTCTTGTCGAGTTTGGTCCTGGTGGCTTCCAGATCGGTACGCGTGGAGGCGATGTCAGACTTGGCGCCGCCTAATTCAGTCTTGACGCCGCCAACCTCGGTTGCGACCATGCCGATCTGCTTCTGGCTCTCCGCCAGTTCCTTTTGCGAGGCCTGCTGCTCCTTCTGAAGGGCAGCGGTGCGCGCACTCAACTCCTTTTGCGTCATGCCCAGCTTGGAAGCCAGGGCGGAAGTGGAGGTCTCGGCAAGTCCCAGCCGCTTGCCAATCGTGGCCATCTGGGCCGCGTTCTCCTCGGCGGCTGTCTTTTGAGCCTGCTCCAGCTTGCCCATGCGCCCACGCAGGTCAAGGATGAAATAGAGCGACGCGAGGACGTAAATGGCGGCTAGGCCTAGCAAAACATTGCGCAAAGTATGGCTGGAAGCCTCCTCGGGAACCACATACTCGACTTCCTGCTCTTCCGGCATGCACCTCTCCTTACTTGGGGAACCTCTTCATTGTTTAGCACAAAACAGAAGATAGTCAAACGTGACTTAGAAGATGCGACGGGGACAGCGGCGGTTGTCCGGGCGCGCGCCAGACCAGCCGTTGCGACTGATTCGCGCGGCATCGGGGCCTGACCCTGCGCTTTACAATGAACACGTGAAAGCGTGGGACGTGATCGTGGTGGGCGGGGGCGTAATCGGGCTGGCATTGGGGCTGGCGCTACGTCGAGTGGGAATGAAGGTGTTGGTGCTCGATAAGAACCAGCCGGGACGGGAGGCGTCCTGGGCGGCGGGCGGGATGATTGCGCAAGCCGAAGTTGAGGAGCCGCTTCGTCCACTGGCTGCCGCCAGTGCGCGAATGTACTCCGAGTTCGTGCAGATGCTGGAGGACGAATCGCGCCTGAAGATCGACCTGCGCAGTCAGGGCACAATCGTGCTCGGGGAGACGGGAAAAACCTTCGCAGGGTCCAAAGCATCGCCAGTGACTGCGCAAGAGCTTCGGGAATTGGAGCCGGAGGTAAGGCAATCGGGGCCTGGGATGTTTCTCGAGGAGCAATCGGTGGACCCGCGCGGCCTGGTGACAGCGATGGTGGCAGCCGCCAAGCACCTGGGTGTGGACGTCGCCGCGGGGGCCGAGGTTACGGACATCGAACTCGAGCACGGGCATGTGGCGAGGGTGCAGACGCGAAAGACAAGCTATGTCTCGGGCAATGTGGTGAATTGTGCGGGCGCCTGGGCTGGAGAGATAGGTCCAGTGCGGGTTCCAGTCCGTCCCGTAAAGGGCCATATGCTGGCGGTGGCGGCCGAGGTGCAGGGAAAGGAGCACTCCAGCACGAGTGCGACCCACATCCCGGCGCTGCTGGTGCAGCACGCGATTCGCGCGGGTGGGACTTACATCATTCCGCGCAGCGATGGCAGGATGGTGATCGGCTCGACGCTGGAAGAGATGGGCTTCGACAAGCGCGTGGACCCCGACATCATCCGCGAGCTCCATGATTCGGCGGCGAGAGTGTTGCCCAGGCTGAGCGAATGCCGGATGCTGGAAAGCTGGACCGGCTTGCGACCCGGAACACCCGACAAGCTCCCGATCCTGGGTCCAACCGACATTGAGGGTTACTACCTGAGCGCCGGTCACTACCGCGACGGCATTCTGCTGGCGCCGGTCACGGCGCTCGTGATGTCGCAGCTGCTGCGCGGAATGAAGCCGGAGTTCGATCTGGGTCCGTTCTCTCCCGGGTGTTTTCGGGATTGACGCCCGCCGAAAAGCCGCGACAATACGGCATTCTGCGCGAGCCTGAGAAGCATCTGAAAACGTAACCTGGTTTTGGGAACCGGTCCAGCCGCAACGGCGTATCCTTTAGCCGGTCGGCTGTTCAGGACATCTTTGCAAGGAGCACACTCATGTTCTGCAATGCTTGTGGGGCGGAGCTGAAGGCGGGACAGCAGTTTTGCGGATCGTGCGGGAGACCGGCGTTTTCCACGGTCGGGCGGTCGGCTGCCGGCAGGGTGCAGCAGCACGTCCAATTACTGGCCATCTTATGGCTGGTGTATTCCGCTCTCCACGCGCTGGGTGGAGTCGGTGTTCTGATCGTCGCCAATACCATCTTCGGGCGCATGGGGGCCCCGGGAAACCCCTTTCCCCCGATGCCGCCGGGAGGGGTTCCGGAATTCCTCCATCCGCTGCTCTCGTTCGTCGGCGGGCTGATCCTGCTGAAGGCGATTCTGGGGCTGGCGGCCGGTTGGGGTCTCCTGCAGCGGGAGCACTGGGCGCGGCTCATCACCCTCGTGGCAGGATTCATCTCTCTGCTGGATCTTCCCTTCGGAACGGCGCTCGGCATTTACACCATTTGGGTCCTGATGTCGCCGGAGGCGGAGAAGGAGTATGCCGCACTGGCGACGCGGTGAGACGCAGACAGGCCTCAGCGGAAACCGAAGCTGCAGCCCTCGGGGCCTTGGGGATGATGCCGCCAGAATTCTCAGCGTAAGGCTTTTGGAAGAGTCATGACTCGCAACGACAATTCCCTTCCCTTTTTCCGGCAAGTCGCCAACGAAATTCTGGATGGCGAGACCGCCAGCCAAATTGCGGAACAGAGAGCGGCTTTAGAGAAGAATCCCGAGTGGGCTGTGGGCTACTACCATCTGGCGCAGCTTCTGCGGGTTTGCCAGCAACCGGTGGAAGCCAAGAAGAACCTGCTGACGGCCCTGGAAAAGGAACCTCTCCTGGCGGACGCACACCTCGCCCTGGGTGAGATCTACGTCGCTGAGGACGACCTGGAGCGCGCCCGGCAGCACGCCGAGATCGCCGCACAACTCGGAAAACCGCGCCTGCTGGAGCAGATGAAGCGCCACGGCGCCGCATAACCCCCAATGTGGCGCGGTGCTCTCGCCCGCACTCGTGCCTCGGAACGGGTTCAGCCCGCGCGGCTGATTTATACTCTGTGTTTGTCCCAAGATTCAGGGCCGCACTGATATCTATCTGTTGAAACGGAGGTTCTGTTATGGCTTCGACTGCCGTCAGCTTCGCGCGCGAAAACCAGAAACGGTTTCTGGAGGAGCTGAAAGATCTGCTTCGTATACCCAGCATCAGCACGCTGGAGGAGCACAAAAGCGACATTCGCCGGGCGTCAGAGTACGTGGCCGCCGAACTCAAGCGAATTGGGTTTAATAATGTCGAAATCATCCCTACGCAGGGACATCCTCTTATCTATGCCGACTGGCTGCACGTCCCGGGTAAGCCCACCGCATTGGTTTACGCCCATTATGATGTCCAGCCGCCCGATCCGGTGGACGAGTGGACGACGCCGCCATTCGAGCCGACCGAGCGCAACCAGAACGTGTATGCGCGCGGCGCGGTGGACGACAAAGGCCAGCTATGGATGCAAGTGAAGGCCTTCGAGTCGCTGTTCAAGTCGGGAGGGGGCAAGCTGCCCATCAATGTGCGCGTGATCTTCGAGGGCGAGGAAGAAGTGGGCGGCGAATCAATCGCCGATTTCATCCGCAAGCATGGGGACCGGCTGAAGGCCGACTTCGCGCTGGTCTGCGATACCGAACTCTTCGCGCCGGAGCTGCCGACTTTGTGCGTCGGCCTGCGCGGGCTGGTGTACACGGAAGTGGAAGCAGTCGGCGCAATGACTGATTTGCATTCGGGAATGTACGGTGGGGCGGCGCCGAACCCGCTGGAGGCGCTCTCACGCATCATTTCGCGCCTGAAGGATGACTCCGGGCACGTTTTAATTCCCGGGTTTTACGATGCCGTCAAACAGCCGTCGGCGGATGAACTGAAGGCCTGGAAGGCTCTGCCCTTCGACGAGGAACACTACCGCAAGACCGAAGTGGGCTCCAGCGTGCTCACGGGGGAGCCGGATTATCCCGTGCTCTACCGCACCTGGGCGCGTCCGACGCTCGAAGTACACGGCATGCCCGGCGGTTTCACTGCGCCGGGAGCGAAAACCGTGATCCCGGCAAAAGCATCGGCCAAGATTTCCATGCGGCTGGTGCCGGACCAGGATCCCGACGACATTCTGAAGAAATACACCGCGTTCGTGCAGTCGCTCACGCCGCGCGGGATCAAGCTGAACATCAAGGTGCACAGCAAGGGTCCGGCCATAGTGGTCGGCACCGACAACAACTACATCAAGGCGGCGACGCAGGCGTTGCACGATGTGTTCAAGAAGGACACGGTTTACATCCGCTCCGGAGGGTCGATTCCCATCGTGGCCGACTTTGAAAACGTGCTCAAGATCCCCAGCGTGATGATGGGCATGGGCCTGCCCGATGACAATCTGCACGCGCCCAACGAGAAGTTTCACATCCCGAACTTCTATCGCGGCATCGAGGCGATCATCACCTTCTTCCAAAGGGTGGGAGGAACGCCAAAAGAGAAGTCGGACGGGCGCGGCCGAAAGTAAGCCCGGGCCGCGTAAGGGACATGTGGTTGGAATCAAGGGCTGGCGCACCTCGCGCCCGCCCTTCTTAGCTGTCTGCGCGAAATCAGTCGCTCGCCGCAGCCGCTTCACCCCGGACTCGCCGGGCACAGCGCTGCACTGCATGGCGCAAGGCGCTCTCGCGCGGGTCATCCCACAGATAGAAGCCCAAGTGATTGGGCGCGTACGCAAAGCCGATACCTGCCTCAGGATCGGCATAGCCCATCGATCCTCCCAGCCCGGGTGCAGCGTAGGCGGTATGGCCCGCGAACGGAAAGGCGGAGAACGGCTTGAGGAATCCCATGGAATAGGAGGTGGGGGTGCGCAGCACCTCGTCGAAGTTGCCGGCCGTGGGTGGGGTCGCGGGTTGGGTGAGGGCGGCTAACGTCGCAGCGCCAATCTTCAGGGTCGTGCCGGCAGTGGCAAACTCCGAATACGCCCGGGCCACGCTTCTCACCTGACCCACGCCATTCCCTGCCGGAACCTCGACCGAGCGCCATTCCGGCCGGTTTAAGTCCCCTGGACGGCTCAGCTCGGGGTTGCGCATGGACTTGAAAGTAAGCGAAAACGGATTCAGTACGCGGAGGACGAAGCTGGACGGCAGTTGCCGCATATGAAAGAGCAATTGCCAGGGAGCATAGTCGATCAGTGCGGCGATGCGCGACGCCGGCAACTCGGAAGGCGTCCCTATGTAAAACTCCAGACCCAGGGGCCGCGCGATTTCCTCCCAGAAGAACTGCCCGAGAGTGCGTTGCCGCGGATCCACGCGGCGAAGTAACTCCGACTCATACCATCCCAGCGTGATGCCATGGTAGCCGTGGTGGCGGCCCGGCTCCCAAGCTGGCTTCTGGCGTGCGAGGATGGCCGCGAGCCGGTCGAGGTCGGCGACGGTATCGCGATCCAGGCGATGATCGAGGGCGCAGAGTCCGGCCTGGTGGGATAGTAGCTGGCGGACGGTGATGTTCGCTTTGCCGCCTTGGGCAAACTGGGGCCAGTAGGTCGCGATCCTTTCATCGTAGGCGAGCAGGCCCTGCGAGTGCGCCAGCGCCATGGCGAGGCCGGCCATGCCCTTGGTGACGGAAAACATGATGACCAGGGTGTTCTCCTCCCAGAGGGCGCGGGTGTGCAGATCGCGAAATCCTCCCCACAAGTCCACGACTTTCTGGCCGTGCACATAGGCGGCGCAGGCCGCCCCAACTTCGCCGCGGTGCAGGAAGTTCTTCTGAAACTCGTCGCGGACCTCCTGGAAGCCGGGCTCCACGGTCCCGTGAATGGTGCTCAGGATTTCAGAAGAGGAGATCTGCAAGCTGGGCTCCCGAGTTGCGGAGCCGATTATGACAGAGAGAGCGATTGCTTTTGGCGATCGAGCGCGCTAAGCTCAAAGCAGCTCTAGCGGTTCTCCCTTCCTCTTGTTTTCTCTCCTTGAAGTGCAATCACTCTGCGTGTCCGTGAGCCTTTGGTGGCGAGGGGATGGCGCGTTTTTGCCATCGAGCAGGCGGCCCGCGGGGCAGGCATCTGGTTGCCTGTTGCCATTGGGCGCTGGCCACAGCGGCGGTGTTTTTCAGGGCGGTTTGCGTTGCGGGTGCGATATAACGTGGCTTCCACAGCTATGCCCCAAGATATAGGGTTTATTGTGTTGACTCCTGGGTTCCGGATGGCTAGATTTATGGGAATCGGCAAGGGGTCGCTCACGGGGACAGCGGTGGACATTATCCGCCTCGCAACCGGCATGAAAATGCGCGGCAGCAACACAGCGAGCGGCCCCCGAGCGGGCAACGGATCCGGCAGTCGAAGGAGTCAGCGTTGCTGAAACTGAAGAAGCTGCAGATTCTGGGGTTCAAATCCTTTTGTGACCGCACAGAACTGAGATTTCATGGCGACGGCATAGCCGCCATCGTGGGTCCGAACGGGTGCGGAAAATCGAATATCGCCGATGCCATCTGCTGGGTACTGGGAGAGCAGTCGGCCAAGACGCTGCGCGGCAGCCGCATGGAGGACGTCATCTTCGCCGGGACGCGCGATCGCCAGCCGCTGGGAATGGCGGAGGTTTCGCTCACGCTGATCGACCCGGAGATTTACGAAGGCGGAAATGTCGTCGAGCCGGAGATTGAGGTCATCGAAGAGATGCCGGGAGACGACTGGGATGAGGCCGCCCTGCGCGCCAAGGGAGAGCGGGAAGCCGGGGAATATATCGAGGAAGTGAGGCCCGGGCAAACGGCACCGGTGGCGCTGGAAAACGCAGCGACCGAAAGAACGGCTTCCGGGGAAGAGCTGTCAGCCGGGGGATCGGAAGCTCAAGATCTCAGCCTGCCCCAGGAAGATTCGGGCAGGGTTGAGCTCCCAGCCACGGCAGACGGCTTGCCACAGAACGCGCCGCCGCATGTAGTGCTCAAGATCCGGCGACGCAAGTTCAACCGCGTGACCTTCAAGAAAGGTGAGGTGGTTGTAACCCGGCGCCTGTTCCGCTCCGGCGACAGCGAATACCTGCTGAACGGCAAGCTGTGCCGGTTGCGCGACATCCAGGACATCTTCATGGGCACTGGGCTGGGCCCGGAGACCTACGCCATCATCGAGCAGGGTCGCATTGGGCAGATTCTGAGCAGCAAGCCCACCGACCGCCGGGCGATCATCGAGGAGGCCGCCGGCATTACGAAATTCAAGACCCGCAAGCGGCTGGCGGAGGCCCGGCTGGAAGAGGCCAGGCTGAACCTGTCGCGCCTGAACGATATCTTCGACGAAGTCACGCGGCAGATGAACTCGCTGAAACGCCAGGCGGCCAAGGCCGAACGCTATGCCAGGTTGCGGGAGGAGATGCGTGCCAAGCTGCGGCTGGTGCTGGCCAGCAAGTGGGTCGTGCTGGAGAGCGAACGGGCCACGCTCCAAGAACAGTTGGCCGCGATGATCCAGGAAATTCAAGCCCGAAGCGAGGCTGTGGCAAGGCTCGAGGGCGAGCAGAGCGACCGCCGGCAGCGCGGCTATGAAATCGAGGAACAGGCGCGGCTGGTGCGCGAGCGTCTGGCAGCTATCGCCCTGGAGGTGGATCGAGCAATTTCCCGCCAGCGCACCAACGAAGAGCGCTGCGCCGAATTGGCGGTACGCAGCGAGACCGCGGCGCGCGACATGTCGCAAGCGGCGTCGCGCCTCGCGGAGCTGGAAGGCGAGCGTGAGCTCAACCGCCAGATCTTTACCAGCGTAGCCGCCGAAGTGGCAGCGGCCCAGCAGGAAGCGGCCCAATGTCAGGAGGAAGCGCGGCGGGCAGGCGCCAGCCTGGCGGAGGTCGAGCAGCAGCAGGAACAAAACCGCATTGCGGTGATGCAGGTGGTGTCGGAGGCTTCGGCCATACGCAACGAAGTGGCCCAGGCCAGCGAGCGGATTGTGGGATATGAGCGCGAATCCGAGCGCTTGCAGCGAGAGATGGGGGATGCACGTTCCCAGATTGATGCCTTTGGCGGGAGGCGCGGACAGATTGCATTCGAGTTCGAATCAGCGGCGGAGCGCGTCAAGTCCCTGAACCGACATATTGAGAACACGCGCATGGGGATCTCCGAAAATCGCCGTGAGGAGGCGGAGTGCAAGCGCCGCCTCGACACCCTGCGCGCGGAATATGCCACAGCGTTAGGGAAGAAGGCGTCGCTGGAAGCAGTCATCGCCGAGCACGGGTACTCCACGGAATCGGTGCGGCGGCTCTTCCAGTCGGGCGCGGTGGATCGCGGCTTCGCGCCGGCCGGCGTGCTCGCCGATTTCCTGGAGGTGGAAGACCGCTACGAGCACGTGGTGGACGATTTCCTGCGCGATGAACTGAACTACATCGTGGTGGAGTCGTGGGCTACCGCGGACCAGGGGTTGCAGTTACTGCGCACGGACGTGGACGGGCGGGCTACCTTCCTGGTGCATCCCGAGGATTCGCAAGCCAAATTTTCCTTCGTCGTGAATGAGAGCGCGCGGCAGGCGCCGCGGCGCGACAGCGTGATCCCGCTCAAGAATTGCGTGCGCGTGCTCAACGGCTTCGGCAAGTCGCTGGAGGTGATCCTGCCCAAGCTGCGGGACGGTTATCTGGCGCCCAGCGCCGAGATCGCTCGTGAGTTGGCGCTGGAGAATCCAGACGCATTTTTCCTGGCCGACACCGGCGAATGCTTTCACAACGTGACCGTGACCGGCGGCAAGCAGCGCTCCGAGGGACCGCTGGCCATGAAGCGCGAGTTGCGCGAAGTGCTGAAGCAGGCTGCGGGACTGGAGAATGCCCTGCGCGAGCAGGAGCGGATGGCGGGATTGGTAGCTCGCGAAATCAACGAACTCACTTCTCTTCTGGATCGCCTGGAAGGGGAACGGCGCGAGGCTGAACAGCAGGCGATGTCGTCGGGGCACATGCTGCAGCAAGTGGATGCGGAAGTGGCCCGCAGCCGCCAGCGCCTGGACATCTGCGAGCAGGAACTGCGGCAAGTGGCAGACGCGCGCGAAGAACAGGGGGCACTCATCAGCGAGCGTCAACAGGCCCTCACGGCGCGAGAGCAACGCCGGACAGAATTGGAGCGCCAGATCGCGATCGCACAGGAGAGCCTGGCAGGGTTGAGAGGTCTGCGTGACGCGGCGGCTCACAAGGCCTCCCAGATGATGGCGCGGGTTGCCGGCCTCGAAGAACGCCAGCGGGGAGCCGGTGCGACCCTGGAGCGGGTCGAGTCCCTGATTCGCGAAGTGGCGGTGCGCCTGGAAGGATTGCGGGCGCAGAGCGAGTCCGCGGTGGCCGAGAAACAGCAGCGGGAGGAGGAGAACGTCGGACTGGCCGCGCAACTGGTGGGGCTCGAGGGCGAGCGTGAACTGGCAGAGTTGCAGGGGGCGGAGTTGGAGACGGAGTCGGCCGGGATCCGTGCCCGCCTGGCGGAGATCGAGAGCGAATTCAAGGCGGCCCGTGAGTCGCTGGACCGCGCCCGCGATCAGCGCGGGGAAATAGCAGCCCGTGCTGCGAAGCTGGAATCGGATTCCGTTCACATGTCGGAGGCATCGGTGAACGAGTTGGGTATGATGCCCGCCGAATTGCTGAACGATCCGGCCCTGGTCGTGGTCTCCGGCGAGCAACTGGCGGCCGAAGACGAGTCGCATCGCGAAATGCGCACCCGTCTGGAGAACATGGGCCCGGTCAACATGATGGCGCTGGAGGAATACAAGGAAACGGCGGAGCGCCATGCCTTTCTCGAAGCCCAGCGCAAGGACCTGTTCGACTCGATTGAGAACACGCAAAAGACGATCAAGGAGATCGAGCAGGTCTCGCGGGAAAAATTTGAGGAGGCGTTCGGCAGGATCAATCAGAACTTTGAAGCAAGTTTCCGCAAGCTGTTTGGCGGCGGCTCGGCGTTCATGCGGCTGACCGACGAGGATAACAGCATCGAAAGCGGCATCGACGTCATCGCATCGCCCCCGGGCAAGAAGCTGCAGAACGTTCTGCTGCTTTCCGGCGGGGAAAAAGCGCTCACCGCGTTGGCGCTGCTGGTGGGAATTTTCCAGTACCAACCGAGCCCGTTCTGCATTCTCGACGAAGTGGACGCGCCATTGGACGAAGCCAACATCGGGCGATTCACCGAGCTGGTGCGTGAAATGAGCCTGAACACGCAGTTTGTGATCATCACTCATAGCAAGAAAACCATGGGCATCGCTCCGGTGCTGTACGGGGTCACGATGCAGGAGCCGGGAGTTTCAAAACTGGTCTCGGTTCGCTTCAACCCCGGCGAAGCGCGTCAGGCGATGTCGGCTTAGGCGCGGCTCCCCGGCCACGCGCAACTTGGGTTGCAAAAGTTTGCGACCTGGCAGCGGCTGCAGGAGCGTGCGCTCCGAAAGTCGCGGCCGAAAAATCCTCACTCGTCCACAAGCTGAAAACTGGCTGGGGAAGCAGCTTTCGCGCAAGTGCGACGGTTGTCAACTAATTTCGTCGTTTGTCGCTCACACTCCTTCCATCGTGGCGATCGCACAGCGTTGACAAAATGGAGCCGACGACTAGAATACGCGACGGACTCTTTCGTCAGAGTTGCTGCCGGTGAATGCTCCCATCCTCCAAGACGCCATGTTGCAGACAGACTTTCCCGACCTGGAACTGTATGCCAGCGGCAAAGTCCGGGACCTGTACCGGGTGGACAACGAGCATTTGCTGTTTGTGGCCACCGACCGCATCTCAGCTTTCGATTACGTGCTGGCGTCGGGCATTCCAGTCAAGGGCAAGGTACTAACCCAGCTTTCGCTTTTCTGGTTTGATTTTCTGAAAGATATCGTTTCGAACCACGTGGTAACGGCGAATGTGGAGCGCTATCCTGCCGGCCTCAGGAACTATGCCGACCAGATCGCGGGCCGCTCGATGCTGGTAGTGCAGGCGGAGATGGTCCCGGTCGAGTGCGTGGTGCGCGGTTACCTCTCCGGCTCGGGATGGAAAGAGTACAAGGCCAAGGGAAGCGTGTGCGAGATTCCGCTGCCGGCAGGCTTGCGGGAGTCCGATCGATTGCCGGAGGCGATTTTCACTCCTGCAACCAAAGCCATCAGCGGGCACGACGAGAACATTCCTTTCTCCGAGATGAAGAAGTTGGTGGGACCCAGGCTGAGCGAGGAACTGCGGGAGTTGAGCCTGAGGATTTACCGGAAAGCCGCGGACTATGCGTTGTCGCGCGGGATCATCATCGCCGACACCAAGTTTGAGTTTGGAAAGACGGCCGGCGGGATTGTTCTCGCCGACGAGGTGCTTACGCCCGATTCCTCGCGTTTCTGGCCTGCCGCCGAATACGCTCCCGGGCGGGCCCAGGATTCGTTCGACAAACAGTATGTGCGCGATTACCTGGAGAGAATCGGCTGGGATAAGACTCCCCCGGCGCCCGCGCTCTCCCATGAGGTGGTGGCCAAGACCAGCGAGAAATACCTGGAAGCGTATCGGCGACTGACAGGAAAGGAACTGGAGATCTAGCACGGTGCAGGCGGCATGGCCGCCTGTGAGACTCGATCAGCAGGAAGACGATGAGCACCGCAGATTGGTTGATCGTAGCAGCCGTCGTGCTGTCGATCATCCAGGCGGCGTCGCAAGGCTTTTTTGCAGAAGCGTTCGCCTTGGGCGGCACGATATTGGGATTCCTGGTGGCCGCCTGGGAATATCCCCTGGTCTCCAACTGGTTTGCGAAGTTCCTGAAGCAGCAGTGGGCGGCGGACATCGCCGGTTTTCTGATTCTCTTTCTTGCGATATCGATACTGGCGGGCCTGGTGGGACGGATCGCAAGCCGGGGAATGCGCGAGGCGGGCCTGCGCTGGATGGACCGGATTCTGGGCGCAGCCTTTGGAGTCCTTCGCGGGTTGCTGTGGGTAACGGTGTTCGTGCTGGCGGTAACGGCGTTCTACCCGGGTTCGCGGATGCTGGCACGCTCAGAGATCGCTCCCTACCTTCTGGCGGTAGGACGGGCCGCAGCGTGGCTGACCCCGGTAGACATCCGCCATCGGGTGAGCGACGGAATCGACTTGCTGCAACGGATCAAGCACGAGGCGATGCAAGGCTCTGGGCCCAATGCAGCCGGAACAACTGGAACCGCGGCCGGCGAAAAGAAATAGCGCTGCCGCTCGTCGTGGCTCAAGCAGCCGCCCGACGGGAAGCCCAAGAAGATCTTAGAAAGAGAGAGGCACCGTGAAAGATCAGCTGGAAGCTCTGGTCATGCAGATGTACAAAGGCGGCATTCTTTATTCCGAAGCGGTGCGGGAATTCAAGAAGCGCTTCATCATCGCCGTCCTGCAGGAGAATAATGGAAACCAATGCAAGGCGGCGCGGGAACTGGGGATGCATCGCAACACCCTCAGCCGCACGGTGGACGAGCTGAAGGTGGATGTGCGCGCTCTGCGCGATGGCGCCAAGCGGCCGCCACGCAGCGCGCGGCCCGCGGCCCCGCTGGAGAAGAAAATCGCGCGCTAGACTAAAGCCAGGGTCGGTTTCATCGGAACCCGCGCGCTGGAAAACGAAAAGCAGCCGAACTTCGGCTGCTTTTCTGTTTTGCGTTGCTGCTGCCGGATCAGTGAGTCGGGCGGCGCGCAGGCGGTTTCTTGGCTGGGGTCGGGGCCGGCGCGGCCTTGGTGAGCAACACGCCCTTCTCCATATGCACCAGGAAGGGCTTGGGGTCCCAGGTGGTGGGGTTTCCCTGGAACTGAATGGTTGTGCCTTCTTTGGGCATGAGGCGGGCCGGGATCGCAGCCGTCATGGCTAATTCGATGTCCGCGACCGGAGGATTGGCCTGGATGTCGTCGTAGCTGCCGGCAATCATCAGCTTGGTTGGGGTGACGGCAACCAGCTTGCCCTCGATCGCCAGCGGCTTATCCTTGAGCTGGCTCCAGAGCTTGTCGGCGGCGGCCTGGTTGCCGGAGGTCAGGATGAGTTGGAACTCATCAAACGACATCTGGTCAACCGGCTTGCTGGCTAGCAGCTTGTCGGCCTGCTCGGCCGGAGTGGGCGCAGGCTTAATGGCGAAATTGGCCGGAGGCGTGGGGTTGGCCTGGGCAGCGGCAAGGACGTCGGTCCAGCCATCGTCACCGCCGTGGTATTTCATGTACATGCGACGCCCGTACTCGCTGATCTGCTGCTTCAACTGCGGTGTGGGAGCGATGGTGGCCGCGCGCGCTGCGCTCCACAGGCCGTTGACATAGTCGGGCTGGGGGGCCTGCAGTTGCGCCAGAGCCAGGGGATAAACGACGCTGAAGTCGGCGGGATTGGCTTGCGCGGCGACGGCGAGCGATTTCTGTGCCGTCGCATAATCTTTCGTCTGAAGCGCGTTGATGCCGACGGACGCACTGAAAATGCCGCTCAGCTGAGTCTTGAGCTTGGCGAAGTCGGCATCGGACAGGTTTTCCGGTTTGGGATAGGTGTTCAGAGCCTCAAGACCGCGCTGGCCATATTTGTTGGCGTCAGCGAGCAGCTGGGCGGCATTGGGAGCGCCGCTCTGTGCCTGCAGGCGGTCGGTGTAGCTGAGAAGCGCCAGGGCGGTCACGTTGTTGGGATTGGCCTGCAGCACGCGCTGCGCCGCGTCCGCCGTCTTGGGGCCGTTATTGAGCTGCTGATAGGTGCGCATCAGCAGCTCCAGCGCGTCTTCTTTCATCACGCTGTTGGGATACTGGGTGACAAAGGCTTCCAGCGCGCTTGCCCTCTGATTGTTATCCGGCGCCTGAATGGCTCCCATGTAGGCGTTGTACTCGGCGGGATCCTTGATTTCCTTCTTCTGGGGAGCAGCGCCCTGAGTGGGCGGAGAAGCCGCGAGAGCAAGGGGCGCACCCCACGCGGCAATTGCGAACGCGAGCACGAGCGTGAGTAACGACTTCTTCATCAATGGCTCCTCAGATCAGGGGAGTTTCTGCTACGGGCCGGCAAGAGCAACTTGCTGAGGCGGCAACGCCGCCCAGCAGCGGACCCGGATACGGCACAACGTCCCGCCTGCTCCGATCCCGCCAGAAAAGCGACAGGAATAGGTGCGGAGGCAGGATTATATGGGGCTGATTCCACGAAGGCAAGCTGGTAGCTGACGGCGTCGACCTTCCCTGTGCTGTTGACCCGTAGGATGCTGGTGAAACCCCAGTTCGTTGCCAGATAATGGGGCTCGGGGCGGCTAGCAAGCCGCTCGTGGCGGCAAGGCATGCGATGAGCGAAAAGGCTGGAACTCTTCCCCTCGTTGGCCGCGTGGCCGTAGTCACCGGTGGCGGGCGAGGCATTGGCGCGGCCATCGCGGCGAAGCTGGCGTCGCTGGGGGCAACCACGATCATCGTGGGGCGCACACCGGGGCCGCTGGAGAGCACGGCGCGGCAGATTTGGCAGGGCGGGCGGCC
>Ga0187776_10000620_pt1 | contig 17176 bp, 18 predicted proteins | sample 0216_BV02_MP12_2_FD_132426 | JGI IMG/M metagenome (GOLD analysis project Ga0187776, IMG submission 132426) | Tropical peat soil microbial communities from peatlands in Department of Meta, Colombia - 0216_BV02_MP12_20_MG | ecosystem: Environmental > Terrestrial > Soil > Wetlands > Peat | place...
CTCGGCAGGTTCCGGAGCTCGACCCGCAGCGGCCAGTTGCCGCTCTGGTCGACGTCGCCGAGGTCGATCGTGGCCGACGCGGTCTGGGCGATCGCCGTCCCGTGCATCGGGAGGCTCTTGCGGATGCTGAACTTGTCGTTGCCGGCGCGGCCGGCGACGTAGCCGCCGACGACGGCGACGAGGGCAATCGCGGCCGCGAGGGCGAGCAGTGCACCGGCGCGGCGGCGCGGCAGGGCGACGACCGTCTCGGGCTCGGACGAGAGCTCGGCGATCCCAGGCGGCAGCTCCGGCGGCGGGCCGGCGGCGACGAGCAGATCGTGCACCTGCTCGAGCCGGGCGCGCTCCTCCTCCGGCAGGTCGTCCCCGACGAGCTCGCGAAAGTCCGGTGTCATCCGAGCTCCTCTTCGAGGACGTCCGCCAGGCGCGCGAGTGCAGCGCGCGTCCGGGTCTTGACCGTGCCGAGCGGGATGCCGAGGGACTCGGCCACCTCGGACTGCGAGAGCCCGCTCCAGTAGGCGAGCTCGATCACCGAGCGCTCGTTCGGGCTCAGTTCCTCGAGCGCGCGATGGACGCGCCAGGCGATCCAGTTCGACTCGGCCTCCTCCGGCGGGCCGGCGGCGAGCGACTCCTCCTCGGGCGTCTCAACCGGCGTCTCGCTGCGCGCACGGCTGCGGTCGACGATCGCGTTCCGCGCGACGGCATAGAGCCAGGGCCCGCCTGGGCCCCGCTCGGGCTTGTAGGTGCGCGCCGCGCGCCAGATCGACGCAAAGGTCTCCTGGACGGCGTCCTCCGCGCGCCCGCGGTCGCCGAGCCGGCGCAGCGCGAGCCCGAACACCGGCCGCGAGTAGCGGCGGTAGAGCACCTCGAAGGCGCCGCGGTCGCCGTCGCCGGTGCGGAGGATCAGCTCAGCGTCGGTCAACTCGTTCGCGGACACCGGGGGCATCGTCGCGGCTCCGGACGGCCGGGGCAACCGGAAGGGTGTTTCGAGTGCGATTTCCATTCCATCGTCTTACGGTCGTCCGGGCCGCATGGATTGGAGCAATCGGCCCCCGTCGACGACGAGGGTAGCCCCGGTGACGAAGCGCGCACCGGCCAGGTAGGCGACGGCCTCGGCCACGTCTTCGGGCGAGCCGACCCGGCCGAGCAGCGTCTCGGCGGCGCGGCGCTCCTCCTGGCCGGGCTCGACCGCGGCCGGGCCAGGCGCGACGCCGCAGACGCGTACCTCCGGCGCGAGCGCGCGGGCGAGCACCCGGGTCAGCATCGCCTGGGCCGCCTTGGCCGCGGAGTGAGCGGCGAACGACGGCCACGGCTCGTAGGCGGCCACGTCCTCGATCATGACGATGCAGCCCTCCGAGGCCCGGAGGTGCGGCGCGGCCGCCTGGCTGACGAAGAAGCTCCCCTTCGCGGTCGCGCCGAAGGCGGCGTCCCAGTCGGCCTCCGTCAGCTCGTCCACCTCGCCGGGCGCGAACCCCTCCCCGGCGGCGTTGACGAGGAGGTCGAGCCCGCCGAGCTTCTCGGCCGCCCGCTCCACGAGCGCGCGTGCCTGCTCGACCTCGGCCACGTCGCCGTCGGCGCGGCCCGCCGCGAAGACGGTCCAGCCGTCGCGCTCCAGCCGCGCGGCGATCGCCGAGCCGATCCGGCCTGTGCCCCCGGTGACGAGCGCGTTATGTCGCGGCCGCGCCAAGCTCGGCGACCGCCTGGTCGAAGCGCTTGGCGACGGCGTCCCAGTTGACGACGTTCCACCAGGCCTCGAGGTAGTCGGGCCGCCGGTTCTGGTACTGGAGGTAGTAGGCGTGCTCCCAGACGTCGATGCCGAGGATCGGCACGTCGTCGTTCAGGAGCGGCGAGTCCTGGTTCGGCGTCGAGTAGAGCGAGAGGCCGGTCCCGTCGTGCACGAGCCAGGTCCAGCCCGAGCCGAAGCGCTTGACGCCGCCGTCGTTGATCGCCTTCTTCAGCTCGTCGAAGCCGCCCCAGAGGTCGTTGATCGCCGCGGCCAGCTCACCCGTCGGCGCGCCGCCGCCGTCCGGGCCCATGATCTCCCAGAAGAGCGAGTGGTTCACGTGCCCGCCCGCGTTGTTGCGCACGGCCATCTGCTTGTCCTCGGGCAGCGACTCGAGGTTCGTGAGCACGTTCTCGACCGGCTTGTCGGCCAGCGGCGTGCCTTCGAGCGCCGCGTTCGCGTTGTCCACGTACGCCTGGTGGTGCTTGTCGTGGTGGACGCGCATCGTCTGCTCGTCGATGTGGGGCTCGAGCGCGTCGTAGTCGTACGGAAGAGGGGGAAGCTCGAATGCCATGTACGTTCCTTTCTCCGCTGTCCTGGCGAGGCTACCGCCTTTGGGCTGCCTCGGCAGGCTCCTCGTGTCGAGAACGCGGGTTATGCTCACGCGTCCCTCCGACCGAAAGGAGCTGCCGTGGCAACGCTGGCCTTCAACCACGAGGAGATCACCGCCCGCGAGCTGAAGCCCGCGCTGCTCGAGCTGGACGGCATCTCGCGCGAGACGGTCGAGGCGCACTACAAGCTCTACGAAGGCTACGTCAACAAGCGCAACGAGATCATGGCCGCGCTGGCCGAGATCGACCTCGCCGCCGCGAACCAGGTCTACTCCGAGGTGCGGGCGCTGAAGGTCGAGCTCAGCTTCGCCCTCGGCGGGATCAAGAACCACGAGATCTACTTCGGGCACCTCGGCGGCGGGGGCGGCGATCCCGACGGGGCGATCCGCGATCTGATCGTGCGCGACTTCGGCTCGGTCGCCGGCTGGCGCGCCGACCTCAAGGCGACCGGGATGGCCGGCCGCGGCTGGGCGTGGACGGCCTACGACTGGGACGAGGCCAAGCTCTTCAACTACGTCGGCGACGCCCAGAACACCTTCCCGATCTGGAATGCCACCCCGCTGGTCGCCCTCGACGTCTACGAGCACGCCTACTTCCTCGACTACCAGACCGACCGCGCCTCGTACATCGACGCGTTCTTCCACAACCTGGACTGGGACGCCGTCAACGGCTGGGTGGGCGCGTACCAGATCTGAGGCGTCGCTTGCGATGCCGACCTCAGGACGTGCGGGCTTTGCTCGCGCATCCGTCTGAAATGACCGGTCGACACTTCGAGCGGTAGGAGTGGGGGTTGTGAGATGAGCGACACCCTCGCCACCGCGCTGTTCGTCCTCAGCGGCTACCTGGCCGGCAGCATTCCAAGCGGCTACTGGCTCGTTCGGATCTTCCGCCACGAGGACATCCGCAAGACCGGCAGCGGCAACATCGGCGCGACGAACGTCTGGCGGACGTACGGCGCGAAGCTCGGGGTCCCCGTGATGGCGCTCGACTTCGCAAAGGGGTTCGTCCCGGCGCTGCTGGCGACGATCTACGTCGGCCACCTGGCCGGGGTGCTGGCGGGCGGCGCGGCGATGCTCGGGCACTGGCGGCCACTGTTCATGGGCTTCGCGCGCGGCGGGAAGGTGGTCGCGACCTGCGGCGGCGCGTTCTTCGGCGTGGCACCGATCGTCGGCGGGATCGGCGCTGCCGTCTGGATCGTCGTCTTCGCGCTCTGCCGCTACGCCTCGGTCGCCTCGATCGCCGCGGCGCTCTCGCTCCCGGTGGCCTCGGTCGCGCTCGGCGAGCCCTGGCCGGTCGACGTCTTCGCCGGGGCCGCCGCCGTCGCGGTGCTCGTCCTTCACCGCTCGAACATCGCCCGCTTGCGCAGCGGGACCGAGACCCGCTTCCAGTTCAGGAAGCCCGCTACGCGCTGAGCCAGTCGTGCAGCTCGGTGTGGTGCTCGGCTGGGCCGTCGCCGTCGAGCTCGGCCCGCAGCTCGCCCGCGGTGCCGTAGCGCTCGGCGATCACGTCGTGCGAGTGGATCGTCTCCAGGTTCACCTGGCGCGAGAGCAGGAAGTCACCGTCGGCGAGGCCGGGATAGGCGGCGAGCGCGTCACGAAGCGCGATCCGCACCGAGTCCTCGACGAATCGCGGCTGCAGGTGCGCGTGCTCGACGACGAACAGCTCGTCCGGCCGCTTCAACAGCTCGTAGACCGGCGAGCTCATCGAGCCCTCGACGATGCGCACGAGCTCCTCCGCGTTCACGGCCGTCTCGGTGCCGAGGAACAGCGTTCCGCGCCCGCGCTGGTTGTGCGTCGCGAGCGGCACGAGCTCGAGGATCCGCTCGACGTCCAGCTCGTCGAAGCCCGCCTCGCCGAGCCGCTCCGCCGCCCGCTCGCGGACGAGCCCCTGGGCGCACGGGCAGGCGTTGATCCCGCTCGCCTCGACGCCGACGAGCCGGCGGGTGCGCTCGGCTGAAGCGGCTGCGAGGCCGATCAGCGAGACCATCTCCTGGGTCGGCAGCGCGGTCACCGGGGTCTCGTGCTCGACCGGGTAGCGCGCGTGGATGCGCACCTCGGCCCGGAGCGCGCGCTGGCGCTCGACGATATGCGCGGCGATGTGCTCGGCGAGCTGCTCGACCAGCAGCGCCTCGCCGATCACGACCTGCTCGATCGCCTCCTCGAACAGCTCGGGGAAGCGGGACATGTGCACGCCCTTGCGCGACTGCTCGAGGTCGACGGTGCAGTCGATCTCGGCGGCGATCAGCTTCTCGGTCTCGCCATGGCGGATCCGAATCGCCTTCTGGACGCCGCCGACGCCGGCCCGCGAGAGCGCGAGCGGCACCTCGGACGGCGACGCCTGGAGGTCATGTGTTAGAAGCTCGCGGGACTCGCCCATCGCCCCAAAGCTAACAACACCTCCTCTAGGCACCGCTTGCGGTGCCGCCATCAGGCGTGCGAGCGCTGCTCGTACGCCCGTCGGAAATGACCGGTCGACGCGCCGTCCGTGAGAATGGCGGCCGGATGACCGACTTCGCCCGCCTCGTCCTGCTCGCGTGCCACGACCTGCGCACGCCGCTGGCAACGGTGCACGGGTTCGCGCAGACGCTGGTCCGCACGAGCGAGCTCGAGGAGCCGGCGGAGCGCTACCTGGAGATGATCGACACGGCCTCACGCCAGATCGCCGACCTGGTCGACGAGCTCGCGCTCGGCGCGCGGATCGAGGCGGGCCGATACGAGCCGGTGCGCAAGGAGGTGGACACACTGGAGCTCGTGCGGGCGGCCGCGGACCGGCTCGGCGAGGAGCGGGTCGAGGTCGACGGCGACGGCGCTCAGGTGGAGCTCGATGCCGACGCGACCAAGCGGGCGGTCGCCGCCCTCGCACGCTGCGCCCTTCGGCACGGCGGGCTCGAGCGGGTACGGCTGAGCGCACGCGGCACGTCGCTCGAGCTCTCGCAGGTGACGCCGGCCTCGGCGCCGGTCCTTCTCGGCGAGGACCTTCGAGACCTCGGTGCGGCGGTGGCGGTCCGGCTCCTGCGCGCGCAGGGCGGCTCGGTCGAGCTCGACGACGAGACTCTTCGAATCGGCCTGGTGGCGGGATCGTAGGGTGGATCGAAACGGTTCGACCGGTCTTTTCAGACGGACGAGCGAGCGTGGCTCGCCCGTCCTGAAGTCGGCGCCGCAAGCGGCGCCTTGCTGATGGTGCTCGTCAACGTCGACGACTTCGAGGCGGTCGCGCGGGAGCGGCTCGACCCGGGTGCTTACGCCTACTTCGCCGGCGGGGCCGGCGACGAGCGGACGCTGCACGCCAACGCGGCTGCCTATGCGCGCTGCGAGCTGCGTCCCCGCGTGCTCGTGGACGTGGACGAGGTCTCGACCGCGACCACCGTCCTCGGTACCGAGCTCGCGATGCCGCTGCTCGTCGCGCCGACCGCCTTCCAGCGGCTCGCCCACCCCGACGGCGAGCTCGCGATGGCACGGGCGGCCGCCGCCGCCCGGACGGTCATGTGCCTCTCGACGCTCGCGAGCGTCACGCCGGCCGAGCTCGCCGCCGCAGCACCCGGCGCGCCACAGTGGTTCCAGCTCTACTGGTCGCGCGACCGCGGCTTCACGGAGGAGCTGCTGGCGGCTGTCGTCGAAGCGGGGTTCGGAGCCCTGATGCTCACTGTCGACTTCCCGGTCGCCGGCCGGCGCGAGCGCGACATCCGCGAGGCCTTCACGCTCCCGGACGATCTGGCCTCGCCGAACCTGCCGGTCGCACCGGCGCGCCGGGGCTTCCACGCCGCCCTTGGCGGGATCGTCGATGCGAGCCTGACCTGGCGCGACCTCGAGTGGCTGCGCTCGACGTGTGAGCTGCCGCTCGTCCTCAAGGGCGTGCTCACCGCCGAGGACGCGCTGCTCGCGGCCGAGCACGGCGCGGCGGCGGTGGTCGTCTCCAACCACGGTGGCCGGCAGCTCGACGGCGTGCCCGCGACGCTGGACGTCCTCCCGGAGGTGGCCGAGGCGGCCGGGGAGGGCGTCGAGGTGCTCGTCGACGGCGGCATCCGGCGCGGAACCGACGTGCTCAAGGCGCTCGCGCTCGGCGCGCGGGCGGCGCTGACCGGCCGGGCCGCCCTCTGGGGGCTCGCCGTGGACGGCGAAGTGGGAGCGGCGCGCGTGCTCGCGCTGCTGCGCGAGGAGATCGAGGTCGGCCTGAAGCTGCTCGGCTGCCGGACGCCGGCCGAGGTCACGCGTGCCCACGTCCGGTCGGCAGGCCCGTCCGTATGATCCGCCCGATGGAATACGGAGGAACTGCCAAGGCGCGTGACGGGCGGACGCTCGCGTTCGTCCAGCGCGGCGCTGCCGACGGCGTGCCGGTGATCGTCTGCCACGGCACTCCCGGCAGCCGGCGCGCCCGCCATCCCGATCCGCAGATGTACGAGCGCCACGGCGTGAAGATGGTCGCGTACGACCGGCCCGGCTACGGCGGCTCGGACCCGAACATCGGCCGCTCGGTGGCCGATGCGGCGTCCGACATCGAGGCGATCGCGGACGAGCTCGCCTTCGACCGGTTCGCCGTCGTCGGCGGCTCCGGCGGCGCGCCGCACGCGCTGGCCTGCGGGGCGCTCCTGGAGGACAGGGTGCTCCGCGTCGGCGCGCTCGTCACTCCCGCGCCGTCCGACACCGACGACTTCGACTTCTACGACGGCCTGGCGGATATCAACGTCCGGGAGTTCGGCGCGGCCGTTCAGGGGCGCGAAGCGGTCGAGGCCTTCATCCAGCCGTTCGTCGACCGGCTCGAGTCGGACCCGGACGCCGTGATCGACGAGATCGTCTCCGAGCTGCCCGAGGTCGACCGCGAGATCGCCTCGCGTGAAGCGTTCCGCTCCGTGATGCGCGAGTCGTTCGTCGAGGCGGCGCGCCAGGGGGTGCGCGGCTGGGCTGACGACGACCTCGCCTTCGCCAAGTCGTGGGGGTTCGAGCCCGAGGACGTCCACGCCGAGGTGCGCCTCTGGCAGGGCGAGCTGGACGTGCTCGCGCCGCGCACGCACGGCGAGTACGTCGCGAGCCGGCTCCCGAACGCCCGCTTCGAGCTGCTCGAAGGCGGCGGGCATTTCCTGGACGAGCAGTGGGCCGTCGTGTTGGACTGGCTAGCCGACAGCGCCGCTGTCTCGTAGCAGCTTCTCGAGCCGCTCGTCGCCGTCTTGCCGTGCGGCGTCCAGCGCAGTGAAGCCGTCGCCTTGCTCGAGGTTCGGGTCGGCGCCGCGGTCGAGCAGGAGCTCGCAGAGCTCGTAGCGCGTTGCGGCGTCCTTGTTCTCCGAGGCGGCGGCCGAGTGCAGCGGCCCGGCCTGGATGTGCTCGTTGCGGGCGAGCGAGTTGGGGTCGGCGCCGCGGTCGAGCAGGAATCGCGCGGCCTCGACGCGTCCGAAGAAACAGGCGAGCCCGAGCGGCTGAAAGCCGTCGTCGCCGAACGCGTTCGCCGTTGCTGGGTCTTCGTCCAGCAGCGCGAGCAGCCGGTCGTCTCCGAGGGCGGCAGCCTCGAAGACGTCGAGCTCCGGCCGTGCGGCCAGCAGTTCCGCGACCCCGGCCTGGTCTCCGCGGTAGAGCGCGTCCAGCAGCTCGCTCATCGCAGCAATCGTGACAGGCGACGGTCTTTGAGCAGGCGGCCCCCGGTTTGACACTCGGGGCAGTAGAAGATCGTGTGCTGGTCGAAGTCGACGCGGGCGATCGGCGTGCCGCAGACGTGGCAGGGCTCGCCGAGCTTGTTGTGGACGCGGTAGACCTTCGCGTCCTTGGCGCCGCGCTCGCGCAGCTCGAGGCCGCGCCGGAGCTCGGACTCCATCGCGTCCGCGAGCGCCTGGACCTGTCCCGGGGACAGTCCCTGGGCCGGGGCGAAAGGGGACAGGCCCGCCTCGTGCAGGATCTCGTTAGCCCAGGCCCGGCCGATGCCGGCGACGATTCGCTGGTCGCGCAGGAGCGAGTGCAAGCGGCGCGGCTGGCCCGCCAGGATCTCGCCGAGCCGGTCGGCTCCCAGGCCCAAGGCCTCCGGGCCGAGGTGTTCGAGCTCCGTGGCCGCTTCCTCCGGAGAGAGCAGCCAGACGCCCGCGCGCTTCTTCGCCCCGGCCTCGGTCAGCACGAGCTCGCCGCCGCCCTGGAAGCGGAGCCGGAACGCCGGTGCCTTCGGGCCTTTCTCGCCCGCCGTCAGGTAGCGAATGCGCCCGGCCGACATCAGGTGGACGAGCAGGACGAGCTCCCCGTCCTCGGTGGGGAAGAGCAGCCGCTTGGCCCGCCGCTCGGCCCCCGCAAGCCGCCGCCCCTCGAGCGTCGACAGCGGCGGGTCGAACGTCTTCAGCGTCGCAATATGCGCCGGCCCCGCGTGCTCGATCGGGAATGCACTGACCGGATCGTCGAGGGCGCGGCGCCAGGCTTCGACCTCCGGAATCTCAGGCATCTACGCTCCCGCCCATGGAGCCGCTCAGCGTAGCCGTCAGGCGGAGCGAGATCGTCGAATCGGTCCACCGCGTGCACGCTGTCGCGGTGCAGGACGGCGTGATCGTGGCACAGGCCGGCGACCCCGGGGTGTCGGCGTCTCTCCGCTCCTCGGCCAAGCCCATCCAGGCCCTGCTCCTCTCTCGCGCGCGCGAGAACCTGGACACCGACGACCTGGCGATCGCCGCCGCCTCGCACTACGGCACGCCGATGCACGTCGCCGCGGCGCGCGAGCTCTTGCGCAAGACCGGTGGCCGCGAGGAGGAGCTCGACTGCGGCGTGCAGGAGGGGCGGCCCCCGGAGCCGATCTACCACAACTGCTCCGGCAAACACGCGGCGATGATCGCGGTCTGCCGCGACCGGGGCTGGCCCGTGGAGGACTACCGCGGGGCGGACCACCCGCTCCAGCGAGCGTTGCACGAGGAGGTCGCCGCCGCCGCCGAGCTGGACAAGGACCAAGTCGAGACCGCGATCGACGGCTGTGGCGTCGTCTGCTTCGCGCTTCCGCTGGAGCGCGCAGCCCGCGCCTTCTCCCGCTTCGAGGGGCTGGACGGGGGCGACCGGATCGCGGCGGCGATGCGCGCACGGCCGGAGCTTGTCGGCGGCGAAGGCGCGACCGACACGGAGCTGATGCGCAGGCTCCCTGGCTGGATCGCCAAGGGCGGTGCGGAGGGGTTGATGTGCGCCGCGTCCTCCGACGGGGTCGGCGTCGCGCTCAAGTGCGCCGACGGCAACTCCCGGGCGCTTCGCCCCGCGCTGGCAGCGTTCGTCGGGCTGCTGGGGCTCGACCTGTCCGGCTTCGCCGAGCTACCCGTGGAGAACAGCCATAACGAGCGCGTCGGGGCGATGGCGAAGTTGTGAAGAAATTGTTTCCGAATTGCGGAATTCATGTGTAACATCCGACGCGGCGAGGGGAGAGGCTGAGGGAGAGAGCGGGCCGGCTCTCGCCATTGTCGTTTTCGGACAATCCGCGAGACCGCCGGAGGTCAAGTGCTCACCGTCGACATTTCCCTTCCGGACGTCGAAGAGCTCCACAAGCTGGTCCAGGACGGGCTCGAGAAGGGGTTCCTCACCTATGACGAGATCGTCTCCGGGCTCGAAGAGGTCGAGCTCTCCAAGGAGCAGATCGAGGACTTCTACACCTATCTGATCGACCACTCCATCGAGCTGATGGAGGGCGAGAACCACAAGCACCCGCCGCACGAGCAGCCCGCCCTGGCCGAGGAGGAGAAGGGCCCGAAGCTCGACCTGACCGTCGAGCCGAGCCTCGACTCGCTCCGGCTCTACCTGCGCGAGATCGGCAAGGTGCCGCTGCTGACCGCCGACCAGGAGGTCTACCTGGCGAAGCGGATCGAGCGCGGCGACATGAGCGCGAAGACGCAGATGATCGAGGCCAACCTGCGCCTCGTCGTCTCGATCGCCAAGTCGTACCTCGGCCGCGGCCTCAGCTTCCTCGACCTGATCCAGGAGGGCTCCCTCGGCCTGATCCGCGCGGTCGAGAAGTTCGACTACCGCAAGGGCTACAAGTTCTCGACGTACGCGACGTGGTGGATCCGACAGGCGGTGACCCGGGCGATCGCCGACAAGGCGCGCACGATCCGGATACCCGTGCACATGGTCGAGAAGCTGAACAAGGTCGTGCACATCGAGCGGCAGCTCGTCCAGCGTCTCGGCCGCGAGCCGCGGCCCGACGAGATCGCGGTCGAGCTCGAGATGACGACCTCGGAGGTGCGCGACATCCTGCGCATGGCGCAGCACCCGGTCTCGCTCGAGAAGCCGATCGGCGAGGAGGAGGAGTCCGAGCTCGGCGACTTCGTCGAGGACGAGCAGGCCGAGTCGCCGTTCGACACCGCGCAGGTCTCGCTGCGCCGGGAGGACATCGACAACGCGCTGGCCTCCCTGCCCGAGCGCGACCGGAAGGTGATCGAGCTCCGCTTCGGCCTCTCCGGCGCGCAGCCGTGCACGCTCGAGGAGGTCGGCAAGGCCTTCGGCGTGACGCGCGAGCGCATCCGGCAGATCGAGAACAACACGCTGAAGAAGCTCGAGTCGCTCCCGGAAGCGCAGGGCCTGAAGGACTGCGTCTAGGGGCACGGGGGAACCCCTGGTTCCCCCGTGAGCCCCCTCCTTCCGACTCGTGCAAGGAGCTCGTGGCGTTTCACGTGCCGGCGGATGTGCGCTCGGGTCGGCGGGATTCTTGGCAGTGAGCCTCCCGCCGGGCGAAGCCCGGCTCCGGCGGCCGACCTCTGCGACCCTAGAATCTCGGCCGTCATGCCCGGAACGAACCGAGCCGTGCCGATGCTCTCCTACGAGGACGTGGGGGCGGCGGTCGACTGGCTGAGCAACGCGTTTGGTTTCCGCGAGTCGGCCCCACGGTTCTCGGACGGCGAGGGACGCGTGACGCATGCGGAGCTCTCACTCGAGGGGGCGACGGTGATGCTCGGCTGGCCCGGGCCGGATTACCGCAGCCCCTCGCACCACGCGGAGGAGTGCGAGCAGGCGGCGCGCTGGCTGGCGACGCCGTTTGTCGTCGATGGCGCGCTGGTCGAGGTCGGGGACGTCGACGCGCACGAGGCCCGGGCGCGAGCGGCGGGCGCGACGATCATCCGTGAGCTGGAAGACCTTCCCTTCGGCAGGCTCTATTCGGCGGCCGACCTCGAGGGCCACCGCTGGATGTTCATCCACTCGGCTCTCCCGTAACAGGCTGTTTCGAAATCCCGTGCTACTAGGCCGACGTCGTCGGCGGGGCGGTGCCGCAGAAGAGGCCGGCGAAGGTGGGCATCTGCGCCATGACGCTGATCGGGCGGCCGTCGGAGAGGTAGCCGGGGCGCTCGGCGCGGAAGTTCAGGGACCACGGCCCTCGGTGGGAGACGTGCAGGCGCAACACGACGGAACGGCCGGGGTTGACGACCACGCGGCGGGCGACTCCTGGTCCGCGGAGCTGCAGGACCGTTCGCTCCGCGCGCGGCTCGGGCGGTAGCGAGAGCGGCAGCGTTAGCGTCCCCCGCACGCGGCCGTCGGCGGCGGGCCAGACGGTGATGTGCCCGCTGCTCGCGAGCCAGCCGTCGTGGTAGAGCCCGCCTGCGAAGAGCGCGAAGCGCGGCGTGCCGAGCGGGCGCCAGAGATCGTAGTTCGCCCCGCGCGCGACCCGGACGGCGCCGGAGAGCAGCACGCGGACGGCGAAGTTCGAGACGAGCAGGGGCCCCTGCAGCGTGTGTCCGCCGGAGACGAGCCGGCCGTCGGGCGCCGCATGTGTCCGCGCGGAGCCGAACGCGTCGATCGCGGTGGCGTCGTCGAGGAAGTAGAGGTGCTTGAGCGACGTGTTCCAGAAGAGCTGCTCGTCCGCGGCCGCATGCGGCGTTGCCGGCGTCTGCACCAGCGTCACGTCGCCTAGCCCGGAGTGGTCGACCCAGCGCGCGTCGGTCGGCAGCAGGCTCGCCCGTACCGACTTGACGACATGGGCGTCGAAGGCGACCGCCCCGGCCGAGACGACGCAGGAGGCGACGAGCGTCGCCAGCACGGCCCAGCGGGCGAAGCCGGCCCGGAAGCAGGCGGCAGCTCCGAGGCAGGCGAGAGCGCTGGCGACGATCGCGACGAGCAGCGAGCCGTTGCCGATCCCGACCGCATGCTCGAGCCGGAAGACCGCGAGCAGGAAGGGCGAGTCCTGCTTGGAGTCGCTGATCGTGTAGCCGGAGAGCGGCACGCGCGCGGCGACCGCGATCAGGCCGAACGCGAGCAGCGCGACGACCCGCGCGCCGGGGCGCCCCCGCTGCGTCCAGAGCCAGAAGGCAGGGAAGACGAGCGGGAGCAGCACCATCAGGTAGCGCTCCTGGAAGCGGTCGGAGCCGTTGGTCGCGTAGAGCACGGCCTCGGTGAAGATCGCGAGCAGGACGCCGGTAGCGAGCGCGGCGTATGCGCTCTCCTCGCGCGAACGCGGGCGTCGAAGCGCGTAGGCGAGCCCGGCGAGCGCGCCCGGCACGAGCGCGAAACCGGCGGCGTAGGCAAGCAGCAGCGAGTCGGTGCCGAGCCAGTGGCCGATCGCGAGCGGCTTGACGCCGAAATCGGCGATGCCGGAGTAGTAGCCGAGCAGGCGCTTCGGCCCGAGCCCCGCCACGAGCGCGAGCGGCGCCGCGTAGAGCACGAGCGAAAGGCGGAAGCGCCGCACCGCCGTGCGCAGCGAGAAGCGCTCGACGACCAGGGCGGCCGCCAGGAAGACGAGCGGCAGGAACACGTACTGGATCCGCGTGAAGGTCGCGAGCCCGGCCAGCAGCGCGAAGCCGAGCTGGTTGCCCCGGCTCGGGCGGGCCAGGGCGCAGACGCCGGCGTACACCGCGCCGAGCACGAACGGATAGGCGACCGCGTCGGCGAGCACGAACGAGGCGAAGAAGAGGTCGGCCGAGGCGACGGTCAGGGCCGCGGCCGCCAGTGCGGGCCACGAGCCGCCGCCGAGCCGCCGGACGAGCAGGTAGGCGGGCACCGCCGCGAGCGACATGAAGAGCGCGTTCTCGGCCTGGGTCAGGCGGTAGACGACCGCGGGGTCGTGCGAGAGCCAGAAGGGTGCCGCGAGCAGCGGCTCCAGCATCGCCGGGAAGTGGGCAGAATGGCCGCGGATCAGCGGTCGGCCGTTCTCAGCCAGCGAGCGCGCGATGCCCGAGTAGATGTACTCGTCCGGGAAGTAGAGCGGGGTGGTGTGGACGAGGGCGGCGGCGAGGCGGACGGCGAAGCTGACGGCGACGATCCCGGCGAGAACCAGGCGGGCCGGGACCGCCGTCGCGCGCGCGACGGCATCGGGCCGCGGTAAGGAAACGTCGACCGCCACGTGATCCGTATCGGCACGGCCCGGCCATCCCTTGAACGAGGGATACTTCCGAGGTGACAGTCGGGGTCTCGGAAAGTGCGTGGCGCGCGCGGCTGCGCGAGCCTGCCCTGCACGGCGCGCAGCTGTTCGCCGTCTCCGGGTTCGCGTTCGCGCAACCGTTGTTCGACATCCTCGGCAAGAACGCCGAGTTCTTCGCGGTGCGCGGGTCGACTCCGGGGGACATCGTGCTGTTCGCGCTCGTGGTCACGTTCGTGCCGGCGCTTGCGCTCTTGCTGGTCGAGCTCGTGGTCGGCGCGGTCAGCCCGGACGCCGCGACCGTCCTGCACCACGTCTTCCTCGGCTTCCTCGGCGCGGTCTTCGGGGTGCAGGCGCTCAAGCGCTCCGGCCTCGACGGGACGTCGGCGCTGATCGTCGGGGCGCTCGCAATCGGCGTTGCGGTGGCGGCTGCCGCATGGCGTTTCCGGACGGTGCGGTCGTTCCTGACGGTGCTCGTGGCGGCGCCGCTCGTCTACCTCGCGCTGTTCCTGCTCGACTCGCCGACGTCGAAGCTGGTCATCTCGAGCGGCACCGCCCAGGCGGCGGAGATCCGCACGCGCTCGACCACGCCGATCGTGTTCCTGCTCTTCGACGAGTTCCCGGTGATCGACCTGCAGCAGGCCGGCGGCGGGATCGACGCCAAGCGCTTCCCCAACTTCGCCAGGCTCGCCGCGAGCTCGACCTGGTACCGGAACACGAGCACAGTCTCGGCATCGACCACGGTTGCCGTGCCCGCGATCCTGACCGGGCAGAAGCCGAAGCCGGGCGCGCTGCCGATCCTGAGCGACCACCCGCACAACCTGTTCACGCTGCTCGGCAGCCGCTACCGGCTGGTCGTGCACGAGTCGCAGACCCGGCTCTGCCCGCAGAGCCTCTGCAATGAGGAGAGCTCGGGCACCGGGTCGCGCCTGTCGTCCCTCTACTCGGACGTGCGCACCGTCTACCTGCATCTGATTGCGCCTCCGGAGCTCGAGCAGCGCCTGCCCGTGATCGACGAGTCCTGGGGCAACTTCGGCAGCAATTCGGGCGACGAGGCATCCTCGGGCGGCTCGGGCGCCCTCCCGAAGGTCAACCTGAGCACCTTCTACCTGAGCCGCGTCCATGACTTCAACCGCTTCGTCGCCTCGTTCAGGAAGCCCGGCTCGGGGCGGCCGACGCTCTACTTCGCGCACATCCTGCTGCCGCATACGCCCTGGCTCTATTTCCCCGACGGCCGGGCCCGCGCGGTCACGAGCACGAACGCGCCGGGCCGCAACGGTGAGCGCTGGTTCAGCGGCCAGCTCGCCACGCAGGCCTGGCAGCGTCACCTGCTCCAGGTCGGCTACACGGACAAGCTGCTCGGCACCTTCATCGCGCGGCTGCACGCGGTGGGCCTCTGGGACAAGGCGCTCGTGATCGTCACGCCCGACCATGGGATCAGCTTCCGCGGCGGCGACCTGCGGCGGCGGCCGACGGAGACCAATCTGGCCGATCTGGCCTTCACGCCGCTGTTCATCAAGTACCCGGGGCAGACCGAGGGCCGCGTGGTCGACTCGCGGCATGTGAGCACGCTCGACATCCTCCCGACGATCGCGGACGTGCTCGGGATCACGATCCCCTGGCACGTCGACGGCACCTCGGTGCTGAAGGGCGGCGCCGGCTCGGGAGTGGTGGATGTGGCCGGGGTGCGCAAGCCCTACCGCGCCGCGCTCGCGCAGCGGCAGGCCTCGCTCACGCGCGAGCTGTCCTTGTTCGGCAGCGGCGACTGGGGCGCACGCTTCGATGGCACGGGGCCCTACCGCGGCCTCGTCGGGAGCAGCGTCTCGGCGCTCGCAGTCGAGGCGGCGCCGTCGGCCTCGGCGCAGGTCGACCGGCTCGGGAGCCGGCTGCTTCGCCGCTTCCCGCGCGGCTCGGGCCTCGTGCCCTCGCCGGTCGTGGGAACGCTCTCGGGCGTACAGGCCGGGCAGCCGCTGGCGCTGGCGCTGAACGGCCGCATCGCGGCGGTGAGCGTCGCCTACCGCAACCCGGGCGGCGGCCCGGTGCGCTTCTCGGCTCTCGCGGGCGAGGATGCGTTCAGGACCGGCCGCAACGCGGTACGCGTGTTCGTGCTCGCCGGGAGCCCGTCGCACCCGAGGCTCGACGCGGTACGGACGTCCCTCGCCGGCTAGGCGTCGTCCGAGGCTCTAGGCGGAAGCCTCGATGCGCTCGAGCTGCCGGCCGATCAGCGCCGAGATCTCCCCCGCGACGGCGGCCTGGCCCTCGTCGAAGCTCTTCCCGTTCGCGTAGATCTCGATCAGGCCCCAGCAGGCCGCGTTGGCCGGGAGGCAGACCATCAGCAGCGAGTCGAACCCGAACCGGCGGAGCAGCGAGGCCTCCATCGGCTCCGGAGACTCGTCGAGCAGCGAGACCGCCCGGGGCTCGCCGAGCGTGATCGTCTCGGCGGTGAGCGGGTAGTCGGAGATCAGGTACTCGTGGCCGAGGTCCTGCCCACCGTCCGTCGAGAACTCTGCCAGCAGGATGAGCAGGTCGCCGACCACTCGCGAGACGACGCAGGCCTGCGCGTCGAAGCTCTCGGCCAGCTCGCGGCACGCGGTCGCCAGGAGCCCGCGTACCGTCTCTTCCCGCTCCAGGGCGGCAGCCGCCCGCTCGATCGTCTCGTCCGCCATTGCCTAATCCTAGAAGCGGGCGATTCCCGCGCTCGTCCCGATCACGATCAGCGGCTTACCTGCAGGCCGCAGCCAGCGCAGGGTCTGGACGAGTTGGGGTCGCGGCAGGCTGACGCAGCCGAGCGTCGGACGGCCGGTGCTCACGTGCAGGAAGATCCCCGAGCCGCGGCCCTTGACGATCGGATCGCGGTTGTACGCGATCACGGCCAGCTGCCGGTAGGCGGTCGGCGAGCGCGAGAGGTCCTCGCTCGTCGTCCGGAAGGGCGGGGTCGAGGCACAGGGCACGTGGCGGAAGCGGTTGTACCAGCGCGAGCTCGGTTCCTCGACCCACCAGTCCCCGCAGACGATCCGGTGGTAGCGATAGTGGACGCCGGGGCTCGCGGCGACGCCGTACATCGTGGGCAGGAAGCCGAACGCTCCGGCCGGGGTGGTGCGGTCGCCCTCGCGCTTGTTCGTGGAGATGCCGCGCTGGCCGACCCAGGCGGCCCAGGGCCCGGCGACGGGCTGCCAGCAGCCGGACGCCTTGCGCCAGAGCCGCAGCGTTCCCTGCGTCGAGCGCGCCTGCGCTGCGACCACGGTGACGAGCTGGGCCGCATCGCCCGTCGAGGCGAGCCTGTTCGCGAGCGTCGGCGGGCAGGTGGCGGCGGCCCGCTGCCCGCCGGCCGCGTGCGCGGCCAGCCAGAGCGGAACGCATGCGGCGAGGACGATCCACCTCATCAGGCGGCAGACTACGCGCCGACGATGCTCGCTCCGGCTGTGCTCGCCGCGCCTCCTCCGTTCTCGCACTCGGTCTCGCGCGTGACGGCGGCTCAGCTTCCCTACTCGTGGCACAAGGGGTGCCCGGTTCCGCCCTCGCACCTGCGGCGGGTGCGGCTGACCTACTGGGGCTTCGACCGAACGGC
>Ga0187776_10000621_pt1 | contig 17156 bp, 17 predicted proteins | sample 0216_BV02_MP12_2_FD_132426 | JGI IMG/M metagenome (GOLD analysis project Ga0187776, IMG submission 132426) | Tropical peat soil microbial communities from peatlands in Department of Meta, Colombia - 0216_BV02_MP12_20_MG | ecosystem: Environmental > Terrestrial > Soil > Wetlands > Peat | place...
AAGCCCGTTGAAGAATTCGATCTGCAGGCCTACGTCGATCGTCGCCTCGACCCCGCGCATCGTGCCGAGGTGGAAGAATACCTGGCGGCGCATCCTGATCAGGCAGATCGCGTGCGCGCCTTCGCGCGGCAGAACGCCATGCTGCAGGCGCTGTTCGATCCGTTTCTGGCGCAACCGGTGCCGGAACGTCTGCCGCGTGTACTGGAGACGTCTCCGGATCGTCGGCTGTGGCGTTATTTCGCGATGGCCGCCTCGCTGGCGGTCGCGCTGGCGATCGGCTGGATTCTGCGCGGCGAGCAGCGGATATCGCCGCCACCGGGACTGTCGTTCGCCGAGCAGGCCGCCGTGGCACACGTGATTTACACGCCGGAAGTCCTGCATCCGGTCGAGGTGGGCGCGGCGCAGGAAGACCATCTGGTGAAGTGGCTTACGAAGCGACTGGGGGAACCGGTGCAGGCACCGGATCTGGGTAAACTCGGTTACCGCCTGATCGGCGGACGCCTGCTGCCGGGCCGCGAAAAACCGGCCGCCCAGTTCATGTACGAGGACGCCCGAGGCCAGCGGCTGACCCTGTATGTCAGCACCGACGTGACCGCGAACCAGGAAACCGCGTTTCGCTACGCACGCAAGGACGGGGTGAGCGTCTTCTATTGGGTCGACGGCCCGCTGGGCTACGCGCTGTCGGCGGAAACGCCGCGCGAGCAGCTGTTGACCGTGGCCGAAACGGTGTACCGCGACCTCAATCGCTGAGCCACCATCGCGCGCATTCCCGGGGAGGTTTCGGGTACACTTACGGTCGTTGCATGCGCCGGACTAGGACCCGTGACGAGCCCCGCCTACGAAGAAAAGAAACAGCACCTGACCGAATTCCTGCGCGCACACCGCGGCACGGGCTTGCGGCTCGGTAAGACCACCTCCAATCTGTTTCGCGACCGTCGCGAAGTTCCGGCGCAAAAACTGGACGTGCGCGATTTCAACGATGTCCTGCGAATCGACGCTGCGGCCGGGTACGTCGAAGTCGAGGGCATGACGCCGTACGTCACGCTGGTGGCCGAGTGCCTGAAGCATGGGGTGATGCCGGCCGTGGTGCCGCAGCTCAAGTCGATCACCATTGGCGGGGCAACCGCGGGTTGTGGCATCGAGTCGTCCTCCTTCCGGTACGGACTGGTACATGAAACAGTGCAGGAGATGGAGATATTGCTCGGTGACGGCGGCACCGTGATCTGCACGCCCGACAACCAACACCGCGATTTGTTTTATGGTTTTCCCAATTCCTACGGCACGCTGGGTTACGCGCTGAAGCTCAAGGTCAAGGTCGTGCCGGTTAAGCCGTACGTCAAGCTCACACATCAAAAGTATTCCGATCCGCAGGTTTATTTCACGGAATTGGCGCGGAATTGCAATCGCCCGGACGTGGATTTCGTCGATGGCGTTATATTTGGACGTGACGAGATGATTCTCACGCTGGGCCAGTTCACGGAGCAGGCGCCTTACACCGGTGACTACACCTACGAACGGATCTATTACAAGTCGCTGCGAAGTCGCGCGGAAGATTTTCTGACCGCCCAGGATTACCTCTGGCGCTGGGACACCGACTGGTTTTGGTGCTCCAAGAACCTGTTCGCGCAGAACCCGATCGTCCGCCACCTCTACGGGAAGTCGCATCTCAATTCAGTGACCTATACCAAGATCATGCGGCTCAACAGCCGCTGGAAACTCATGCACCACCTCCACCAGCTGCTCGGCATTCACACCGAGTCGGTGATTCAGGACGTCGAAGTCCCGGTCGAGCATGCACCGGAGTTCCTTGCGTTTTATCACGATGTCATCCGTTTCATGCCGGTGTGGGTCTGTCCCACGCGCGTCTATGACAAAAACGCGCGATTCGATCTGTACCGCCTCGACCCGCAGAAGCTTTACGTCAATTTCGGCTTCTGGGATGTGATCCGCAGTCGCCGGAAACTTCCGCCCGGATATTACAACCGCCAGATCGAGGAGAAGGTAATGTCGCTCGGTGGTATGAAGTCGCTCTACTCGGATTCGTATTTCACGCCGGAGCAGTTCTGGCGGATATATAACAAACCGACCTACGATCGGCTGAAGAAGAAATATGATCCACAGGGCGTGCTGAAGGATCTGTACCGCAAGTGTGTCCTCAAGGAATAAGCCCCTCACGGAGCCAAACCGGCATTAAACCGGTTCAAAATGGCTGTGGGTAAAATTCTACATCTGTCGCATATCTGCATTGACGAATTGATCCAGGGTGAAATACCGCAATTGGGACGCCGTTTTCAGCTGTTCATCGGTCCGCTCCTTACGGCCGTCAGGCATACCCGCCGCGGTCGTCTATACTTCTATACTTGTATTTTCCCTGTTTTTTCGCCTTAATAGTGACGGCCATTGCAGCAAGCTTTGCCGGGCGCAGGGGAATTTCCAACGACGTTTCAGGTGGTGGTTGGATTCAAACCAAGGAGGTCCGCATGAGTGAAGCAATGCGCGTCGCGAAAACGGAAGCCGGTCATACCGCCAACGGCGAAACCAGTCTGGAGACCGTGGAAGTCGCGGAGGCGATCAAAGCGCTGCAGGTGCAGCTCGCCGATTTACGCAAGATCGTGCAGGCCGCGAAAAATTCCCATGCGGCTCAAACCGATCCGATCCCGCGTCAGTAAGCTCGAACCCGTCCCGCCACTCCAGAATAAATAATCCGTTCTTTCCACCCGCCGAGGGTACATTCGTGTAGCCGCGCGAACCGTTCGCATCCGCTACGCCCTGGCGTTCCGCGTCGACAGCGCATGTGGTGATAAAGCGCCGGTCTGCTTTTGTTTTCCCGTCAGGACACCGTACAAATAAGTGCCGAGCACGATGCCGACCACGGTGAAGAACGCGGCAAATTTTCCCTCGCCGAGCATGACCGGTGCGGTGCCCGGACAGGACCCGGTGAGGCCCCAGCCGATACCGAGCATCAATGCTCCCGGGACGAGTTGCCGGCGCATCGGTTTGCCGTCGAACTGGAGCCGTTCGCCGCCCAGCCACGAACACGCCCTTCGCCATTTCATGGCCAAAACGCCGACAACCCCGATACTGACGGCATAGGCAATGACCCACAATAGCCGTAAGTCTCCAAACAGGAACAGCTGCGCGTGGAAATCGAACGTGGTTGCGCCGGCACGGTTCAGCAGAAAGCCGAACAACGTCCCGAAGAGCAGGAAAATCAGTTTCATTGCGCCGAACCTCAAATGAACAGCCGAAAAAGGACTTGGACAGTGACCAGCCCGCCGCTGAAGAACAGCGCGCCGGCGAGCAGGCTGGCCGGATTGAGTAAGGCGCAACCGGCAATGACGTGTCCACTGGTGCATCCGCCGGCGAGACGCGCGCCAGCCCCCATGAGCATTCCGCCGGCGGTCAGCACCAGCGCCTTGGCCCACAGCGCCGTCGGCATCACGTGATCGTACATTTCACCCATCGACAGGTTCATGGAAAAGTGCTTCGCCGGCGACGTCGCGACGGCGAGGAAGCCGCCGAGGGGCAGGCCCAACAGGAACCAGAGGCGCCAGTTGTCCGCCGGCGCCAGCTCGCCGCTGTGAAACGCCTCGATCCGTGAAACCAGCCCGCAGACGTGGCCATAGGCCAGCGAGCAGCCCAGCTGGCGATTGGTGATCCAGTACTGGGCCAGGGCAAACAAGCCGATGGACAGGCCGCCGATGCAGCTCGGCCAGAACAGGGTGTCAGACATGCGTAGATTCTCCCGAAAACGCAGGCCGCTTCTTACCAAGTAGGAACGGTCCTGACAAGGCGGGCTTTGTAGCATAGCGAGGTAGGCAGAGGGAAATAATGGTATCGTATGAGGCCATAAGGGCTCGGTTCGAATGGCCGGGCGATCAGTACGTTAGGATTGAAAGATGAGCAAGAGATACTCCCATTGGCACAGGCCTATTTGCTGCCGCCGCGACGATCGGCATCGTCCGGTGGCGTGATACGGGGCGGAATCGTGTATCTCCAATATTTCGGTCTGCGCGAGAACCCATTTTCGCTGCCGCCGGATCCACACTACCTCTATCTAAGCCGGGGACATCAGGAAGCGCTGGCACACCTGCAGTTCGGGCTGAGCGAGGGCGGTGGATTCGTCCAGCTCACCGGCGAGGTCGGTACCGGCAAAACCCTCCTCATCCGCGCGCTGGCGGAACGCCAGCCGCGAGACGTGGACGTGGCATTGATCCTGTACCCGGTGTTGAACGTGGCGGAGTTTATCGTCTCCATCTGCGACGAGCTTCGCATTCCACATCCCGGCGAAAACGCCAGCCTCAAGCAGTTGATCGATACTCTCAATGCTCATCTGCTCAAGAACCATGCGCGCGGTCGTCGCACGGTGTTGATCGTCGATGAAGCTCAAAATCTGAGCCGCGAGGTGCTCGAACAGGTACGGTTGCTGACCAACCTGGAAACCACCAAGCAGAAACTCCTTCAGATCATTCTGATCGGTCAGCCCGAGCTCGCGAGTTTGCTGGCGCAACAGGATCTGCGGCAACTCGCCCAGCGCATTACGGCGCGCTACCGGCTTAGGGCGCTGACGCGCGAGGAAACCGGCGATTACATCGTCCACCGGTGTCGCGTCGCGGGAGCCAGCCGGCCGCTTTTCAACCAGGCGGCAATACACCGTGTGCATGCGCTCTCCGGAGGCGTTCCGCGTCTCATCAACGTCATCTGCGATCGCGCGTTGTTGGGAGCCTACGCGGGTGATAAGGCGGTCGCAGACGCGCGCATTGTGCAGCGCGCGGCGGCACAAGTCGGTTCCGCACCGCACCAGCGACGCGGGTATCTGATGCACCTGTTGTTCCCCGCCGCGGCGTTGCTGACGATATTGGTTGCGGTAGGCTGGTGGTGGCGCCCGGAATGGCTGGTATCCGCATTCGTCAGAAGCGAAAGCATCGCTAACGTGTCGGCTTCGGCATCGGAAGATGGTGACGTACCGGCGACATCCGCAACATCGGCGATCACGCCGGCCCCTCCGGCTGCGACGAGCGCCACTGCCGCGGCGGCAAAACCGACTGTCACACTGGAATCCCTTTTGACCAGCCCGGACGTTTCGGTCGACACCGAATCAGCCATGAAGATTCTTTTTGAGCGCTGGGATCTCGATTACACCGCGTTGGCAGGCACCACTGGCTGCGAGCGCGCGTCGAACGCCGGTCTGCACTGCCTCTACAAAACCGGAACCTGGAACAATCTGCGCAGCTACGACAGACCCGCCGTGATCGAATTGCAGGACGCAGCGGGAAACAAATATCACGTGCTCGTCGCCGCGCTGAAGCCGGACTCCGTTACGCTCGAGTTCGGCGCACGTCGGTATGAGTTCCCGATGGGCGAAGTCGATCGCTACTGGTACGGTAAATATCTATTGCTGTGGAAGCCCTCGATCCCCGCCAAGGAAACACTTCGGCTTGGGATGCGCGGCGAGGCCGTCATCTGGGTGCGCGATGCGCTCGCGCGCTATCGCGGGGAACCTCTCGCGCCGGAAGCGAGCGATCTTTTCGACACGCAGCTGCAGTCGCAGCTGATCGATTTTCAGCGGCGTCTCCGGCTTGCACCTGACGGTGTGGTTGGCGAGATTACGCTCGCGGAGTTGCGGAAATATCTTCCGGACGCATCGCCGACTCTGGTGGCTGACGCCACGGAGGCGCGCTGAGCATGTCCTATATCCTGGATGCCCTGCGCAAATCCCAGCGGGAACGCGAGCCGGCGACCCCGGGGCCGCACGGCGCGGTTCATAACATTGCTGTCGCTTTACCAGTCCGGGGCGGATTAATCATCATCGGGATCGTACTGTTACTGGCGATGCTGGGAGCGGCCTGGTTTTTCTGGCGCAGTACCCTGGGCGGTGTCCCGGCGCCGGTCACTACGGTGGCAACCGTCGCGACGGTCGCCGAACCGCGACCAGTCATCACAGCCAAGAATACTCCCCCAGGAATTTCGCCCGCCTCTTCACCGGCAGCTGAACCGGTAAACCCCCCCATGCGTGTCCACGACCTCGCAGAGGAAGCAATGATATCTCCGCCCGCCGTGCACAAGCCGAAACCCGCGATGCAAGCGGAAAAAAAACCGCTACTCGTCAGGCAACCGGTGAGCCCGTTACCGGTTTCAGCGGCATCTACATCAGGCGACGGCGTTCCGTTTTTGCAGCAGATGCCGCTCGAGTTCCAGCACGCATTACCCGCTCTCGCCGTGACAATTCATGTGTATGCCCCGGATCCCTCGCAGCGCATTCTCTTCATCAACAACCGCGAATACCACGAGGGCGGCCAGATTGCCGGCGGTATTCGTGTCGAGGCAATCGTTCCGGATGGCGCAGTCCTGAGCTATCAGGGCGAGCGGTTCAAGCTGGGCCGCCCGCGCTGATTTGCGCCGCTTGTGCGTTTTCTGCGGTCGCAAACGACGGCCCCGGGTAGACGCTCTACCCATGCCTTTCATCAACCGGTGTCTGGAGCCCGTTCGCGTGGCGGATTTAGCGGACGTGCGCCCGGCGCGAATGTTCAGGAAAACAGCTTGGCGAAAGCCGCGCGCTCTTCTTCGCTCATCGTGAGCGCGGGAATATGTTGTTCGCTCGAGGAAAATTCATAGCCGCAGCGACAGCGCGCCGCATTCTGCGCCACGCTGGCCGTGCAGTTGGGGCAATCTTTTTTATCCGGCGCGGCATACAAGCGCGGCGCGGTTTTGACCGGGACCGTCGCGATCGGAGGCGGAGCCGTCTTGACTTCGACCAGGGGCGCTTCGGGAGGTTTTTCCGCCTTTGCCGGAGCGGCTGGTTTCGTATTTTGCACGGCGCGCAGGATTTTCTCGGCCTTGGCGGCCTGGGCCTTACGGAAGGCCTTATTCGGCATGGCCGATTGCACTGGTGCCTTCGCGGCCGGAATTGCGGGCGCAACCGGAGCGGGGCTTTTCGCAGCTGGCTGAATCGCGGTATTCGCGGCCCGTTTCGCGGTCGTGACACTCACTGTGGCCACGGCGGTAATCGTCTTCCGTGTCGCGCGGACCGGTAACGCCCTCACGGGTTTCGTCGCTGTCCGTTTTTTCGGGGTTTCAGCCATCGGTGCGGGAACCGGGGTCACCGCCGGCATCGGTGCCGGCGCCGCGTGCCGCAACGCCTTTCTCATTTCCGCAATGCGCGCTGATTGGGCCTGTAGCGCCGCCTGCGCCTCCTGTGATTCACGGATGGTGTCGGCGACGCGGTTGGATTTATCGATATCGCTGGGATCGCGCGCGAACAGCGCCTGTGCGGTTTTTGCGGCCTGAGCGGCTTGGTCGGCGCGCGCCGCGAGATAGTTTTCGTAGAGCTCTTCGGCCTTGAGCCGGATTTCCTCGGACGTCAGTCCGGTATCCGACTGGCCCTGCGCAAAATCGTGACCGCAAGCACACTGCTTTGCATCCAGCGCCAATGTGGCCATGCAGCTGGGACAGACTTTGTCGAAAATACTTCTCGTTGTCACGGAAGATCCTTTTCCCTTCAGGTCAACGCGGAAATCGCGATGGGTGGCACCGTCAAAAAGTATAGGTCTGACAAGGATTTGGTGGGGTGGCGCGACGATAACAGGGGCCGCCCGGCCGACAGGTGGCGAGCCCCGGGCTGCAGGTCGCATTCCTACACGCGACGAGCGCGGTATCGCGGCGGAAAAGCCACAAGGCGGGGCGTCGCGCTGACCCGGTTTTTGACGCGCGTCAAAGTTCCGATATACCTCTCTTGGTAAAAAGAATCCGTCACATTAGGTGACCTCCGGCTGGCGGACATTCTCCTGGGGATGACCCTTCGATGAATGACAAGGAGCGTTAGGCACCCATCTGCTGGATGCCAAGGCTATGGAACCCTACTCGGGTTCCCAATCCCCAGGGCCGCTGGCCGCCGCCGTTTTCAGGTTCGCCCCGCTGTCTGTCTTTGTTGCTTATGCTGTATACGCCGTCGCCGTTCTGACATCATGGCGGCGGCATGAATAGGCAAAATCCACCGCACCAAGTCGCGCACGTATTCAATCAGGTTGCCGCCGGGTACGACCACACGGTGCTGCGTTTTTTCCCCTTCGTTGCCGACCGACTGGTCATGCGGCTCAATCCCCCGGCGGGTGCGAAGATTTTGGACGTTGCCACGGGAACCGGAGCAGTGGCATTGGCCGCGGCGCAAGCGGTGAGACCGCAAGGACGGGTCAGCGCCGTCGACCTCGCCGAAACCATGCTCGACCGGTTGCAGGAGAAGATCGTAAAATTCGGAATCCGCAACATCGACCTGTACGCGATGGACGCCGCCACGCTCGAGTTCCGCCGCGATTATTTTGATTACGTCGTCTGTTCCTTCGGCATTTTCTTTTTGCCCGATATGGTTGCTGGCCTCAAGGAGTGGGCCCGGGTCGCAAAACCGGACGGTCGCATCATGTTTACCGCGTTCGGCCAACAGGCTTTCCAACCAATGATGGATCTTTTCATCCGACGTCTGGAATTTTACGGCATACGACCTCCGGACCCGACAACGCCCCTCGCCGCCATGCGCCTGGCCGACCCCGGGCGCTGCCGTGAATTACTGGCCGCCGCTGGTCTTATCAATATTGACGTGGTGACCGAGCAGTTCGGTTATCATCTGAAGGACGAATCTCAGTGGTGGGACGTCCTCTGGAACAGCGGCACCCGTGGCTGGATCGAAAAAGTCCCGCGCGTGGAACTGGATGCGTTTCGTGATGCCCATTTGGCGGAGGTGCGGCCTCTGCTCGGCGAACAGGGGCTTTGGCTCAATGTGGAAACCCATTTTGCCGCCGGCACCAAGCCGCCGACGCCGTCACCTCGTTAGGATTCCCGGCGTTTACAGGAAGCCCCGATAATGGCGCATCCGCTTTTGCATCAGCAGTCGTTGCGCCTTCCACGGCTCCTTCCACGCCAGCCCCATGCGCATCAGAGACTGACAAAGCTTTAACATGCCGGCGACGTCATCGAGATGGACGAACTCCGGGGCCGGACCGCGTTTCGCGCGGCAATCGGGACCGCCTTCGAATCCCTCATTGTGATAATTTCCCAGGGGCACGGATATTCCGATGGCGGGCAGGCCGTAGGCGGTGGCGGCCGTGGCTTCGCAGGTGCCGCCGTCCATGATGCGACGCTGGTGACGCTTCCGTAGCGACTTCTCTGCCAGATCCGTCAGCAGCTTCGTATAGTCAGGATCGAACGTCGTGTGCCGGTCGCCGAGGCGCACCACCGGACCTTTTCCGACCAGCGCGCCGGGCAGCGTACGCGAGGTTTCCAGGCTCACGCACAGCAGCGGCCGGCGCGCCGGTGCCAGCCATCCCAGTTCGAAATGGCCGAGTGCCCCGATGAAGCCGACTTCTTCCGCGCGTGTAAGCAGTCCGATAAACGGGGGCGGTTTTTTTCGGCGGTTTTTTTGAAACAGGTTCATGGCCGTATTGACGACCGCGAATACGCCGACCAGATCGTCCGCTGCCTTGGTGTGAATTGTCTTGCCGTCACGCCAGACTGGTGCGCGGAATCGAAATCCGCCGTAAAGAGAGGACGCCCCGGGTTTCGTGCCTTTGGACATGGCATCGACGTGCACCTCGGCGCTGTCCAGCGCGTGACCAGACTTGAGCAGCCGGATGTGCGCGATCCGCCCTTGGCCCCAGAAACCTTCCCGGGTGGCCAGCCAGACGCGGCTGCCCGCGAGTGAATTGACGGGCGATCCACCGTGCCATTTGACCCGCAGGCGCGTGGCCGAGACCCAGCGCACACCGTGGAAGCCGGGATGATCCATGTGCGCGATGAAGACACGCAGCGGTTCTGTGCTCCGCTGGCGCACGAGCTGCCGGTATTGGGCGGGCGACTCGCAGCCCACTACCACGTTACCGACCGGATCGCGGAAATAGGGAACGTGCGCCGCTTCCAGTATGTTTATGACTGTGGCAATGACATGTTCTTCGCGAAAAGGGACAGTGGGTTGTTGCAACAGTTCGGTGAGCAAGGCGTAACGGCGCGCGTTCATGGCGCGCGACTATAACTTTTCTGGAGGCGAAAGCAACCGTGGATTCTTTCGCGGTATGGAGAGATGAAATGTTTTTGCTCGGCACAGCGGGCATAGGTAAAATGCGCTCTTCGCGGCACGAGCTTCTTCGACCACCTTGCATCCCCAATTTTTCTTCGATGTCACTGAGCAGGACTTTCCAGACAAAGTGCTGCTGGCTTCATACGAATACCCCGTGCTGGTGGATTTCTGGGCCGATTGGTGCCCGCCGTGCCGGGCGCTTACTCCGGTGTTGGAAAAGGTGACGCGGGGTCTGCACGGCGCGGTCCGGCTCGCCAAGGTCGAGGTGGACGACAACATGCGCCTGGCGGGACGCTACCAGCTGCGCGGGTTTCCGACCGTGATCATGTTCCTGAACGGCGAGGAGGCCGGCCGGTTCAGCGGGGCGCGTTCGGAACAGCAGGTGCGCGCGTTCATCGCCGAGCACGCACCCACACTGCCGCGGCGGGAAGTCGGTCCCTAGACAGACCTTACTCTATTTTCATTCGCACCGTGCGCCGTTCACCCGCGCCCGTGGAACCGCTCTCGAGAATCGCGCGTTCGATGTCGTCGCGCTGGCCGAGAATTTCCCCGAGATCGATCCACTCCCCGAGTTTGGCATCGATGGTCATGGACAGTTCCTGCAGTTTGGCAAGCCCGATCGAGGGATCTTGCAGCGTGGACAGTCTCGGGGTTATATCAATCCGGACGCCGTCACCGTGCACGTGCGGCACGACTGTAAAGCCGGTGGTCACGTCCTGCATCTCGATACCCTCCGATATCACCAGCTGATTCCGGCTAAGCGCCAGTATTCTCTGCACATGCGGCAGCGACTGGCCGATGCGGATATAGGCGCGTTGACCGTCTTGCGTCAGAACGGTTTGCGTCATGATGTCATCGGAAAACGTCGTGCGGTTGTTGATGTTGTACCGCAGCTCATTTTTCTGCACCACAAGTCCCCGATCATTGCCGGGTTTATCCGGTAACGTGACACGGACCTCGCCAATGCGGGTTTCGCCGGAAAGCGATTGGGAGCCGGCGGTTTCATCGGCGCTCACCCCTTGCTGTACCGTGATGCGCAATTGGCGCCGCGCGACGTCGAGCTGCGCCAGGATGCACTCTATTTCCTTGAGCTTGGCATCCGGGGCACGGATGATCAATCGGTAATCGTTGCCGTTCAGGAGGTCGTTCGGTCCGAGCAGAGGGCGAATGACGGGAATAATTTCTTCAGCCGGACGATGTTTCAGATAAAGAATACGTGCCTCGGCCGCGGCGGCGACAACCGGCGCCAGAATCAGGGGCAGGAGCACGAACCAGCGCATGTCAGTAGATATCGAGCCGGCGCGCCTCCGTAAGATGGCGGTGCCAATAAGGATCGTCGAAGCTCGATATATACACCTTTTTTCCGGTCGATGGTGCATGCACGAATTCGTTGCTGCCGATGTACATCGCCACGTGGGAGAATCGTTTGCCTTCCTGCGTAAAGAACAAGAGATCGCCCCGTTGCAGATGGTTTTTGGAAACCGGCTGCGAGAGGCGGCGCAGGTTCGTGGTGCCATGCGGCAGTGTCACCCCCACGCGGCCGTAGCTGTATTGCACCAGACCACTGCAATCGAATCCCGCCGGGTTGTTGCCGCCATACTGGTACGGTTTGCCGACCATGGCGATCGCCTGATCGGCGGCGCGGCTGGCGAGACCGGGTGGAGCGGGTTCGACCGGGGCATGCGCGCAGCCGGCCGCGATAGTGATTCCGAGCGAAAACAAGACTATACGGAAAGCGCGGAATAACATCCGTGACATGGGCGACTAAAGGCCGGCGGCGCGCAGCGAAGAGATCGCTTCACTGCGGTCCCACAGTTCGTTGAACCGGCGAGCGAGCAGTGTGGCCTCGCGAGTATCGCGCGGATGCGCGATAGTGTCGGGCTTGGCCAAGTCCTGCTGATGCAGGTAGCCCCGGTGGTCGACCACCATGAACATTTCGCGGATGCCGAGATGCTCTTCGCCGACCTGATGCATGTGGATGAAGTCGCTCAATCGGCGGCAGAGCTCGACCAGGCGATCGTTGTCCCGCAGCGCCTGTTCCGTGTCTTCCACCACAACGCGGGCGCTATTATGTCGATGACGCGCGGCGAAACTCGCCAGCGCCCGGGCAAAACGCGTCGAATTGAACAGATCGCCGTCGAGCCGGGGCGCGAAAATAACGATTTCGCGCGTGGCGCTCTCCGACAGCTCGGCCAGATAGTTACGAACTTCGTCTCGGGTCTTGATCACCCGGCTCCGCGCCTCGAGTGCGTCATCCGCGGGATTGTCTTTTGCCGTGTCCATCTTTCGATGCAAGTCCTCTCAGCGGCCTTCAAGACTATATATAGCTCACGCCATGCCGTCGGTGCGGCCCGACGTCGGCACGAAGGGGCGAGGGTCAGTTTTTGACTTGCGTCAGCTCTCTGGCTTGTGCTGCGGCATTACCGATGTAGGTTGCCGGCGTGAGCGACAGGAGCCGCTTCTTGGCCGTCTCGGGAATGGCGAGCCCGCGGATGAAGGCATGCATGGATTCCCGGTTGATCCCGCCCTTCCCGCGGGTCAGGTCCTTTAGTTTTTCATAGGCGCCTTCGATACCGTAACGGCGCATGACGGTCTGCACCGCTTCGGCCAGGATCTCCCAGTTGTCCTCAAGATCGGCATTGAGGCGCTCGGCGTTGACTTCGAGTCTGCCGATGCCCTTAAGGCAGGAATCACAGGCGAGCAGCACGTGACCAAAGGCCACACCCAGGTTGCGCAGCACGGTGGAATCCGTGAGGTCGCGCTGGAAGCGTGAAACCGGGAGTTTTTCCGCAAGGTGGCGCAGCAGGGCGTTCGCCAGGCCCAGGTTGCCCTCGGCGTTCTCGAAATCGATCGGGTTGACCTTGTGCGGCATGGTGGAGGAACCGACCTCGCCCTTCACCACCTTCTGCTTGAAATAGCCGAGTGAAATGTAACCCCATACGTCGCGGTTGAAGTCGATGAGGATCGTGTTGAACCGGGCCATGGCGTCGAGTAGTTCGGCGATGTAATCGTGCGGCTCGATCTGGGTCGTGTAGGGGTTCCATTCCAGCCCCAGCCCTTCGACGAGCTTCCGCGCCATTGCCGGCCAGTCGATTTCAGGATAGGCCGCGAGATGCGCGTTGAAATTACCGACCGCGCCGTTGATCTTGCCGAGGATCGGTACTCCGGCGATCGCACCGCGGGCACGCTTCAGGCGATAGGCGACGTTTGCCATTTCCTTGCCGACCGTGGTCGGGGAAGCCGGCTGGCCGTGGGTGCGCGCGAGCATCGGCTGATTCGCGAAACGGACCGCGAGTTCAGAGATGGCCGCGATCAGCTTGTCCATACGCGCCAGCAGCACGTCGTCGCGGCCGGCCTTTAGCATCAGCGCATAGGCAAGGTTGTTGATGTCCTCGGAAGTGCAGGCGAAATGAATGAATTCGGCACAGCGCGCGATTTCGTCGTTATCGCGGGTTTTTTCCTTGAGAAAATATTCGATTGCCTTGACGTCGTGATTGGTCGTCGCCTCGATTTCCTTGACACGCCGGGCGTCGGCCTCGGAAAAATCAATGACGATCCTGTCCAGTATTTTTTTCGTGGCGCCTGAGAACGGCGGCACTTCCTTGATTCGCTTGTGCTCGGCGAGCGCGAGCAGCCAGCGTATCTCGACCAGTACGCGTCGGTGAATGAGGCCGTATTCGCTGAACAGTGGGCGGAGGGGTGCGGTTTTGGATTCGTAACGGCCGTCGAGCGGCGATAGGGCGGTGAGCGGATTCAGCGGCAGAGCATCGGATTTGGTCGGTTTGTTCATGCGTGCCTGCGTTCGGTGGCATTCCCTCCCCTGAGGCGGCGAATTTTACCAGATCGGTGTGGAAAATGCCGTTCTCAGAGATGCGCCGAATGAACCATGGCGGGCTGTGGATTGGGAATCCCGGCTTGGATGATCCCGCCGCCCAGACATTTGTCGCCGTCGTAGAACACGACCGACTGCCCCGGCGTGACGGCGCGTTGCGGACGGTCGAAGGTGACCCGCAGGCGTCCATTCTCCGCGCTGACGGCACAGCACTGGTCCGGTTGGCGGAAACGGGTCTTGGCGTGCAACTTGCGCGGCCAGGACGGCGGTCCACCGCCGATCCAGTGCAGCTGGCCGGCAATCAGTGCCTCGCTGTAAAGCGCCGGGTGATGCTCGCCTTGCTCGACGAAAAGCGTGTTGTGCGCGACATCTTTGCCGACCACGTACCACGCCTCCCCGGTCCCGCCGATGCCCAAGCCATGGCGCTGACCAATGGTGTAATACATCACGCCGTCGTGCCGGCCTTTGAGTGTGCCTGCGAGCGTGCGCATTTCTCCGGGTTGCGCCGGGAGGTAGCGCGCAAGGAACGACTTGAAATCGCGCGCGCCGATGAAGCAGATGCCAGTCGAATCGTGGCGATCGTGATTAGGCAGCCCCGATTCCCGTGCGAGGCGCCGCACCTCCGTCTTCGCGAGCTCACCGACGGGAAACAGCGCGTGCGCCAGCGCTTCCTGACCGAGTAAATAGAGGAAGTAGCTTTGGTCCTTGCTCGCGTCCCCGGCCTTATGCAGGGTATAACGCCCGTCTTCAGTGGCGACCCGCGCGTAATGCCCGGTCGCAATCTTATCCGCGCCGAGCGTCAGCGCATAATCCAGAAACGCCTTGAATTTGATTTCCTTGTTGCACAATACATCGGGATTGGGCGTGCGCCCGGCGCGGTATTCCGCGAGAAAATAACTGAACACCCGGTCCCAGTATTCGGTGGCGAAATTGACGGTGCGCAAGGGGATGCCGAGATGATCGCACACCGTGCGCGCCATCTTGAGGTCGTCTTCGGCGCCGCAATGGCCGGTGCGGTCATCCTCCTCCCAGTTCTTCATGAACAGACCGGTGACATCGTGTCCGGCGTGTTTCAGCAACAACGCCGCCACGGCGGAGTCCACGCCACCCGAGATGCCGACCACGATTTTCATGATGACCTAACCGGTGTGCCGCCCGGCGGAAAGAATGCCGGTGTCGCCAAGGTCCCTCAGCAATTCGAGAGGGTAACGCCGTCCGGCAAGGTAATCATTGATACAGCGCTCGACCTGTGGACTGCGATGGCGCGCGCGTTCAGACCGGATTTCCTCCGGCGTCAGCCACAGCGCGCGCACGATGTCGCGATCGAGCGCGCGTTCGGATTCGTGCCGCGTGACCCGACCGATGAATGCAAAGCGCAGATAAGTGATGCCCTTGGACGGATGCGGCCAGCGGTAAATGCCGAGCAGCGACTCCGGCACCAAGTGCCAGGCGGTTTCTTCGAGGGTTTCGCGTACCACGGCGTCCATCAGGCTCTCGCCTTCGTCGAGATGGCCAGCGGGCTGATTGAGCACCAGGCGGCCATCCGCCTGTTCCTCGACCAGCAGGAATTTCCCCTCGCGTTCGACGATGGCGGCGACGACCACGTTCGGTTTCCAGATCATGTGCGCATCATAACAGTGCGGGGCGAGGTGTGAGGAGGGAAGCGTGGTTTCCCTTCTCACCTCACGGCTGATCTTCCCGCCATTGGCCCGGCGCCAGGCCGTCGAGCGTGTGGCGGCCGATCGCGTAACGCACCAGCCGCAGCGTGGGATAGCCGACGGCGGCAGTCATGCGCCGGACCTGGCGGTTGCGGCCTTCGGTGAGGATGATTTCCAGCCACGACGTCGGGATGGACTTGCGGAGCCGGATCGGCGGATCGCGCGGCCACAGCCGGGGCTCGGGGATGGCGCGCACTTTGGCTGGTCGGGTGCGTCTGCCGTCGATCAGCACGCCGCGGCGCAGCCGTTCCAGCGTTACGTCGTCGGTAACGCCTTCGACCTGGACCCAGTAGGTTTTGGGCAGCTTGTGCCGCGGGTCGGACAGACGCTGTTGCAGCCGGCCGTCGTCCGTGAGCAGCACTAGACCCTCGCTGTCGCGGTCGAGCCGCCCGGCCGGATAAACGCCAGGAATCGGTAAATAGGAAGCGAGCGTTGCGCGTCCGGCAGCGTCGGTGAACTGCGTGAGCACACCGTAGGGTTTGTTGAACAGGATCAGCCTGGCCATGGCGCAGTGTACCGTGTCGGTCCGGACTCCCGCATGGGAGCGGCTCTGGTGATAGAATCCCGGCAATTTTAAGCGGAGTCGCCCATGTCTTCTTCTCATATTAATTTGCCCGCCGGTCAAAGAATCGTCGTCAATGCCGATCATTCGCTCCGGGTTCCGGACCGGCCGATCGTTCCCTTCATCGAGGGCGACGGCACCGGCGTCGACATCACCCCGGTCATGAAAAAGGTCGTGGATGCGGCGGTCGCCAAGGCTTACGGCGGCAGGCGGTCGGTGGCATGGATGGAGGTTTATGCCGGCGAGAAGGCGGTTGCCGTCTACGGCACCAACGCCTGGCTGCCGGAGGAAACGTTGCAGGCGGTGAGGGATTATGTCGTCTCGATCAAGGGCCCGCTTACGACACCGGTCGGCGGCGGCATTCGCTCGCTCAACGTGACACTGCGACAGGAACTCGATCTGTACGTCTGTCTGCGTCCCGTGCGCTATTTCAAGGGTGTGCCGAGCCCGGTCAAGGAACCCGAGAAAACCGACATGGTGATCTTCCGGGAGAACTCCGAAGACATATACGCCGGCATCGAGTGGCCATCCGGCTCACCGGAGGTCAGGAAGGTTATCGACTTCCTGCAGCGCGAGATGGGGGTCAAAAAGATCCGCTTTCCGGAGACCTCGGCGATCGGCGTGAAGCCGGTATCGCGCGAGGGCACGGAGCGCCTGGTGCGGCGCGCAATTCAGTATGCGATCGTGAACGACCGCCCTTCGGTGACCCTGGTTCACAAGGGCAACATCATGAAATTCACCGAAGGCGGTTTCAAGAGCTGGGGCTATGATCTGGCGCAGCGCGAGTTCGGAGCGAAGCCGATCGATCAGGGTCCATGGATGTGGCTGAAAAACCCGAAAACCGGGAAAGAGATTGTGGTCAAGGACGTGATTGCGGACGCCTTCCTGCAGCAGATTCTGCTGCGGCCGGCGGAGTACAGCGTGATCGCTACGCTCAATCTCAATGGAGACTACATTTCCGATGCGCTGGCCGCGCAGGTG
>Ga0187776_10000622_pt1 | contig 17151 bp, 16 predicted proteins | sample 0216_BV02_MP12_2_FD_132426 | JGI IMG/M metagenome (GOLD analysis project Ga0187776, IMG submission 132426) | Tropical peat soil microbial communities from peatlands in Department of Meta, Colombia - 0216_BV02_MP12_20_MG | ecosystem: Environmental > Terrestrial > Soil > Wetlands > Peat | place...
AATAATTTGAAGGACTTTTTTCGTCCTTTTTCATTTGCTGCAGTACCATTGCAGTAGTTTTATGTCTCTTTTGCGCTGTTGATCATGCCCAGCACTGGGACGATGGAAACAGTTTCTCACACTTGCGGGCCGCCCTCCCCTGTCCACCCCTGCCCGTTCTGGCTATCCATGGAAATTATCCTTAGGCACCTGGCAGCAGACTCTTTTCATCGATTTCGACAATCGAGCCAGGAGATGGAGCATTGTGATTCCGATGATGAGAAAACGAAATACTACCTCTTTTTCACCACTATAATCCCAATCCTTCGAAGTGTGACCTCGGCTTCGGCCACGATCCGATCGACCAACCCTCTTACGGAAGCCAGGTCGCGGATCGATCCCACGGCCTGCCCGAAGAATATAAATCCTTCTTGGGTGTCCCCCTTGTAGATCGCCTTTTGATGGCGGACGGTGCCGTTGGCCAGCCGGGCCATCTGGACTAGGTCTCCTCCTTCTCCGGAGATCATTTTCCAGGCGGTCCCCTGGTATATCATTTTTTTATTTAAATACAGGTTTCCGTTTTTCAAGAAAGGCGCGCAGGCCCTCTTGGAAATCTGGCGTTTCCTTACAGCGGGCGAATGACTCCACCTCGGCTTCAAGGACGGCTTCCAAACCTTGCGGATAAACCTTATCAAGAATTTTCTTGGCCAGCCGAATTGCGGTCCATGGCCCCTTGCTCAATTCACGGGCCAGATTTTTGACTTCGGGGAACAAGACTTCGGGATCGAAAATTCCGTTAAGGACCCCCAAAGAAAGGGCTTCCTCTGCGCTGAAAGGTTTGCCGAACAAAATCCATTCTTTGGCTTTCCTTATTCCCGCGAGCCGGGGAAGAACATACATGCCGCCCCAATCGGGGATCAGTCCGATTCGGGTGAAAGCCTGGCTGAACTTAGTACCCGATGCTGCGTACACCAGATCAGTGGAAAGTGCCAAATTGCACCCTGCACCCATGGCAAACCCGTGAACGGCAGAAATCGTGATCTGCTCCAGATTCATGATTCTTTTTAAAATACCATGCGAATACCGCAGATCTTCAGGACGGCCCATGCCTTCCTTCTGTTGAATCGCGCTTAGATCACCACCGGAGCAAAAAGCCCGGCCCTCACCTCTTAGAATCACAACCCGCAACTCCTGGTCCGCCTCGAGCCTGTCCAGGGCTCTTTCTAGACCTCGCTTCAGCTCTAGATTGATCGCGTTCAGTCTATCGGGACGGTTGAGACTAACGACAGCCACCCGATCCTCAACCTCAATTCGGATGGCTTCAGTGTCGGATAACATTTCGATCTCCTCTTCCACAGTAGTTCCGAACGGGGATTCCTTGCCTGATCTCTGGCGAATTTTTCATATGTTATGGTGCAGCACATTTTTGATCATGGCTTGATAATAACTTTGAAAATCATCCAGCCGGATTTCCTCGCTGGGGCCCAATATGATCCCCAACGGATCAAAACGGGCCATGATTTCCATCTGAAGTTCTTTGGGGGCTTCCATGCTTTTCAGATCTGCTGCCACCTCCAGGTCCCATCCGACAAATTCTTTTATCTCCCGGATGCTGCTCCGGGACGAGATTTCCGAAAGAAACATCCTTTTGGTTTCCGGATGAAAACGAAAAATTCCTTTATCGGTTACGACCGCCTCGGGGCCGCCGCCTCTCAACCCCATCCGCCGGCGCGAATCTCCTCCTTCGAGAAATCCCGGCGAAGTCACAAAATCGACCTTATCGACGAAATTCTCCTTCCTCAGCCTCATCATGATGATCGTTCGTCCGCAGGAACTGGCGATATCGTTGCTACCCCCGCTTCCCGGCATGCGCACTTGCGGGGATATATAAGACCCTTGGCCGATAATCGTATTGCTATTCAGGTTTCCGAATCGGTCGATTTGAGCTCCGCCCACGATTCCAACATCAATGTACCCAGCCTGTACATCGCTTAAGACCCGCCATACTTCCATACAGGCTTGAGCATAGTCCGATGTTGCGGAATCGGCGATGGACCAGGGAATTCTCCGCGACTTGGTCCCGATCGCCCCCCCCTCAAAGAGGATGGTCGAATTGGGAGCATGCTCTTCCCGCGCAATGACGGCAGCGATCAGCGGCAGTCCAATACCGACAATGACCGTTTCCCCATCCCGGATCAGCCGGGCCGCCGCGCAGGCCATCTGATGCACGGCTTGGAATTGTTCTGCACGTTCACTCATGGCCCAGTCATCCCGTGCCGATATTTTTGCTCCAGATCCCTTAGGGCGTCCAGACGGTCTCCGCCCAATTTGTTTAAATACTGATCATTCTCTTCGCAGCCGTAAACCCAATCATCGATCCATTGCAGGAACCCTTCCCGGGTCTTCGAAAGCTCAACGAAATTCTTGCGGAAAGGTTGGTCCATCCAGTAATAGCCATCGACCGGTTCAGGGTGCGCCCCGAAGGGGAGGTGCACGACTGCGTCCACGCAATAATGGGGGATGGCCGTCATATTGGGATTGCGCCGGATCTCCTCTTCGGAAATGATCTCCTCGCAGGTGAGGACGGTGCAAATGGCTGCCCGGGCGGAAGTGGAATCGTTCCAAAGATTACCCAGTATGACCGCATTGCCCAATGGGTCACATTTCTGGACATGGATGAAGGTCACATCCGGGTTGACGGCCGGAACCAGGGCTATTTTTTCCCCGGTATAAGGGTCGTCAATGATCTTGATTTTGGGATTCACTTTGGGCAGGTCCGAACCGATCAAAGACTTGGTCGGAAGAAAGGGCACCTTCATCGACCCGGCCAGCAGGCGCAGGGAAGAGGAAAGCATGGAGTACTCTTCGAGTTCCGGCTTCAAGGGAACTCCCTTTTCTATCGCCCTTCGAAAATTGTAACCCTGTCCGATGACGCCTATCCAGAAATAAGCAATCTCGATCTTTTTCAGGCAGCCCATCCCGACAAGGAGTTCGCCGCTGGACGTCTTTGCGGTTTCGATGAGGGTTAAATCTTTTTTCCCCTGTCGGATAATCTCCCGGGCCACGGCCATGGGTTCCCGGGCAATGGCTGAACCGAGGCAAAGGGAACAACCATCATGAACATAGTTCGCCACCGCGGTTTTTAAATCGGTGACTTTGTCGCGGGAGCGATTCCTGTCCTTCACTGTGCGCTTCCCCTTGGTGATTCCTCTTTGTGGTCAATGAACTCTTTTAACTTTGACATTCCCATCCGCTTCTCTTTCCAGGGTATTCGATCCCCAAGGCCTTTTTTGCTGCGCGCCTCTCTTGCCAAATAGAATGAGCAGTCCCACCACCCCGCCTATGATGGCTAACCCGGCGAGATTGGAAATCGCCTTAGGAAAAGCGGTCAACAGCCCTCCCCCCAAAAGAATCAGCCGCACAACGAGGCTTTTCAATTCGCCGATCCCGATCAGATAGCCTTCCAGCGCAGATCCGATAATGAGGATGCCTAAGGTTGATAAGGAGGTTACTTCCAGAATTTCCCAGATGGTCCCATGCATTAAAAGTGCAGGAGCATAAACGAAGAAAAAGGGGACAATATATTTCACGGCCCCCAGGCGCATGGCCGCCCATCCGGTCTTCATGAACTCCGAACCTGCGATGCCGCAGGCTGCAGCCACACAAAGGGCCACAGGAGGGGTCAATTCGGATAAAGCTCCCCAGTAAAAAACAAATAAATGGGCTCCCATGGCATCGATGCCCAAATTCACTAGGGCCGGCACCATCACGATCGCCAGGAAAATATAGCAGGCGGTGGTAGTCATCCCCAAACCCAAAACAAAACTGGTCAAGGCGCCAAAGATCATAATCAATAGGCTGTTGTCGCCCATGGCGAACACGATCTCGCGGAAAAAGGAGAGAGCGACGCCGGTTACCGAAAGTCCTCCCACGATCAGACCGGCCGCGGCTAAAATCGCAACCAGTTGGGCGATTATTTTGCCGCAATCGACAATGATCTGGACGGCGGCTTTCCAGGTGAGGCGGGTCTCCTTCTTGAAGAAGGTGACGACGATCAAAACCGCACTGGCGTAAAAGGGGGCCAGCGCTTCCCGTCTAAGGGTGAGCAGGAAATAACACAAAATGATGATCACGAAGAAATAAGGCCAGCCACCTTTAAGGGTCTTCCAGAAGGGGGGAAGTTCCTCCCGCGGTAATCCCTTTAACCCGCACTTGGCCGCATAGCCGTCTACTTGGACAAAGAGGCCCAAATAGTAAAGTAGGGCAGGGATGGCGGCCGCCAGCGCAACTTGCCCATAGGGGATATTCAAAAAAGAAGCCATGACAAAGGCAGCAGCGCCCATAACCGGAGGCATGATGGGACCGCCGGCGGAAGCGCAGGATTCGATCGCCGCTGCATAATGGGGGGCAAATCCGGTTCGTTTCATTGCCGGAATGGTCATCGAACCAATCGTCAGCACGTTGGACACGCTCGAGCCGCTGAGCATCCCGAAGAGGCAGCTCCCGATAATCCCGATCTTCGCTGCCCCTCCGCGAGTCGTGCCTAATAAGGATTGGGCGATCGTGAAGAAAAAAGACCCTCCTCCGGTACTGGCCAGGATAACTCCAAAAACCATAAACCCGATGAGCAGCGTGCACACGGTGAAGAGGGGAATCCCCAAAATACTGTTCATCCCCAGGGAATGCTGGCGCGCGGTGGTCAGAAGATCGAAAGCTTGCCCCTGGAAGAAGCTGGGCAATACATCGGCGAAGAGAGGGTAAAAAGAAAACGCCGTGCAAAAGAACATCATGGAGAGATCCGAGGCCCGCCGCACGCCCTCCAGCACCAACGCCCAGAGGACTATAGCAGCCAAGGTGGGTAACCATGGGGCAGTATATTCCCAACCCAGGCTGATGATGTCCATCCCCATGTTGCCCAGATAAATATTGACCGCGACCGTAGTCAACGCCAAGGCGGCATCGTACCAGGGGACCCGGTCCTTGGGGGCTGAGGAAGTCACCGGGTAGTAAAGAAAAACCAAGGAAAGGGAGAAGGCGATAATGTAGTAAAGATACGAATTGTCTACGGGGTTAAAGCCCCCGAGGTTTAGATGAAATATCTGGTTGGCGGAGAGGAAGAGCAAGACGGCGGAAAACAGCAGAAAAATGAAAAACCAAATAGAACCCGGTTTAATCCGTTCCAATGGCTCTCTCCCTTAGGGAAACAGGAAGCATGCTGGTTCCCCCCGATTATTTACTCCGCCTCAATTCCTTGCAGTTTCATCCACCGAGCGGAAATATCTTTGTCAGACAGTTTCTTCTCCACGGCTTCTCTTTTGAACTTCTCCCAGACGGCCATTCTAATTTTTTCTTCTTCGAGGGCCTGGTGATTCCAGTTCTCCAAATCGGCGGACCATTGACCGGCTTCCCGGAAGAAGCGGATGGCGCCGTTGTGGTAAGGGACCATGCCGGGAGCGCGGATGGATTTCTTCATTTCCCACCCAAGCATGGAGACATTTACCTTTTTATATGCGTCGTAGGTCTCGTGAAGGGCTTTGGCCAGTTGGTAAACCGCATTCTCGTCTCTTGAGATGTAACATACGAGAACCGGATAAGAGTAGTTGGCCAGCGCCCTGGGGCCGGTGATCCCGGCACCCGTACCCACGGTATCCGGGAAGAAGAATGGGGCGACTCTCTGCAACCGACTCCATCCTTCCTTGTCATTTGCGGGGTATTCCGGCCAGAAAATTCCCCGGGGGGAGGAGGCCAATTCGTAAAGGGCCGCCGCCGTGGTGTTGCAGAAGAGGGCGTCATTGGTCCCTTCGACCAAGCCCCGGAGAGCAGCTCCATAGCTGGGAAACACGACCTTTTGGACATCCTTCCAGGTCAAATTCGGAAAAGCCAGAAAGGCTTCCTGCCCCATGTTGATCGCGGGGTTTCCGGGTATCCAGCCCATTTTCTTGCCCTTCAGATCACGGGGCGTTTTGATATTGGCATCGGCCGCCGTCGCCAGGGTCATTCCATAGGGGAGGACTGCCCATATCTGGCGCAGGGGTTGAGGCCCCCAGGTCAAAGAGGCGAAATCGTAAATCCCTTTCCAGGCGAAGTTGGAACCCGAACCCGTGAGAGAATATTCGGCGGATCCTGTTTTTAAGGGCAAGAGACGTGAAACATCTCCCCCTGCGGGCAACACTCGTAATTTGACGTTCCGCTCCCGGGTGAGGGCGTTCCCAATCGCCGCGGCCTGCACGTATCCCGAGGAACCTACATCATAGGCGGTCCAGGTCATCATAGGGGGAAGTCCTTTTTGGGCCCATGCGCCGTTAGAACAAACAAGCACACCAAGGGCAACGCAATATACCAGGAGTCGAATGATCACCGCTCTGCGCATGTGTGTCCTCCTTTGCCAGGCCGATCGGCGGATTATTTCTCCCCTCGATTCAGCCGGTAAATTTTCTTGAGCTCTTGCTTCTGTATTTTCCCCATGCTGCTTTCCGGCAATCGATCCAGTATCATCATTTCCTTTGGAATTTTATAGGCGGCCAAATGTTTTTTCAGATATGCCTGGATTTCTTTCAATTCGGGGGCCCGTCCCTCCCGGGGGATCACGGCCGCGACCACCCGCTCTCCCCACTTATCATCCGGTACCCCGATTACCGCCGCCTTCAAAATGGAGGGATGGCTGAACAGGTGATCTTCCACTTCCCGGGGGGCAATGTTCTCCCCTCCGCTGATGATGATATCTTTCTTGCGGTCGGTAATGTAGACAAAACCGTCTTCATCGGCCCAGGCCAGATCCCCTGTGTATAACCAGCCGTCTTTCAGCGCTTGCGCGGTCTGTTCCGGTTGTCCCAAATAGCTCATCATCACGTTAGGACCCCGGACGATAATTTCCCCGACCTCGCCGGTCTTCACATCCTTCCCGAAAGAGTCTACAATCCGTACCTCCAGAAAAGGAAGAGGAACACCGACGCTTCCGCTCTTCTCGAAAGATTCCTTGGGCTGCAGGGCGGTTACGCAGGGGGAACATTCGGTGCAGCCATAAACGTCATGAATCCCGGCGACATTTGGAAAGTATTCGCATATGGACTTCTTCACCGGCAAGGGACACTTGTCCGACCCCGAGGTGAGAGTGGTGACCGAAGAGGTGTCGTAGTCTCCCGGCCGGCAGTTTTCCATGAGCAGGATGAACATGGTGGGAGTGCCTGAAACTGCCGTGATCCTTTCCTGTTCCACAATTCGCATCATTTCCTGCGGGTCGAACTTTTCCATGATGACCGATGTGGCTCCCAGGGCCAGCCGGGAGGTAAAATGGCTGTTGAGCGCCGCAGTGTGGAAAAGAGGGCCCACAATAAGGGCCACATCTTCCGGAACATCCTGCCTCACCTGGAGCATATTCAGGGTGTTCCAGATCACATTTTCATGGCTCAGCAGGACTCCTTTGGGCTTCCCGGTCGTGCCCGAAGTGTAAATCAGTTGACAGGGGTCTCTGCCGTCCACCGATGCCGCGGGCTCGCCCCTGGAAGGGACGACCAAATCGATGTACGATCTCAAGGCCCGGGGCTTATCCGCAGTAGAATAGAGATTCTTCCGCGAATCCGGGTCTGAGACGGCTCCTTCGACCGAGTCTTGACAATGATGGTCGGTGATCAAAACCGTCGGGGAAGCGTCCTGGATGACATAGGAGAGTTCCGCCTGGGTCAACCGGTAATTCAGGGGTGTAAAAATGGCGCCGATCCGGGCCGAGGCCAGGTAGATGACGATCAATTCGCTGCAATTCCACATCGCCACTGCGACCCGGTCGCCTTTCTTCACGCCCAGCCGTTGGAATCCGCAGGAGAGCTGTTGGACGCGTTCTCTCAGGTGTTCATAGGTCCAGCGTTCCTGCTGGAACAGAAGGGCCGTTTTTTTAGGGTACCGAGTGGCCGCAATGTCGAGGAAACGACCGATATCCATTACACCTTCCTCTGATTTCATCGGCGGGGAGGATCCCCCGGCGTCGATTTTACTTGCCCAAGTACGCTTTATTCACATGTTCGTTATGGATGAGGTCTGAGGCACAGCCTTGCAATACGATCCTCCCTGTTTCCAGGACATAACCACTGGTGGCCAGCCCCAGCGCCATGCGGGCGTTTTGTTCCACCAAAAGGACCGTCTGCCCTTCTTTATGGATCCCAGCAATAATCTTGCCCAGATGCTTTACCAGAAGAGGGCTGAGACCGAAAGAAGGTTCGTCCAGCAGATACAGCTTCGGGCGGGCCATCAGTCCCCGTCCCATGGCAACCATCTGTCGTTCCCCGCCGCTCAAAGTACCGGTCAGTTGCTGCTTCCGCCCCTCGAGGATGGGGAAGATCTTGTAAATGCGTTCCAGATCTCCCCTGCTTTCTTCCCTGTCTTTGCGGGTGCAGGCCCCCAGCTGCAGGTTCTCCAGAACGGTCATATGGGGAAACACCCCCGCTCTCTCGGGAACATGGGAAATCCCCATTCTCACGATGATCTCCGGGGATAACCGATCGATCTTCCGGTCCAGAAACTCAATCCGGCCCGCGGCGGGTCTCACCAGGCCGGATATCGCCCGGAGAATCGTCGTCTTCCCCGCCCCGTTGGCGCCGATGAGAGCTACAATATCTCCTTCATTTACCTCCAGGGATACTCCTCTCAGGGCCTGAACCTTCCCGTAAAAAGTCTGGACGTCCGCAACCCGTAGCAATTTTCTAATCCTTGCCCAGATAGGCTTCGATCACCCGTTCATCCGTCGAGACCTGCGCCGGCGGACCTTCCGCAATTTTGGTTCCGTTTTCCAGGGCCACAATCCGGCCACAGACACTCATGGCCATCTTCATATTGTGTTCAATGAGGAGAAGAGTGATGCCCATCTCGTGCATACGGTTCATCAGTGCCACAACCGTGTCAGTTTCTTCGGCGCTCATTCCCGCCGTGGGCTCATCGAGCAAAAGCAATTTGGGACCAGTCGCCAAAGCAATGGCGATCATCAGGCGACGCTGTTCTTCAGAAGAAAGCAGTTCAGCCGTCTTCTCCCGTATCCCGGAGAGGCCGGTGAAATCCAGTATATCCAGGACTTTGCGGCCGCTCTCCTTCTCCTCCCACCGGGACCCGCCGTCCCGGGCCAGAGCTCCCCACAGTCCCGTTTTGGTCCGGCAGTGCAGGCCCATAAGGACATTGGTAAAGACTGAGACCCGCCCGAAGAGCTTGGTGAGCTGAAAAGTTCGCGCGATCCCAGCCTCCGCGATATGATAAGAGGGTTTCCCCCCGATGTCGCGGCCTTCGAAAAGAATATTTCCGCGGGTGGGCCTGTGGACCCCCGTTATCAAGTTGAATAAGGTGGTCTTGCCCGACCCGTTGGGGCCGATGATCCCCAGAATTTCCCCTTTCCCGACGTTAAAATCGAGATCAAGAACCGCCGCCAATCCTCCGAAAAATTTGGTTAGACCCTGAACTTCCAGCAGCACGTTTAGACCTCAGGGAATCCAATCGGAAATTTTCGGGTGCAGCCCCCTGACCCAGCCCACGATCCCCCGGGGCATAAAGATAATGATCAGAAGCAAAATGAACCCGAAGATCAAGGGCCGGTATTGCTGGGCGGCCTGCAACCACTCCGGTATCATCCAGAGCAGGATGGGCCCCACGATGGATCCCATGATGGTGCCCGCACCGCCCATCAACACCATAACCAGGAGATTGAAAGATGTTCCCACCGAGGCAATGTCCGGGTCAATCGCCCCCATATAGCCCGCGTACAGCCCTCCGCCGAGACCAGCGAACATCGCGGCGATCCCGAAGGACAAAACCTTGAACTTCATCGGATTCACCCCGATGGATTCGGCCAACTCTTCCTCCTCCCGGATGGCGATAAGGGCCCGGCCGATACGCGAGTGGATCAGCCTGTAAATGAGAAACAAACTGAGGGCATCAAAGATAAGAACGAGATAATAGTAGGTCTTGCTGGAAAGAAAATCGATTTCCCAACCACCGATATTCATCCTGCCCGGGCCGGCGATTCCTCCCAGACTGGTTCCCCCGGTGAGGCTCTGCCAATTCAGGAGAACAAGACTCACAATAATTCCCAGGCACATGGTCCCGATCGCAAAATAAGGGCCCCGGGTCCGGAGCATGGGAATACCGACCAGAATCCCGATGATCCCGGTAAAAAGGATGGCCACGACGAGCGCCGGCCAGAAAGGAAGGATTCCTTTCACCTGTAAAATGCCGCAGGTATAAGCACCGATTCCGTAGAAGGCCCCATGGGCGAGCGAAATCTGGCCGGTAAAACCGAAGACTAGATTCAGGCTTATGACCAGAATCACAAAAATCCCGACCATGGTGGCGAGGTAAATTCCGTAGCGTCCCGTTACAATCCAGGGAAGGGCGAAGAGCAGCGCAGCCAGCGCCAGATATATCCAAATTCTCGGGCGAAGATATTTTCTGCCCATCGGAGCCCTACCTTTGGAAAAGACCCGTCGGCTTGAAGATTAGGACAACGATGAGAATTCCGAAAGCAAAGGCATCTTTATACATCGAGCTGATGTATCCTGCCCCCAGACTCTCCACCATTCCGAGAATGAACCCCCCTGCAATGGCGCCCTGGAGTGATCCCATCCCTCCCAGGACGATCACGACGAATGCCTTGGTAATCGGTCCCAAGCCCATGGCTGGACCCACCATAAAGGTGGGAGCGATCATCGTGCCCGCGGCCGCCGCCAGCCCGGAACCCAGGCCAAAGGTAAGCAGGCACATCCGATTCACATTTATGCCGATTAGGCAAGCGGAGTCGTGGTTCTGGGATGCCGCGCGGATCATCTTGCCGGTCATCGTTTTCATGATACCGACGTACACGGCCAGCGACAGGACCGCACAGACAACGAAAATCAGCAGTCGCTGAAAGGTAACGGAAACCGGACCCAGTTTAAAAACCAGGTCGTTATAAGGAGAGGGGATCGTTTTCCACTCGTGTCCGAAGACGACGCTGCTGCCGCCTTCGAGGATCATATAGAGGCCGAGGGCGACGATAAAGGTCGTGGCGTGGGGCGCTTCCCGCACCAGGCGGAAGGCAAACCTCTCGGTCAAGGCTCCCAGCCCGATGGCGATGATCATGACGAGAGGGAGGCTCAAGAGGTAAAAAGGACTCCCCAACCAAGATACGAAATAAAAGGTGAGGAAGGCCCCGACCATGTAAACACCGCCAAGGGCGAAATTGGCAACGTGCATAATGCCATAGATCAGGGCCAAGCCTAACGCCATTAGGGCATAGGCACTGCCGGTAATGAGCCCATTCACCAATTGCTGAGCAAGCTGATCCATCCTATCCCTTCGGGGGAAATGTCAGGATTACCTCAACCCTCTGGGTCCAAAACCCCAAAATCAATCTTGCGGTGAGGCGGGTCGGCCATCTCTGAGCACCCGCCGACCATTCTTATAAATGGCGATATCCCGCCACAGGATCCCATCCCCATTTTCCATCCACCCCTTGAGCCAGGCGGTCCGATGCTCTTTCTCGATGGGAACCGCGGCTTTCATGCCCTCTTTTATCTTTTGGGCGTCATTCACATTTCCAGCTTTCTCCATTCCGCGAGCCATGATGTAGACCAGTTCGTAGACGAGCTCGCCGTAAACGGCAGTCTCTCCCCCAAATCTCTTCTTATAATTCGCCTTATAATTGGCCAGGCCGATCGGGGGCGGGTCGAAATTGCCGGGCATCAGGACGTTGATGCACCCCTCTAGGTTCTTGGCTCCGGCGATTTCTTCTCCCTTGGACTGAAAACCGGTGGTCAAGACCAGAGGAACCATCAGCCCCATCTCCCGGCATTGTTTAACGATCTGCCCGGAGGCTTCATCGTAGGCGGCCACCTTGACGACATTCGGGTTCAGCCCTTTGACCTTGGTGATCTGGACGCGAAAGTCCGTATCCTTGCGCATGTCGAACCATTCCGTACCCAGATTTTTGGCCCCCCGCGATTCCATCGCCTTGACGAAATTGTCGTGGACGCCGCGTGCCCAATCGCCGGTATCGGATAACGACGCGAAGGTCTTAGCCTTGGCGATTTCAACGGCGCCTTTGGCCGCCAGGTCGGTATCAACGGTAATCGGCGTCTCCATTCTCAACACCAGTTTATTCCCCCTCGAAGTGATCCCCGGGTGCCTGGCAAAACCGCACCAGAGAACTCCCATCCGCTCATTGATTTCGGTGATGGCAATGGCCGATCCGCTGACATTCGCGATCACCACCGGAATATCGAAGCGGTCTTTCATCCTTTTCAGACCCGCGACACTTTTTGCCGGGGTGGCTTCATCGTCATAGCTCTCCATCCTGATCTTTAACTTCTGTCCGGCAATGGTGATTCCTCCCGCGGCGTTGATTTCGTCCGTGGCCATAAGAGCGCCGTTCAATGCATCCACACCCAGGAAGGCCGCTCCGCCGGTGAGCGGGCCGATCACGCCGATGACTACTTCCTTTTCTTTGGCCAGGAGTTGGGGCACAATTCCAAAGGCAAAAAGAAGAATTCCGAAAACGAAAATCCATCCCATTTTTTTCATGTCTGACCTCTCTTGGAAATTTCACTTTCCCAAAAACGAAGGGCCGGAAAATTTGGGCCGGCATCGGGCCGGCAAATCACGCAAAGGCCTTTTCATAGAGAAGCTTGACATCTTCGAGCGTTATTCTCCGGGGAGTATTGAGCTGGAGTTTGCTTTGGATCGCCTCCTGGGCCATAGCCTCGATCCCTTCCTTGCCTGCCCCGACCTCCCCCAGGTTCTTGGGGATACCGATATCCAGGAGAAGACGGCGAACGCTCTCGGCAGCTCTCGTCGATGCCTCTTCGAGAGATAATCCCCTGACGTCTTCCTCCAGCGCCTGGGCAATCTGCCGGAAATCTTCCGGAGCGCCCATGCGGGTGAACTCCATGCAGTGGGGGAGGAGAATGGCATTGGCCACCCCGTGGGGGACGTTATAGTGGCCGCCCAGTGGATGGGCCATTCCATGAACAATACCCGTCCGACCGCTGGAAAAAGCGAGCCCGGCCATGGTGCTGGCGATCATCATGGCCTCGGCTGCGGCAAGGTTATCCGGATTGGCAAAAAAACGCCTCAGGTTCTGGTCGATCAGGCGGATGGCATCCATGGCCAGTGCCCGGGAGACCGGATTGGTGTTTACGGAAACGAAGCTTTCATAAGCATGGGTAAAGGCGTCCATGCCGGTGGAGGCCAAAACCGGGGGAGGAAGAGTCAGGAGCAGCTGCGCGTCGAGCAGCGCAAGTTTGGGGACGAGGTAAGGGCTACGGAGGAACGTTTTGTATTTTCTGGCCCGGTCCGTGACCACCGATGCAGCCGTTACCTCGCTGCCAGTCCCTGCAGTCGTTGGGACCGCCACCAGGGTGGGGATGGGATTCACGACCTTGTCGATCCCTTCGTAAGTCAGGAGTGGCCCGGGATTGGTGACCTGCACGCCGATCGCCTTGGCCGTATCCATCGGGCTGCCCCCTCCCAGTCCCACCAGGAAATCGCACCCCGCTTCCTTGAAGCGCCTGTACCCCTTATCCACGGTTTGAATACTCGGGTTCGGCTCCACTTCGTCGAAAACAGTGCAGGATATTTTTTCCTTCTCCAGGGATTGAATGGCCCGTTCAAGGATGCCGGAACTCTTTACCCCTGGGTCCGCCACCAGGAGGATCTTTTTGCCCCCGAGCGATTTCACTTCTTCGCCGAGTACCTGCAGGCCGCCGGACTGGAAGCGCAGGCGCGGCGAGGCCCAGAATTGGAATGCTTTGATCATAGGAATCTCCTTTCTGGTTTTTATGCCCGAATGCAGGGAGAACTCTTTCCTTATGGCTCCCCTAAAATTTAGGAGCTTCTCTTTTCATCGTTTAAATTGACCTCGCTTCTTCTCAAGGGTGGGACGATGGAGCTAGCCGAAATGTTTCTTCCCAGCCTCCACATTTCAGAGAAAAGCTCCTGCCGTCAACTCAAAAAGATCACGAATGGAATTCTGGATAGTGACCCTTAAAGCCTAAGATCTCCGATACCGTTTTCCCACATTCAAACATCATCGGTAAGACCATGCGACGTATCATCGACTTATTCTTGTCCCGGGCATCCATCGAAATGTTAAATGCGGCCGCAGGGGTTCCTTGGTGATTAAATAAAAGAACGGCAAGGGAATAGAGGTCCATGGAAAGTTCCTGGTCCGAGATTCCATAACCTCTTTTTCTGGTGGCTACGATTTCCTTGAACAGCGATTCTTTCGAGGTGATGGTCTTGGCCGTGACCGGTACGAGATCCATCCCATTGATGATGGTTTGGACCTTTTCATCGCTAAGGGCTGCGAGCAAAACCTTTCCCGAGGAGAGGCAATGAGCCGGGATTCGCAACCCGGGATACATGTCGTATTTCAGGAACCTCTTGATCTCCTTCCGGTATAAGAAAACAATGTGGTCCTCGTCCAGGACGGCTAGATTGACGCTCTTCTGCAGTTTGGAGGACAGCTCGTCCAAATAAGGCTTCACCGCCATTATCAAATTCGACCGGTTCAGAAAAGAGAACCCGAAGCTCAGGGTCTTGGCGCCTAGAGAGTACCTCTTGCCGTTTTCCTGGGTGGCATATCCGAGGGAACAGAGGGCCCGAACAAACCGAAGGGCCGTGGCCTTGTTGAGGTTATTCTGTTGGGAGATTTCGGTGATCGTTAACGGATGGGGAGATTTCCCAATGATTTCCAGAATGGATAAACCGCGTTCCAGTGATTTTATGGAAAAACCTTCTTGTGGAGGGGTCATGAAATGCCGCTTTCCCGAAGAAGAATTTCCAAAAATGTGTCGAAGACTAAATTTTCATAGGGTGAAATAAAGTTGCAAATGCTGAACCATGATTCCACAAATCAAATACCCTGTCAAGAAAATTTTTCGCTTCTGAAAATGGCTTGACATATAAAACTGACCGTGCTAATAAGAATCCCTTTTTCTGTTATTGTTTTAGGAGATGTTTGGGGATTGGCCGGAGGAATTTGCGACAACTATATTCACGGGCGGATCCTTTCGTACCGAAGCCCCCACTCCGCCACACGCCGCCCGCATGGGTGTTTGCAGAGCGCATAAGGCGCGGAGAGTCAAAGAAAAGCCCAAAGAATTCCCTGAGGAGGCAATGTGGAGCAAGAGAAGAGATATTTGACCGAAAAGTTCGCGGCTTTTGTCTTGGAGACCCGGTACCCTGAAATACCTGGAGAGGCCACGCATAAGGCGAAACAATGCATCCTCGACACAATCGGGGTCACTTTGGCCGGATCGACCGATCCCGTCCGGAGCCCCGTCCTGAAGTACCTGGAGGAGGTCGGGGGGAAGAGGCAGTCGACGGTGATCGGCGTGGGCCTTAAAACCTCCGCCCCCGAGGCTGCACTGGCCAACGGCATTTTCGGCCATGTCCTCGATTACGACGATTTTAACTTTTGCTTTATCGGGCATTCCACGGTCGTGGTCGTTCCCGTCATCTTGGCCCTGGGCGAGATGCTGAAATCGAGCGGGGAAGAGGCCCTTACCGCGTTTATCCTCGGCACGGAGGTCCAGTGGCGGTTGGGCGATGCCCTCGTCGCCGGGGGAAACCATTACACCAAGGGCTGGCATTCCACCGGCACGATCGGCACCATCGGGGCCGCGGCAGCTGCGGGAAAACTGCTACGGCTCAACTTCGAGGAGATGGCGAACGCCTTCTCGATCGCGGTTTCGGAAGCCGCGGGGATCCGGGAGCAGTTCGGCACGATGACCAAATCTTTTCATGCCGGCAGGGCTGCCCAGAACGGGATTGTGGCGGCGCTGCTGGCGAAGGGAGGCTTCACCGGTGTGCGGAGCGCCTTTGAGGGGCCCACGGGTTTTTTGCCGTTGGTCGCCGACCAGTACCATCTCGATCAGATGCGCCCCCTCGGCCGTCCGTGGGGAATCTTGGATCCCGATGCCCAACGGGGCGTCATCTTCAAACTCTATCCCTGCTGCGGATCGGGAGACGGGGCGATCGACTGCATCTTTGCGCTGATCAAGGAACATGGCCTGCGGGCGGAAGATGTTGCCTCTGTGGATTGCTTCGCCCATGAAAGAAAAGTGGCGAACCTGCGCTATCATCTGCCCCAGACGGGTCTGGAGGGCAAGTTCAGCCTGGAATACTGGTTGACGATCGCCCTTCTGGACGGGCAGGTGGGACTTCAGCAGTTCACAGATGAAAAGGTCCGCGACCCGCGCGTGCAGGAATTTATGAAAAGGATCCGGTTTGTCGCCGACCCTGAAATGCCGCGCTTTCCGGTACGCATTCAGGTGAACATGAAGAACGGTCAGTCTCATGCAAAGACGTTCTGGCCGCCCAAGGCGTCCCCGGAAAACCCGGCGACGGACGAAGAGTTGATTTTGAAATTCAGGAGTTGCGCGGAATGGTACGGCCTGCCCCCAGAGAAGATCGAAAAATCCATCGACTTCATCCTGAACCTCGAGAAGGCGAAAGACCTCCGGCCGTTGCTGAAATGGATGGTTAGATAGATCCCTCGCCGCGGAAACTCGAAGACCGCGCGGGCGTCACCGGCTGCGCCGTGTCCGCCGGAAAAATCTTATGAAGAAAGATTATGTGAGCGGCTCGATTCTCCTTTTTGTAGCGGCCGTTCTGTTCTTCCAAGCCCAGGGACTTACGGTCTGGGCCGAAACCGGGCCCAGCGAGGGGTTCTTTCCCCTGGTCCTCAGCATCCTCCTGGGTGTGCTCAGCGCCATCATTCTCCTGCAGGCCTGCTCGCGCCCAAAGGGGGAAACCGAGCCCTTCCGCCTCTTTGGGGCGAAGAGACCCAAATTCTTCCTCTATAGCGGCGCTTTCCTCGCCTTCGCGTTGATCTTCTTTTGGATGGGGTACTCGCTGGCCGTGGCCGTCTTTCTGCTTTTCATCCTCAGATTCGTCGAGCAACAATCCTGGAAGACCACTGTCTATGTAACCGTCGCCTCGATTATCGGGTCCTATATTATCTTTCAAGTCATTTTCACAATCCCCTTGCCGGAAGGGGTTTTGACGCCGCTTATGCAAAGGCTGAGGTGAGATGGAAAAAGGGATGAAGAATGATTGAAAATTTAATGTTGGGGTTCAGTATCTCTTTTTCCCTCCACAATGTCCTCTATTGCCTCATCGGCACCGTCCTGGGGACGATCGTGGGGATCTTGCCCGGGC
>Ga0187776_10000623_pt1 | contig 17133 bp, 16 predicted proteins | sample 0216_BV02_MP12_2_FD_132426 | JGI IMG/M metagenome (GOLD analysis project Ga0187776, IMG submission 132426) | Tropical peat soil microbial communities from peatlands in Department of Meta, Colombia - 0216_BV02_MP12_20_MG | ecosystem: Environmental > Terrestrial > Soil > Wetlands > Peat | place...
ATGACGAGCGAGATCTGCGGGATCACGCCCGACGCCTGCACGTTGCGCCAGAAGATCTCGGCGTAGCCGGCGAGCGAGACGACGCCCTCCTGGATCCGTGCGCCGCCGGAGTCGTTGATGCCGATCAGCGGGCAGCCGTACTTCAGGGCGAGATCCATGACCTTGACGATCTTCTCGGCGAAGACCTCGCTCAGCGAGCCGCCGAAGATCGTGAAGTCCTGCGAGAAGACGAAGACTCGGCGGCCGAAGATCGTGCCGTAGCCCGTGACGACGGCATCGCCGTACGGCCGCTTGTCGCGCATCCCGAACTCGACCTCGCGGTGGCGGACGTAGCGGTCGAGCTCGACGAACGAGCCCGGGTCACACAGCTTCTTGGCTCGCTCCCGCGCGAGCAGCTTCCCTTCCTTGCGGTGGCGTGCCACCGACTTCTCACTACCGGCGTGAAGGGCCTGCTCGCGTAGCTCTTGCATCCACTCGAGCTTCCCGGCCGTCGTTTCGTGCGCGTCTGCCACCGCGCGGAGCCTAACGTTCGCGCTCGTGAGGCATCGTCTGCCCCCCGCCCTTCGCGTGCGCGGATTCGCGTTCCTCTGGACGGCGCTGCTCACGAACGGCTTCGCGACACAGATGATCGTCGTGGCGATCGGCTGGCAGGTCTACACGATTCGCCACCGGCCGCTCGACCTCGGTCTCGTCGGGCTGGCGGAGTTCCTGCCGCTGCCGCTGCTCGCGCTGCCGGCCGGCCAGCTCGCCGATCGTGTCTCGCGCCGCACCGTCGCTGTCTTTGCAAGCGGGATCCAGGTTCTCATCGTCCTCGCCCTGCTCGGCATCACGGCGGCCGGCCCGCACTCGATCTGGCCGTTCCTGGGCGTCGGCCTGCTGAGCGGCGTCGCCTCCGCAGTCGGCATGCCCGCGCAGCGCGCGCTCACGCCCGAGCTCGTGCCGACGGATCTCCTGCAAGGCGCCATCGCGCTCCGCAGTGTCGCCGGTCAGATCGGCGTGGTCGCGGGACCAGCGCTCGGTGGCGTGATCTTCGCCATCGAGCCGCTCGCGGTCTACGCGATCGCGGGAGCACTGCTGGTGGCCGCGGGCGCAGCGACGCTCGGCCTGCCGCGCGCGATGACCCCGCGCGACGTGCCAGCGGTCGACCGCGACAGCCTCGTCGCCGGCATCCACTTCATCAGGCAGAAGCGCGTCGTGCTCGGAGCGATCCTGCTCGACCTCGTCGCCGTCCTCTTCGGCGACCCCATCGCGCTCGCCCCCGTCTTTGCCAAGACGATCCTGCACGGCGGCCCCGTCGTGCTCGGCGCATTGCGCACGGCCCCGTCTATCGGAGCGCTCATCGCGGGCCTCCTCATCACGCGCCGGCCGCTGGCCTTCGCTGCGGGCCGGACACTGCTCCTGGTCGTCGGGACCTTCGGAGTCGCGACGATCGTCTTCGGCCTCTCTCGCTCGTTACCGCTTTCACTCGCGATGCTCGGGGTCACGGGCTTCGTGGACATGATCAGCATGAACATCCGGGCGACGACCGTTACCGTGCTCACTCCACTCTCGCTCCAGGGACGCGTCAGCGCGGTCGAGTGGGTCTTCATCAGCGCCTCGAACGAGCTCGGTGCCTTCGAGTCGGGGTTGACGGCCTCGTTGCTGGGGACGGTACGCGCCGTGGTGCTCGGCGGCGCGCTCATGGTCGGCTTCGCCGCGTCCTGGCCGAGGCTCTTCCCGGCGCTCTCACGGCTCGGTCCGCTCGACGAGCTCGAGCCGGAGCCGGTGTAGGGTCGAGTCGTGACGGTCGGGCTCCTTCATCCCGGCGAGATGGGCTCCGCCGTCGGTCGTGCCCTGCGCGGCAACCACATCGACGTCATGTGGGCGTCAGAAGGGCGCAGCGCGGCGACGGCCGAGCGGGCGGCCGCGTCCGGACTGGAGGACGCGGGCGACGTGAAGGCGGTCTTCGGTCGCGCCGACGTGATCGTCTCGGTGGTGCCCCCGCACGCGGCGCTCGACGTCGCAGCCGCGGCGGAGGGCTTTCCGGGGATCTACGTCGACGCGAATGCCGTCTCTCCCGACTCGGCACGGACGATCGCAGCCCGTGTCTCCCGCTTCGTCGACGGCGGGATCGTCGGCCCGCCGCCGCGGGAGCCCGGCACCACACGGCTCTACCTGTCCGGCGCGGAGGCGGATGCGGTCGCGGAGCTCTTCTCCGGAAGCGTGCTCGACGCACGTGTTCTCTCCACCGAGCCGGGCGCAGCGTCGGCGTTGAAGATGGCGTATGCAGGGTGGACGAAGGGAAGCGCCGCGCTGCTGCTCGCGAGCCTCGCTGCGGCGGAGGCGAACGGCGTCGGCGGCGCGCTTCTCGCCGAGTGGCGCACGTCTATCCCGGAGGCCGAGAGCCGGCTCGGCTCCGCCTCCCGCAGCGCGCTCACGAAGGGCTGGCGCTGGATCGGCGAGATGGAGGAGATCGCGCGCACGTTCGCGGCGGCCGACCTTCCCCCGGGCTTCCACGAGGCGGCCGCCGAGATCTACCGCCGCACGCCGCACCAGGAACCGGGCGTCGAGGACAAGCAGCGAGTCGTGGCCGCTCTCCTGGCTGGCGACTGATGGAGCCGCTCGACCGCTCGACGCTCTGGCCGTACGACGAACGCGGCGAGGTCGGCGAGTTCTACTACCAGCGGTACGCGAGCCCGACGGTCTCCACGGCCGAGGCGGTGCTGGGCGAGCTCGACGGCGGCACGGCGCTCCTCTTCCCGTCGGGCGCGGGCGCGACGACGGCGCTCGTCCTTTCGCTGCTCGAGCCGGGGGACACGATCGCCCTCGCGGCGGGCGCCTACTACGGCACGGGCGTGACCTTCGCGTCGCTCTCGCGGTGGGGGCTCCGCGTCGTCGAGTTCGACCAGACCGGCCCGCCGCCCGAGGGGGCCCAGCTCGTCTGGCTCGAGGCGCCGTCGAACCCGTTCCTCACCATGCCCGATCTCGAAGCGGCGGTCGCCCATCCGGCGCCGGTCGTCGTCGACGCGACTGTCGCGACGCCGGTCCATCTCCGCCCGCTCGAGCAAGGCACCGATTTCGTCCTCCACAGCGCGACGAAGTACCTGGGAGGACACGACGACGCGCTGCTCGGCGTGGTCGTCTGCAGCGATCCGGCAGTCGCGGAGGAGCTGCGGACGTTCCGCGGCCGAACAGGCATCGTCCCTGCTCCGGATGCCGCCTGGCTGCTGCTCCGCGGCTTGAAGACGCTCGAGCTACGGGTGCGGCGCCAGACCGCGACGGCCCTTCTCATCGCCGAGCGGCTACGGGCGCATCCTGCGGTCGAGACCGTGCGCCATCCCGGTCTCGGCGGCCTCCTCTCCTTCGACGTCGCGGATGCCGACGCCGCACGGAGAGTCGAGACGTCGACCCGCGTGATCGTCAACGCCACGTCGCTCGGCGGCGTGACGAGCCTGATCGAGACCCGCCGTCGCTGGGAGGGCGACCGGGTCCCGGCCGGCCTACTCCGACTCAGCATCGGCCTCGAGGATCCCGAGACCCTCTGGGCCGACCTCGAGCAGGCACTCGACGGCTGAGCCCGCGATTGGCAGCAGATCGGGACGGGTAACCGAGATCGTCGGGGTGAGGCGCACTGCGCGACCGGCCGACGAGCTGCCCCCGTGCCCGCGGCGTTCCTCGTCGGCGCGCGCCGCCGTTCACAATCCCAGCGATGAAGAAGAAGCGGATGTTGGACTCCGTGCGTGCGATCTGCCTCGCGTTTCCCGAGGCGAGCGAGCGGCCCTCGCATGGCGAGCCGACCTTCTTCGTCGGAGGCAAGCGTTCCTTCGCCACCGTCTGGGACAACCACCACGGCGACGGGCGCTTCGCCCTCCTTTGTGCCGCGCCGGCGGGGATGCAGGCGGCGCTCGTTGAGGCCGATCCGGAGCGATTCTTCGTGCCGCCGTACGTCGGCCACCGCGGCTGGATCGGCTTTCGCCTCGACCGCGGCTTCGAGCGCGACGAACTAGCCGGGATCCTCGAGGACGCGTTCGGGGAGGTGGCCCCGCCGAAGCTCGTCGAGGCGGCCGCGCGACGCGGGTGAGAGAGCCGGAGGTCGGACTCGAACCGACGACCCACGCCTTACAAGGGCGTTGCTCTACCAGCTGAGCTACTCCGGCGCGGCGCCAGCGTAGCGGTCGTTACAGCAGGACCTCGCGACCTTTTTGGTGCGCGAGGATCTTCCGCTTGACGCGCTGGAGCGCGTTGTCGATCGTCTTCGTATCGCAGCCGAGCCGCTCGGCCATGTCCTCGTACGACGAGCCCTCGAGATAGAGCCGCAGCGCGTCGGACTCGAGCGACGAAAGCCCGGCCCCGAGGCTGAAGACGAGGCTCTGCAGCTCCTCGGTCGAGATCACGACGAGCGGCGGTTCGTGCACCGCCGGGCCCGGCAATGCGTCGCCGAGCGTGCACTCCCCCTCGCCGTCCTGTCCAGCCGGTGTGTGGCTGAACGAGATGTACGTGTTGAGCGGCGAGTGCTTGAACCGTGTGGCGGTCTTGATCGCCGTGATGATCTGCCGCGTCACGCAGAGCTCGGCGAAGCTGCGGAACGACGTCTCCTTGTCGGCCCGAAAGTCGCGGACCGCCTTGTAGAGGCCGATCAGCCCCTCCTGCAGGAGGTCGTCATTGTCCCCGCCCGCGAGGAAGTACGAGCTCGCCTTGAGGCGCACGAACCCCGTATACCGGCGGATGAGGGCGTCCATGGCGACGGTGTCGCCGTTCCGCGCCTTGAGGACGAGCTGTAGATCCTCCAGCTCCCGTTGAGCTTTCTGCGGTGAATGCGCTGTCGCGGTGCGAGCAGGCATGGCGCCTCCCGGGCGTCTGAGGGCAAAGTCTCACCCTGTGGTCGAGGCGAAGATAGCAAGCGGTCCAAATTTTTACAAGTCCAATTGCTCTGGACCCAGCTTGTCCTGGACCCAGGACGCTAGGGCGACTTAGCGTCCGCCGCGACGTAGCCGTTCGAGCCGCGCCAGCGTCTCGGGGTCGAGGCGGTCCCTCAGATCACCGCGCGGCGACTGTGGCTGGCTCGGCCGCGACAGCTCGCCGAGAAACGTCTGCGACGCGACCTTGCGCACCTCGATCCCGGTCGTGCCGCGGACCGCCGTGTCCGAGGAGACGATCGCGACCTGCTGGCTGCGCCGGTTCTCGGCCGCAAGCCGCTCGAGCAGTGTGTCGGCATCTTTCGCCCAGCGCACTTCCAGCGCTCCCAGGCGCTCCGTGGGGCCCTCGCCGTCGAACACGAGCACGCCGCGCGCGCCCTGAGCGGAGACCCAGCTCGCGAGCAGGTCACGGAGCTCCTCCGGCGAGCCGAAGCCGCCCGCATGCAGAAGGTTGAAGCCGTCGAAGAGGTAGAGAGTCGGCTCAGCCATTTCGCTGCCTCCGGGCTTCGTAGAGCAGGACGGCGGCCGCGACGCTGACGTTCAGCGACTCGACCAGCCCGAGCTGCGGGATCGAAACCTCGAGGTCGCACGTGCGCTTGACCAGCGGGCGCAGTCCCTTGCCCTCGGCGCCGAAGACGAACGCGATGCCGCCCGAAAGGTCGGCCTGCCACATCGGAGTGCCCGACTCTCCCACCGCTCCTGCAACCCAGAGATCGCCACCCTTGATCTCGGCTAGGTACCGCGCGAGGTTCGGCACGACCGCGACGGGAAGGTGCTCCACCGCGCCGGCCGAGGCGCGGCAGACCACTGCGGTGACGCGTGCCGAGCCGTGGGCGGGCACCACGACGCCGCCTGCGCCCGCACCCTCGGCGCTACGGATCACGGCACCGAGGTTGCGTGGGTCGCTCACCTGGTCGAGGCAGGCGAGCAGCGGCGCGGGGCCTGCCGCGAGCTCGAACGCGTCGGCGTACCGGTACGGCTCGCACCACGCGATGACGCCCTGGTGGTCGCGCGTCCCGGCCGCCTCGGACAAATCACGCTCGAGCTTCGTCTGAATGCGCGGTCGCTCGAAGTCCCGGAGCCACGCCTCGCTACTGGTCGCCCGCTCCGTTGCCCACAGCTCGAGCACCTCGCGCCGCCCGCGCAGCGCCTCGCGCACCGGGCGCCGTCCGTACACGAGGTCGCGGCTCACGAACGCGGGACCAGCACGTAGCCCGGAGCTTCTGCGACGTCACGCACGTCCCAGCCTGCGGCCGCGATCTCGTCGCGCAGGCGATCCGCGCCTTCGAAATCCCTGGCGCCGCGCGCCTCTCGCCTCCGCTCCGCGAGCTCGGCTATCTCGGTCGGCGCAGCCTCGACCTCGGCGATCGACTCGAGGCCGAAGATCCCGAACGCGCAGCGCAGCAGCTCGCGGTCGCGCCAGCCGTGCATCACCGCGAGGGCCTCGGGCGTGTTGAAATCGTCGTCCAGCGCCGCCTCGAGCTCCGCCCAGTCGCCGACCGGCTCGCTCGGCGAGCGGAACACGTTGCGGAACCCCTCGAGCTGGGCCCTCGCCTGCTCGAGCGTCTCCTCGGAGTAGTCGAGCGGCTTGCGCCAGTGGCCGGTCATGAAGAAGAAGAGGAGCGTCTCGCGGCCCCAGCGGTCGAGCGCATCCTTGAGGGAGACGTCGTTGCCCACCGACTTGTGCATCTCGCTGCCGCGCATGCTGAGCATCCCGTTGTGCATCCAGATGTGTGCGAAGGGGTGCCCGAGCGCGCGCGACTGCGCGATCTCGTTCTCGTGGTGTGGGAACTTGAGGTCCAGTCCGCCCCCGTGGATCTCGAAGCTCGTGCCGAGGTATTTCTCCGCCATCGCCGAGCACTCGATGTGCCAGCCGGGTCGCCCTCGTCCCCACGGCGAGTCCCACGAGGTGTCCTCGCCCGGTTTGTTCGCCTTCCAGAGCGCGAAGTCGCGCGGATCCTCCTTGAGCGGGTTCGGCTCCTGCTCCTCCATCTGGTCGAGCCGCTGCCGCGAGAGCCGGCCGTACTCGGGGAAGCGCGCGACGCGGTAGTAGACGTCACCGCCGACCTCGTAGGCGAAGCCGCGTTCGAGCAGCCCCTCGATCATCGCGATCTGGTCGGGGACGGTGTGCGCCGCGGTCGGCTCCACGTCGGGGCGGCCGAGCCCGAGCCGTTCGGTGTCCTCGAAGTACCAGCGCGTCGCGTCGGAGGCGAGCTGAGCGCTGGCGCCGGGCGCCGCGTCGTAGATCTTGTCGTTGATGTCGGTGATGTTCACCACCACCTTCGTCTCGTAGCCCTGGTGGTCGAGCCAGCGCTTCAGCCACAGTGGGAGGACGCTGACCGCGAGCGCGTTGCCGACGTGGATGCGCTGGTAGACGGTCGGGCCGCACCAGTAGATCCCGATCGGGCCGGGGGGCGGCGGCAGCTCGACGAGCCCGCCGGTGAGCGTGTCGTACACCCGCATGGCCGCCTAGCGTAGTCGGGCGCGGTGCAGCAGCTCGTCCGCGGGCAACGCCGCGATCACGGCCGCGAGCTCCGGGCCGCGCTCGCGCCCCGTGAGCACCAGGCGTAGCGCCTTCAGGTCGCCGCCCACCGCCTTCAGCTCCCGCACCACGGTCCGCGGCTCGACTCCCGCCTCGACGAGCTCGCGGAAGCGCTCGAGCGTCTCGGGCGCATTCACCTCCCCCGCCGTGGGCCGCTCGAGCACGAGCTCGGCGTACTCCCGCGCCTCGACGAGATCCCGCGCACCCCGCAACACGGGGACGACCGATTCCGGCACGCCGACCCGGGCTGCGAGCTCGTCGTCCGTCAGCGCCCCGAGTGCCTCGATCGAAAGCCTCCGCACCCGTGCGAGGTCGAGGTGAACGTCGTGGCGCGGCAGACCGAGCTCCTCGAGATAGGCGCGCACGGCTTCGGCCGGAATCCCGGCGTCCCGCAGCGACTCGACGGTCGAACCCGGGGCCCGCTTGGCGAGCTTCCGCCCGTCCTCGCCCAGGATCAGGCCGTGATGCACGAACTCCGGCGACGTCGCACCGAGCGCCTCGAACAGCCGCCGGTGCAGCGCCTCGTTCGGCCGGTGGTCGTTGCCGCGCACGACGTGCGTGATGCCGAAGTCGATGTCGTCGACGACGGATGCGAGGTGATATGTGGGCGAGCCGTCTTCCCGCAGCAGCGTCAGGCCCTCGAAGCGCGCGCCGAGGGGGGCGCCGACCTCGCGATGCCGGTCCGCCCGGTCGCTCTGGCGCACCGGCCCCTCGTCCCAGTCGATCCCGAGCCACTCGAGATCGCTCAGGATCGCCTCCTCTCCGCCCTCGACGTTGCGCGCAGGATCCGTATCGTCGATGCGGAGGAGCATCCAGCCGCCGAGCCGCCGGTTCGCCACGGCACTCAGCGCGTTGCCGAGGTGGAGCGAGCCCGTCGGGCTCGGCGCAAAACGGACCCTCGCCGCCATGCGGCGAGTGTAAGCTGCGCTCCGCGATGGAGTCCTGGCGCGCAACGGTTCTCCGCCAAAACGGCTGACTCGCCGCTTCCCACCACAGCGTCGTAGGGAAGCGGCGGGACGCGACGCGTTCCCGCCCCGACAACGGAGGTGTACGTCGCGATGCCGATGCCACATCGCACCCAACAGCAACTGATCAAGCGCCGCCTCGTGGGCAAAGACGGCGCGGAGCGGATCCGCGAGCTCCGCGCGATCCTCGGCGAGCTGCCCGGTTACCGCAACGGCCCGTACGCCGACCTGCGCAAGTGGGTCGAGAGCGAGCTGGCGGCAGCGCGCACACGGAAGCGCGTGGTGAGCCGCGACTCGATCTCGGTCCGGCGCGAGGGCGCCGCGCAGATCGCGCTCGTCGGGCCGCCGAACGCGGGCAAGTCGTCGCTGCTCCAGGCGCTGTCGGCGATCCAGATCCGCACGGGCGACTATGCGTTCACGACGACGCGGCCGGTCGCGGCCACCACTCGCCTCGGCGGCGTGCTCGTCCAGCTCGTCGAGATCCCCGGGCTGATCGAGGGCGCCGCCGACGACCGAGGAGGCGGACGCGCGCTGCTCGGCGTCCTCCGCAACGCCGACGCGATCCTCTGGTGCCACGCCTGCAACCGGCCGCTCGACGAGCTGGAGGTCATTCGCGCCGAAGTCTCGGCGGCCGGGATCGGCCTACCGGCGCTCCTCGCCGCGACGAAGAGCGACGAGGCGTCGCCGCCCGGCCATCCCGAGCTGCGCGTGCTCCCGGTCTCCGTTCTCGACGACGCGAGCCTCGACCGGCTCCGCGAGGAGCTGTGGGCACTGACCGGCCTGGTCCGCGTCTACCTCCGCGACGGCGGGGACCCCGTCGCGCTGGATCCGCCCGCGACGGTTCTCGACGTCGCCGACACGATCCACCACGCGCTCAGGGAGCGCTGCACCGGCGCGCGCATCTGGGGCCCGTCGGCGCGATTCGACGGACAGCAGGTCGGCGGGCGACACGAGCTGCAAGACGGTGACACCGTGGAGGTTCTCAGCCGCTAGTTCTGCGAAGCCGCTCTGTTCGTCTTCGAGCATCCATGGGTCTATCACCCGCTGCCAGCCTGGGACCTCCGAGGCTCGAACGCGTAGACCTTGCCCCAGCCGACGACGTACAGCTTGCGCCCGTCGGTCACAACGGGCGTGAACGAGCCGTCGGGGAACGTCCACAGCTCCTTCCCGGTGCGCGCGTCGAGCCCGTAGGTGCGGCGGGCGAGAGTCGCGAAATAGACGACACCGGCGACGACGGTTGCGGAGCCCGAGATGGGGCCGTTGGCGTGGAACTTCCAGAGGACGTCTCCCGTGGCGGCGTCGAAGGCGTAGAACGTGTGATCGTACGAGCCGACGAAGACCCGGTGCCTCCAGACAGCCGGCGAGCCGTAGACGAAGCCGCCGGTGCCGTACGTCCAGCGCAGCTTGCCGCTGTGCTGCCCGAACGAGTAGACGTGGCCGTCGGTCGAACCGAGGTAGACGCGGGAGTAGGCGACGGCAGGAGTCGAATAGAAGTGCCCGTGCCCGCCGAACCACGTGCGGTTCGACTCGGCGCGCCAGAGGAGCTTGCCGTCGGTCGCCCGCAGCGAGTAGAGGCGCCCGTCGTAAGCGCCGAAGAAGAGACGGCCCCGGTCGTAGGCCAACGCACCCTTCACGGCGCCCCCGGCGTGGAACGTCCAGACCGTAGAGCCGTCCACGGTCTTGAGGCAGTACACGTCTCCCTCGGCGTCGCCCACGTAGATCCGGTTCTGGACGATGAGCGGCGACGTCTCGCTCGCGCCGAGGTGCTTGCGCCAGCGAAGGCGGTGTGACGGGCCGGCCGCGACCGTGAGGATCTCGCCGTCTCCCCTCTTCGCGGCATTTCGGCCGCATGGATGGCGGTTGAGGAACGACTCGTAGACCGAGCCGCGGCCGAGCCGGTCGACGGCGGGCGAAGACGCCTCGCAGCGTCCCACGTGGACGGTCCAGAGGCGAAGGCCGTTCCTCGTGGAGACGGCGACCAGACTCCCTGCCAGCGTCGCGTAGTAGAGGTAGTGGAAGGCGACGGCAGGCGGGAACTCGACGAGCGAGGTACCGCCCGAGACCCAGACGAGGCGGAACGGGGGCCTGAGGCGGCCGACGCCGACGTGCAGGTGCTGCGGCACGCCGCCGAACACGGGTGACACGATCGACTCGTGCCTCTGCGGCGGCGCGACCGTCTGCGTCGCCTCGAACTCCTCGGTCGACGAGCCGCGGACGTTGCCTCCGTAATTGTGCCTGGAGATGTAATAGGCCGTCCCGACGCCGGCGAGGACGATCAGGACGCCGGCGACGATGAGCAGGCGGCGCATCCGCCGGATAGTGCCTGCGGCGCACGGCGTCCCGGCGCGCTACGTTCGCACGGTGGAAGCGCTGTTGCTGGCGTGGTTCGGTGCGCACGGACGCGACCTCCCCTGGCGGCGGACACGCGATCCGTACGCGATCCTCGTCAGCGAGGTCATGTCGCAGCAGTACGGAATCGAAATCGTGGATCTCCTGCTGTGCAGGGGTTTTCGGCGTGATTAGCCTGTTCGCACGGACCCGAAAAGTGCGCTATTTGGGCGCTTGTGGACAGCGTTTGTTCGCATGGCCGTTCGCATGAACTCTACGCCTGTGAGGTGAGACTGCGGGTCGCGGACTGCTCCCGAGACGAGCGAGCTCACATGGGTCCGACGGACTAGCGACAGTGCTCTGGAAGTGTCAGATTGCCCGACCACGAACGCACCACCGTAGGAGTGGACGTCCACCCCGGTCAAGCACAGATGAGAGCGCACACTCTGATCTGAGTCGCGGTATGCAAGTCGTCTGCGGCGGTAATCGAACCCGCGTCCGCAGCCGCACCGCGGACGTAACGAGCCGAAGCACCCGGCTCGGCCGCGGCAAGCGCGGCTCGAGAGGAGGCTCTTAGCCGAGGACGCTACCACGGCGGCTGCCGGGTGGCGTTTTCCGATTAGCGGCGTCGAGCGCTCGGGCACGCCGCCATCACGGCCATCAAGCTGGTCACTCGCGACGTTCGCCCCAGCCGAACGCCGCGGCTACCCCATCGATCGAGTGATGTGCCCTACCAGCTGAGCTACGTCGGCGGGGAAATTCAGTCTAGCCGGGTCTCACGGCGTTCCATCCTGTCCAGGGACGTGTCCCACCGGTGTTCCACTGAACCCCGCGGACAGCGGGCAGCCCGCTCAACAGACATCCAGAACGATCACGCCTCCCATTGGTGGAAGGCCGTCAGCAGGAAGGCGTTAACGAGGACCATCGCCGCGAATGCTGCTGCCAAGGTCGCCAAGCCGGTCCACCAGAGCGCCACCGCGGCCATGGTGAAGACGCCGAGTTCGAATAGCACGCGAGGACGAAGCGGGAGACGACGTCGGGCTTTCGGAGCAGCGAGGGTGCCCCACAAAGCGGCGGCGAGGGCAGGAAGAGCGATCGCGAGCAACACCGCGGTCGGGCCGCTCGAGATAGAGGCGCCCCAGAGACCGAAGGCAGCGAGTGCCGCGAGTTCGAGCAGGAACTTCATCGCGAGGTTGAGCTGCCTCACGAGGAACCTCTCTGGGCCGATCCGAGCTCGGCGAGGGTGGCGCTCCGCACCTCGTACAACTCGGTGAGCACCCGAGCCAGGTTTCCCGTCACGTCGAGGAGTACAGCAAACACGTACTCCCGTGAAGCGATCTGAATGGCGTCGCTTGTGCGGACTTCGTGCAGCACCTCCCCAGTGAGCCAGACCGGCTCTCCTATGGGCTTCGCTCCACCGGCCAGCCGCCCCTAGCCGACCAGACCTCGCCGGCCTTCTTCAATCGCGCCTGAAGGGCCTTCAAACAGGCGCCCGAGAGGAACCGAGAGATGGAGCAGTTCTCACCCTCCGGGGCCGACAACCCCATCCCGTTCGACTGGGTGACCTGCGCGCTGGGCGGATCCTGGGGCAGCGGGAGCGAGGGATTTTTCGACTGCGGGCACGGCGCGCCCTGCGTGACGCTGTTCGCGCTGAGGGCGTGCTTCCAGTTCTTGTTCTGACCCTTCTCGCGGATCACGAGCATGTTCGGCGCAAGTGCCGTCTGGAGACCGCTGCGCAGGAGGTTCCAGCCGTTCGCCTTCACGACTGCGGCGATCTTCGAGATCTGGTCCTGGGTTGCCGACTGCGGATAGAGCACGACCGTCGCGCTACCGTCGCGTTCTTCGCGATCTGCATGTTGCCCAGCTGCGAGTTCTGGATTGGTCGATCCCGCGTCGGGCGCCAGGTCCGAGTCCGTCCAGCTCGTCTGGGGAGCCGCCGATCCGATCCTCTCGCTCAGGCGGTTCGGATGGAAGGCGCTCCGCGCTACCGGCTTGTCGCAGCTTTCGGCACTACCCGCCCGGCACTTCCTCCACGAAGATCAGGCGCCAGCCGTTGCCCGCCTCGTCGCTGACTTCGCACGCACGGCCGTCAGCCCAAGAGAAGTGTGAACGCATCAAGAATGAGAACCGCCGCGATCACGAGGAGCGCGTAGAAGCTGACCTCGCGCTGCCGTGCCGCCACCGCTCGCTGCGCCTGGCGCATGGCCTCGACCATCCGTTCGCCGACGAGCACGAACGCCGCGATTGGCGCCCAGACGAGCACTGTGGCGACCGTTCCGTAGAGCACGACCAGGCCGGCCTGGCCGGCGTGGTGGGCAACGCCGGCCGTTGTTATCGCCGTCGCCGCTAGGGCCGTGAGCACCAGCCGCTTCGGGCCGCCAATTCCGAGCAGCAGTCCCGCGACGAGCCCCGTCACAACTCGAATCTGGCCGAGCCGCTCGAGTATCGCCTTGCTTCGCTCGCTCGAGCCGGGCCGCGGCTTTGGCGGGCTTCGCCGCAATCTGAACGCGACGACGAGCGCTGCCCCGGCGACGGCGATGTCGAGGGTCGCAGCCAGGCCTGGCCGACTGAGGGAGCTCGCACCCGTCGCCGCGACGCCGACCGCGACGAAGACGCCGCACGTGAACAGCTGAGCGGCGACGAACCCGACGGCGAACGCGAGCGCTCTGAGCCGGCTCGTCTGCATCACCGCAAGCGTCGCGGCGAAGGCTAGGGGACTCACCGCGGCGAGCAGCGCATAGAGAACGAGCTGGACGGAAGCGTGCGTCACCATGGGCTGTCGCTGTCAGCGCCGCTGGGCGGTGCTCCCACGCCCGAGGAGGCCGGCGATCCGGGTCTCACCTCGGCGCCTGGGTCGCCACGTCCACAGTCCCTCTAGAGCCGCGACCCGCCGATCGCGGCCCGCGGCGGCGAGCTCATCCGGCATGGGTTCGCCCAGTGGCTTGAGTGAGAACTCGGCGTCTGCAAGCGAAGTCTCCGCGGCTGTCACCCCAGCCGGGCTGTCGTCTTGGCGGTTCCTCGATGGCGGGCGGGGCGGGGACTGGTCTCGAGCTGCGCCCCGGCAAGCAGCTCGTAGGCGTGGGCCACGCGTCCGTCGGGACGCCAGTCGAAGAGGAGTTCCTCGATCGGCAGCCAGGCGATCACCCAGGCGGCGATGACGCCGATGCCGGCTATGACGTAGAGCACCGCCGCGACGAGGTGGTGGCTGCCTGCGTTCTCAGCGACGGTGCCGGCGAGGACAGCGATCGCGGCGGCGACGGCTCCGACTGCGAACGCGGGCAGGAGCTGCCGGCGGCCGGCGCGCCGGATCGTCGTCGCCCGCCGCCAGGCGCACTCCGCCTGGGCAAGGCAGTGCTGACGGAATGTTGCTTCGACGTGCTCGATCCCGACGGCGCCTGCCGGGAGGACGAGCCGGACCGTTAGCCGCTGCGGGAGACGCGGTGCGGAGACCAGGATGGTGGCGAGGGTCTCAGCGCCGCTCTCCGGCCTGCCGTCTGGTTGGAGTAGTCCGTCGGCTGAGCGGAGCTCGAGCTTGATGATGTTCTCTGCTTCGAGCCGGGCGTGGGCTGTCTGGAGTCGGCGTGCTGCGTGGGGCGGGTTCATGTTCCTCCGATGCAGAGGACCGTGTAGGCGCCGTCGTCGATGCGGACGCCGTGGGTCTCGTGTTCGAAGCCGGGGAAGCGGTCGTCGAAGTCCTGGAGTGCGTGGAGGTAGCCGAGCCAGGGCCCACCGGGCGGGCCGGCTCGCTCGCCGGGCATGAGCAATGGGATTCCTGGCGGGTAGGGGACGACACCGACGGCGACGGTCCGGTCGGCAAGTTCTGTCAGCTGGACCGGTTCGACGGTCCCGCGCACGACGTGCTCGTAGGCTTCGGCCGGCAGGATCGCCTGTTCGGGGAGGCTGGAGAATGCGTCGTGCAGCTTCGGCAGCAGGTCGCTATCGCGCATCGTCTCGTGCATCTCGCGGGCGAGATCGGCGAGCCCCATTCCCGCATACCGACCCGGATGCGCCGAGGTCAGTGCGGGCAGCGCTTCCTCCAGTGCCAGGTTGCGATCGCAGTCGCGCTTGAAGTCGAACAGGCTTGTTACCAGCGACCCCCATTTGCCGCGGGTGACGCCCATCGAGAAGAGGAACAGGATCGAGTAGTCCTGGGTCTTCTCGACCACGATCGAGGCGCGCTGATCAAGGTAGGCGGAGACGATCGCGGCCGGGACGCCGAACGAGCTGAGTGTCCCGTCGGCCTCGACGCCGGGTGTGAGGACGGTGACCTTGATCGGGTCGAGCATCGCGTAGCCGTCCGGGAGCCCCGAGAAGCCGTGCCACGAATCGGCCTGGCGCAGTTGCCAGACCGCCGGCGAGGTGGCGAGCTCGGGACCGGCGAGCTCGGCGACCGTGGGCGGTTGCCAGCCAGAGAAGAACCAGTCGTCTGTCTCTGCGGCGGCCCGCGCGAGCGTCTTGCGGAACGCAATCGCCTCGTCGATCGACTCGCGGGTGAGAAGCGGCCCACGCCGGCCTTTCATCATGTGGGCGGCGACGTCGTTGGAAGCAATGATCGCGTACTGTGGTGAGGTCGAGGCGTGCATCATGAACGCCTCGTTGAAGCGCTCTGGGTTGACCGGGCGCCGGCCGTTGCGGACGTGGATGTAGGACGACTGCGAGAGGCCCGCGAGCAGCTTGTGCGTGGACTGGGTTGCGAACGTGGTCGGTCCGTCCCCGCTGCGCCGACCGGAGTGCATCGCGTGACGCTCGTGATAGAGCGGGTTGAAGGCGCCGTGAGCGAACCAGGCCTCGTCGTAGTGGATCCGGTCGATGTGCGAACCGAGCGTCTCGTCGACCGTCGGCACGTGGTAGAGCAGTCCGTCGTAGGTCGAGTTCGTGACCATCGCCAGCACCGGTGAGGCGTCGGTCGCCGCGAAGCTCGAGCTGGCGACCTTGGCCGCAAAGGCGTCCTGGGTCATTTCCCCCGGTGGGATCGGGCCGATGATGCCGTAGCGGTTTCGGGTCGGGATCATGTAGATCGGGACGGCCCGGTTCATCGTCGCCGACTGTTCCGCCGACTTGTGCGCGTTCCGGTCGAGAGCGACGACGTCGCCGGCGGTTACACAGCCCTGGTGGACGATGCGGTTCGAGGTCGAGCCGCCGTTCGTGACGAAGAAGGTGAAGTCGGCGCCGAAGATCCGCGCGGCGCGACGCTCCGCCTCGCCGATCAGGCCCGAGTGGTCGAGCAGCGACCCGAGCTCCGCGACCGAGATCGAGAGGTCGGAGCGCAGCAGCTGCGGCCCGAAGAAGTCGGCGAACGCCTGACCGACTGGCGACTTGCGGAAGGCCGCCCCACCCTCGTGACCAGGCGTGTGCCACGAATACTCATGGGTCCGCGCGAACTGGACGAGGCCGGCGAACATCGGCGGTGCGAGCTCGCGCCGGTAGCGCAGCGCGGCATCCCGGAGCCGTCCGGCGACCCAGTCCGGCGTGTCGTCGAGGAGGTAGACGAAGCCGTCGCACTCGCGCACGATCGCGGTCGGCACCTCGTCCAACCGCTCGCGCTCCGCCATTAGAACGATCGGCAGCTCGTCGCTCCGGTCACGCGCGAACTCGACCAGCCGCCCGAGCTCCGCCCCATCGCCGAGCTCGACGTCCACTACGACAACGCACACACGAGGATCCGAACCGAGGATTGCGTACGTCTCCTCCGCCGACCGTGCCGGCGTAACCACAACCTCAAGCGCGACGAGTTCGTCCGCGAGCGACTGCAGCGCTCGCCCGAACACATCAGGACTATCGAGCCGCTCGCTTACCAGCAGAACATGGAGCGGTAGAGCCGAGATGTCGGCCATGCCACGAGCCTCTCGCACCGGACCGGTAGAGGCATCAGGGACGCCACCGATCGCTGCTCCGGGCTAATCCGGTCCCGCGTAGGACAGTGCCGATGCGGCGCCGCCAGCGCCGTGGCAGTTCTTCCATTTGCGTCCAGAGCCGCAGGTGCATGGGTCGTTGCGGCCACGCGTCGCGTCTTCCCTCGCGTACAGGCGCATGATCTCGGCCGGTGCGAGGGCGTGCCGGAGCTGCTCGCACATGAAGCGCATCGGGCGCTCCACGTGGTGGAAGAACGCCTTGTAGCCAGCACAGAGGTAGTTGAGCCCCGGCTCGCCGTCGGGCGTATCGATGAAGCGGTCTTTGGGGCAGCCGCCGTGGCAGGCGAAGCGAACGTCGCACTCGAGGCAGAACTGAGGCAGGGTGTCGCGCTTGTCGAGCCCGAACTGCCGCTGCTGGTGGGAAGAGACGAGCTCGAGCATGTGCTTCTCGTTGATGTTCCCGAGCCTGTAGCGCGGCTCGACGAAGTGGTCGCAGGAGTAGAGGTCGCCCGTGTGTTCGAGGGCCAGGGCGAGCCCGCAGGTCTCGGAAT
>Ga0187776_10000624_pt1 | contig 17127 bp, 15 predicted proteins | sample 0216_BV02_MP12_2_FD_132426 | JGI IMG/M metagenome (GOLD analysis project Ga0187776, IMG submission 132426) | Tropical peat soil microbial communities from peatlands in Department of Meta, Colombia - 0216_BV02_MP12_20_MG | ecosystem: Environmental > Terrestrial > Soil > Wetlands > Peat | place...
CTCTCGGTGACATGAAGGGACAAAGGCCGGGTCTGCCCATGGAGAGTCAACTCCCCCTGCACCAGCCACTCTCGTTTGTCTCCGCTGTCCCCACGTGGCTCCACGGATCGGGAAGTAAAGCGGATTTCAGGATAGTGCTCAACGTCCAGGACCTCGGGGCCCACCATTCTGGTCTGCACTTCTTGGCGCTTGGCCGGATCCAGACTCAAGTCAATGACCTTGAGGTCCGCGGAACGAATGGTCAGTTCGACCTTTCTGGCATCCTGATCCAGGCGGCCCGAAGCAATCGTGCCCGAAATGTCATGATTGTCTGCAAACGCAGAGAACAAGCCTGACTTGAAGACGCGAATAGTGATGGTAGAACGCTCGGTATCAATAGCTCGAGGCGCAGCGAAGAGGGAATTCGCCGCCAACAGCAAAACAACTACAAAAGGCAGTTGGGGCCTGCGCCAGAATGTCATTACTGGCCGGAATCGAGGCGTGCCAGTTCGCGTGCGAACAGGGGATTTCCGGGAAAGTCGTCTCGCAAGCTTGCAAGCAACACTCGCGCGGATTGGGGTTGCTTATCCCGTAAATAAGCGATGGCAAGAAGTATGCGCGCAAACGGAGCCAGGTAGTGACCTTTTTCTGCCGCCAGCCGCAACTCTGAAATTCCCTGCTGCTTATCGCCGGCAAAGCCACCCAGCCGCAACATCCACCGGAAAGGCGCCGAGAGGCTGCCGATCAGATACTGACTGATACCAGTCGCGACGTATGCGTCGTAGCAGTCCGGGCATACTTTCAGCAGACGCTGTGCAGACTCAGTGGCCTGCTTGGTGTAAGTCAGCGATGCCGTATTTTTCTTTTCGATGAGTGCCGAGTAATCGGCATTCAGCCCCGAAGTCAAGGTAGAGGCGAATAATGCACCCTGATCATTAGCGTTGGTCTTTAGCCGCTGGTCAGCCAGGGTCTGAGCGCGTTGCAGAGCCGCATGGAATCGCTCACGGATCATTGGATCCGGAGTCAGTTTGCTCCTTGAGCTAAAGCTGGAATCCTTGACGAACATCTGCGCCTGCAAAATCCCCAGGCGATTCATCTCGGAGAACAAGCAGCCTGCGGCTTCGGAAACTGGACCTAGCGGGTCATCGGGATGTTGATGCTGATAATCACTGAATTGCTGTTGCGCCGAGTCGAAATCCAGGTTGTACAGAAGGCGAAAGCCCTGGTCCAGGAGCGGGACATAGGTATCGACCGCCAGCGCGGGCAGGGCCGCCATCAGCATGCCAAGCAAGGAAAGGAGAAAGATTCGTTTTGCGGCCATAAAGTAAGAATCCAGCGTCACCCTGGACTTCTCAGGATCCCCACGTTACATACTTAAACCCGGCCAACGGTACAGAGACTCTAAGCTATCTCTGACCTCTGCGCAACTAGCTTCTCGTATCGGTTAGGCACCGTCGTACTGGCGGGGGTGCTGCTAAAGTAATCTGCAATGTTTGATGCGTTTCGACGCACGATCCGTCAGATCCCCAAGGGAAAAGTGTCCAGTTACGGCGCCATTGCCCATGCAGCAGGATATCCCGGTTCCGCGCGGCAGGTTGCTTGGGCGCTCCATGTCTCCGATGGCCTGCCCTGGCATCGCGTTGTCGGGTCGGGTGGAAAAATTTTGCTTACCGGCCATTCCGCACAGGAACAACGCCTGCGGCTGGAGATGGAAGGCGTAGTTTTTGCTGGTGCCCGTATCCCTATGAAAATGTATGAGTTCAAATTCCTCAGCGGGCAGCAACAGAAGAAGAAGAGGAAGAGGAAATCCAAGGGGAAGAAACAAGGGTCAATCGGGAGTGGGCCTGGGCGAAGCTTACGGTCCGGCCGGAGCCTCTAGAAGTCCTGCCCCTTGGCGGGATCGAACGGCATGATTCGCCAGAAGATTGGCTTCCCGGTTCAACTCGCGGGGAATATGAGTTATGTAGAACTCCAGGAACCGAGCCAGCCTGCGGCAGGTCCAATTCAGGGAATATAGGCGTGGGCTGTTGCAGGCGTACTCGCCGGTCATTTGCTTTACTACCAGTTCCGAATCCGAAAACACCCGCAGGACGGTTGCTCTAAGCACAAGGGCGTGCTGCAAAACCTCCAGCAGCGCTACGTATTCAGCGACGTTGTTGTCCTGGTGACCAATCCACTTGGAGATGCGGAGGCGCTCGCCGCCGGGATGCTCAATGACGATTCCGATACCGGAAGGCCCCGGGCTCCCGTGCGAACCGCCATCGATGTACGCCGTTAAATCTGACATACGGCTCGTTCTGCACACAATGCAGTAAGCGCGTCGCTGGGTCAAGAGATTCGTTTGTTGATATCTGGGTTTCATGATTGTGCAAATCGTTGTGGATAATCAGGTAAATACAATTTCCCATTCTGGCAAGCCTGTATTTTTGTGTGAATTGCACAGCACGGATGGCATCCACAAACAATTGCCATTTGCACAAATCTTGGGTCTTGACATCGCGTCACGATGAATTAGGATTCGGCGCGTCGACGGTCGAAAGGGTCAGCTTCAATAAACAGTAGCTGGTCCGAAGTAGACTGAGTGATTCGGTGCGGTGGAGCAATCCACTGGACGCCCAAACCCGAAAAAACCGACGGCTCTGCGAGGAGACCGTTGGGGTTGGGGACTGCGAAAGCGGTGATCGCATCAGGGGCTGTGACGGTACATGTCTCCACGTTGTTGACTCCCTCGCAGGAGTTGGCGGCTAGAGCATAACCAATGTCACAGCCTTTCTAATTTTTCCCGCCTTTTTCTGATCCTGACCGCTTACGACTACGATTTAACCCGATTATCAGTTCCCTCTGATGCTACTCGTAGCGAAGAGCCTGTATTGGATCCAGCCTCGCCGCCCGCGCCGCCGGATACACTCCCGCCACCAGGCTCACAATGATCGCGAAACCTATTGCACCCGCAACCAGCCACCACGGTACCGCCCAGAAGGTGTCGCCAGTGAGATCGCGGCTGCGCAAATAGGCATTGGTTCCAGCATTGATGAGCCGGCCAATTGCCCATCCGAAGGCTACCCCGATCACCCCGCCAATGAATCCCATGGCTCCTGCCTCGGCAAAGAACAAGCGACGCACGTCGGCCTGGCTGGCGCCCACGGCTTTCATCACGCCGATCTCATGGCGTCTCTCGAGGATCGCCATAACCAGCGTGTTGACAATCCCCAACGAAGCTACCGCCAGCGCCAGGCTTCCGAAAATGCCTAGAAACAGGTCTACTACGGTAAAGAAGCGCCGCAAGCTGCGGCTCGCGTCCAGCATGGAGAAGGCGGAAAAGCCCATCTTCTTGACCGCGTCTTCCACCGCTTCCACTTGAGAGGGTTTGCCAACTCGCGCGGTGAGCGCGAGAAACGTCATGCCACTGGAGGTTGAGCGTGCGATCTCTCGCAAGTCCGATCCCAGCATAATGTTCATGCTTTGGGCGAGCTGAGTCGGTATGAAGACCCGCGCGCGATTTGTGCCTCGCAGGGCTGGCTCGGGTTCCCCTTCCATCACACCTACGATCTTCAACCGCTGCTGCTTTCTGACAATGGAGAACCCGGACGAGAACAACTGCTCCGTTGCCTCACCCGAGCCACTATTCTTCGAACCCGGGGAATCGCCGGCGGTCATTCGCTGCGCATAATTCAGAACCAATTCTTTGCCGATCAGCGCTGATGTGTCCTTACCCAGTTGCTTGGCGAAATCGTTATGCAGGATGACCTCTTCAGCCTGCGGCCCGGAAAAGAATTTCCCCTTCAGGTTGTCGAATACCTCGCGTTCCCGCGAAGACTGAGGAAGCGCCGCGACGGGAGCAAAATGTGATTGCTCTCCGAATCGCATTTCAGCCATAAAACGGATCTCGGGATAGACCTCAGTGACATTAGGAAGCGTTGCGATCTCCTGCTGCGCCTTGATATCCAGCGCCCTGACTTCTTTTGGCTGCGTGTCGGGCCGGCTGCCCATGCTGTTGAACTGATCCCACTCCCGGGATGTAATGATCACGGAGTCGAACAGACCGGAGCGGTTCAGGCGTTTCGTGGCTAGCTGCTGCAGTCCAATTCCCAGCGACAGCATCGCCACCAGCGAAGCCACACCCACCGAAACCCCGAGGGTGGTTAAAGAGTTTCGCAGAAGCGAATCGCGCAGATGTTGGACCGCGAAACCCAGGAGATCGCCAATTCGCAGGACTGGCTTGCCGTTAGCCATACGAGTAGGACTTTCAGTCTATACTGAGCATTAACAGCTTAGACTTTCGAGCCAGACCAGGGTTCACCTCAAACGGGTTGTAACCAGCTAGCACGTGTGTACCTCTTCGTGTACGTAACCGTTCCTTCCCACGGCAGTTTCTAAATAGGAGGGATGTGTCCTTCCAACGCTTTACCGACACCGACCAGGGCCGAAAATGGCTAACCCAGCCCTGGATTCGGAGTCTAATTCGGGAGGGAGGCGTACAAGCTGATATGAAAGTTCTGTTAAAAGGGCTGACGTTAGTCGAGTAGGGCGATAATCTCCAGTAGTTCGGTTAAACCCTGTGTAACTGGTCGCTTGGCTCTTCCCATGTTTGACACGAGGCGATTCTCCTTATTGGGGAACCTTCAGCACGGGACCCTCGTAGCTATTGCAGGGCTGGCCCGTAATTTGGAGTCGCGATGACCCTCACGCAGTTCGTTGCCAAGAACACGTTTCGGAATCGCCGCCGCAGCATTCTCACGATTATCAGTATCAGTGTTTCCCTCCTGCTGCTTACGCTGATGATGACCATCTGGCGAGCCTTTTACATAGACAGCGGCCCACCGGAATCGGCCCTGCGCCTGATCACGCGCCATCGGGTGTCGCTGACTTTCGCTCTGCCCATGGCCTACCGTGAGAAGATTCGCGCCATTCCTGGTGTGGTCAACGTCGCTCCCGAGAACTGGTTTGGCGGCAGGTGGAAGGACGACAAGCCAGAAAACTTCTTTCCTCAGTTCGGAACCGATCCGGAAGAGATCACCAAGGTCTACACCGAATGGAGAATTCCCCCTGATCAGTTTCAGACCTGGATCCACGATCGGACCGGCGCGCTGGTCGGCCGCACGTTGGCGAATAAACATGGCTGGAAGCTTGGCGACCGCATCGTGCTGCAGGGAACGATTTTCCCGACCAACCTGGAACTTAGCATTCGCGCCATCTATGACACCGACGACCCCGACGCTGCAAATGTTGTGTATTTCAATCAGAAGTATGTTTATGAATCGGTCAAATACATGAAAGATCAGGTCGGAGTCTTCGCCATTCGCGTGGATTCTCCAGAAGCCGTTCCCAGGGTGGCCAAAGCCGTCGACGATATGTTCCGCAACTCGCCCCAGCCTACGAAGACCGAAACCGAGAAGGCATTCGGTCTGAGTTTTGTTGCCATGCTGGGAAATGTAAAGGCGTTCATCCTGGGGATTTCGCTGGCGGTGGTGTTCGCGATTCTGCTGGTTTCCGCCAATACTATGGCGATGTCAATCCGCGAGCGGGTACGCGAAGTGGCGGTGCTTAAGACACTCGGATTCACGCGTGGCGGCATCCTGGCATTGTTTGTGGGTGAGGCGATCTCGCTGGCGCTGGTGGGCGGTATTTTAGGAGCGCTGCTCGCCACATTTCTAGTGAGAGCAATTGCCGAGAGTGGACAGTTTTTCGGCCCTGGTCTTAGGGTGACATTTCCCACAATGGTGGTCGCCCTGCTGGTCGCCGCTTTTGTGGGCTTCGCCAGCGCGTTTCTGCCTTCTTACCGGGCGTCTTCGCTGAATATTGCCGAGGGACTGCGGCATTTGGGCTAGAACACTGAGAACAGAGGAACGGGAGCAATTTTGCATGGCGATTCCGATTTCCTACAACATCCGTAATCTGCGTTTGCGGCTGGGAGCAACTGTGATGACCGCGCTCGGCATTGCCCTGACGGTCGCGATTGCCATCTTCATCATGGCGCTGCTGAGCGGACTCAAGCAGGCGTTTGCGAGTACCGGCAATGCGCTGAACGTCATGGCGATGCGCAAGGGATCCGACTCCGAACTCTCCAGCATTATCAGCCGCGAGCAGTTTGGCGTGATCAAGGATCTACCCGGAATCGCGAAGGATTCCCACGGTGATCCCCTGGCTTCAGGCGAGATGATGGTGGCGATCGTGCTGCCGCGCTCGGACGGAACCGGCGAAACCAACGTCAGCGTTCGAGGCATGAATCCTGTGGGCTTTGAGATGCGCCCCGAAATCAAACTCGTCGAGGGTCGCTGGTTCGCAACCGGACAACGCGAAGTCGTCGTCAGCAGGTCGATCAGCAAACGCTTCGCGAATGCCAACATTGGCAATACTCTGCAGTTTGGTAAAGGATTGTGGACGGTGGTAGGGGTCTTTGACGGTGCCGGCTCTGCCCACGATTCTGAAATTTGGGCTGACGTCAATCAGATGGCTTCCGATTTTGATCGCCCAGTCTTTTCCTCGGTCGTCTTGCAGGCTAGTGATGCGGTCGCGGCCGATGCGCTCGCCAATCGCTTGAGCGATGACCAGCGGCTTAAGCTGGACGGCATGTCAGAGAACAGCTACTTCGACAAGCAAACCCGGAGCGGCGCCGCGATCAAATTTGTAGGGACGCTGGTGGCCATCATCATGGCGATTGGCTCCTGCTTCGCAGCTATGAACACGATGTATGCGGCGGTGGCCTATCGGGGGCGGGAAATTGCCACGCTGCGTGTTCTTGGTTTCTCGCGGCCAAGCATCCTCACGTCTTTTGTCTTCGAAGCGTTGTTAATTTCGCTGGTCGGGGCCGTAATAGCGGTGATTCTGATGCTCCCATTCAACGGCCTGACCACCGGCACCTCGAACCAGGTGACCTTCAGCGAGGTAATTTTTCAGATGAGGATGACTCCGGCCGTGATTGCGACGGCCATTCTGTTTGCAGCCCTTATGGGAGTGCTGGGCGGTCTGGCGCCGGCCTGGCATGCGGCAAGGCAGAATATTCTGGCAGCCTTGCGAGGATAAGCACGGCTAGAATTGAAAGGCAATGTCCACCAAGCTTGACGAACTCAAATCGCTGCGGATCGAAGACTCGCACCGCACGGGGGCGAGCGAGCCGAAGTGGTCCAAGCGTTGGATCCTTACCGGCATCGGCATACTCGTGCTCCTCGGAATCGCCGCCACCGTCTACCGCATTACCGCCTCTACCGCGCCGGAAGTGGAAGTCACGCGTGCCGTTGCCGAGAGCAGTTCGGCGCCCGGGGTAATCTTGAATGCCTCCGGCTACATCGTGGCCCACCACAAAATCAACGTGAACTCCAAAGTCACCGGCCGCGTAGCCTGGGTGGGGGTAGAGAAGGGCGACAAAGTCAAGGAGGGCCAGGTAGTTGTCCGGCTCGAAGACCAGGAATTTCGCGCTCAATATGAGCAGGCGCGGGGTAATTTGGAGTACGCCAAGGCCCGGCTGGCGGAGCTTGAGGCGGGCTCTCGTCCGCAGGAAATTGAGCGTGCCCGGCACGATCTCGAACAAGCCAAGGCCACGCTGATCGATGACAAAGCCAATCTGGACCGCACGCGCCCGCTGGTGGCTGAGGGCGTCATGTCCCGCCAGGCGCTCGACGATGCCCTGGCCCGCTACGAAGCGTCCGCGCAGCGGGTGAACTCGCTGCAGCGCACCTATGATCTGGCCAAAATTGGTCCGCGGATCGAGCAGATCGATCAGGCCCGGGCCCAGGTCATCCAGGCGCGGGGGCAACTCGACTACGCACAATCTCAGCTGGACGCCACCCAGATCCGGGCTCCTGTCACTGGAACAATCCTGGAGCGTACAGCCGAGAAGGGGGAACTGATCACGGCACAATTCGCCAGCACCGCCGAAGGCGGACCGCAAGGGTCGGTAGTCGCTCTGGCTGACTTGAACGATCTCCAGGTCGAACTCGACATCGCTCAGCAGGATTTTGCCAAGCTTGGCCCCAAGCAGAAGGGAATCGTGACTACCGACGCGTTTCCCGATCGCAAGTACGACGGCGTCATTGCCGAGATTTCTCCCGAAGCCAACCGCCAGAAGGCGACGGTGCAAGTCAAAGTGCAGGTCTTGAATCCCGATGGCTTCCTGCGCCCGGACATGAACGCCAATGTGCAGTTCCTGTCTGAGGAAAAACCCGGAGAAGTCACGACCGGCAGCGTGGTGCCTACGAATGCGCTGCGCGATCGGTCAGGCAAGAAGGTGGTTTTCGTGGCCTACAACGGCAAGGCTGTAGTTCGGGAAGTGAAAGTTCTCGGCCAGCGCAGCAACGGCTATTTGGTGGATGGACTCACCGGAGGCGAGCTGTTGCTGTCCAACCCGCCGGCCGATTTGAAAGATGGCGACAGAATTCGCATCAAGAGCAGCAAGTAATTTATTGCATTCGAGGTGAGGATGAGCTCCCAGGAAACCGCAACCGCAACCCGCACCAAGGTAGTGGAGACCCGGCACGTCAGCAAAATCTTTCGCCGCGACAGCTTCGAGGTCAAAGCCCTGGACGATGTCTCCATCGACATCATGGAAGGCGAGTTCATTGCCTTGATGGGGCCCTCCGGCTCCGGCAAGACCACCCTGCTTAATATGATTGCCGCCATCGACCGGCCCAGCTCCGGCCAGATGCTGGTCATGAACGAGGATGTTTTCAAGTTGAACGATCAGCAGGCCGCGCAGTGGCGCAACCACAAGATCGGGTACGTCTTCCAGACGTTCAATCTAATCCCCGTGCTCACCGCTTTCGAGAATGTGGAACTGCCGCTCTTGCTCACCAAACTGAACAAGCAGCAGCGGCGCGATCACGTGATGACCGCACTAAAGCTGGTTGGGCTCGAAGACCGGGTGAATCATCTCCCCAAACAGCTTTCGGGCGGACAGGAACAGCGCGTCGCCATTGCTCGCGCCATCGTGACCGATCCCAAGATCATTCTAGCCGACGAGCCCACCGGCGACCTCGACAGCCACTCGGCCACCGAGATTCTGGAGATTCTCAAGAAGTTGAATGAAGAAGACAGCAAGACCATCGTGATGGTTACTCACGATCCGCACGCCGCGGCCTACTCACACGTGACACGCCACCTGGAGAAGGGCATGCTATTGCCGTTGTGAGCGAAATTACGATTTCTTTCAGTCCGATGCCCACTGCAGACTGCTTACACCTCATCCGGCAGCCTAGCCAGTACCTTGCGCGAAGTTTCCGGCAACGCCACCTTCCCCCACTGACTGGTCTGCCAGTTGTCAGCCTTAAGTTTGTCCGGTAACCACTGCGGCAGCGGGAAAAGCAGCCTTTCCGACAGCGCATTCACATACGGTTCATACATGCTGCGCAATTTATTCAATTTGTCTGTTACCTCCGGTCCACGCTTAGAGGCCAAGCCGGCAGCGGACAACACATTCTGGAAGTGCTCCAGTTCCGCCGGTGGAAGCCGGTCTTGTGGGGGTGAACTGGGCGTGGTCCGAAACACTGCTGCGAGATCGACCGCCGCATGCCGGCCTAGGGCAAACGTCAACTCCGCCTGATATGTGCACTCTTCCGAAAGCGCTGCCATGGCAAATGCGCTCGCATCCAACACTGTGGTCAGCGCCGCCAGCCACGACTGGTTGTCGTGCTGCGAGCGGAAGAATGCCAACACCGGATAAGACAAATGGCTCTCCAGCAGCCTCGCTGACCAGCTTTCCCAGTCAGCGAACAATTGGCGCAGTTGTCCGCTGGGTGCTTGGCGTCGCAGGAATTCTCCCGCAGTCGGCGGTGAACCGGCGCGCGCATCCAGCAGTGTGATATTTGCTTCCCGGATGGAAAATGCGTTGTACAGCACCGGCAGGTATCCCAAAATCAGCGCCAGGAACCCGAATCCCATTCCTCCCTCCATGACCGTCAGGAAACGCGACAGGCCGCTGGCGGGGCTTATATCTCCCAGGCCGAGCGTAAAGAACGTGGTGCCGGAAAAGTAAAGCACGATGGAAAAATCCAGGGCGTGGTCGGATACATGTATCTGCTCACCTGCCGCCCACTGCAGGAGAGCAAACGCGAAGACCAGCCCCAGGGCCCACAGGGTCAACAGCATCGGCAACGACAGTGGCCCGTAGTAGCCGATAAAGCTCTCACGTCGTTTCTTGGTTTCGATCTTCTGCGCCGCTGCAGCTACTGGCTTCCAGGTGAGGCGGTAAAAGGCGGTTGCCAGACGAAAGCGGCGGGTGACACGCCTGGGCAAAATGACCGTTTCGAAGGCGTCCCACAGGATGATCCACATGATCAGGAGCCCCAGGATTGCAGCCAGCACTCTCATGGCTTCTCCTCGCACCTCGATGTCGCTGGTCGGGTGCTCGCGCGCATACCCAGCCTACAGGAAAATCCCAGCAGAGGCTGCCGACCGAAGGGATAGAATACTGGCTGGCGCCGTGGGTTGTGAATCTGGGGCGCAGGAGGGATGAAGATGTTTGGGGATTCCGATGATCGCAACAGTGTTGGAATTGCGCTTACTTTCCTGTTTATCGGATTGGGCATTGGCGCCCTATCCGCTCTCCTGTTCGCTCCGTCCTCCGGGAAGCAAATGCGCAAGAATTTGCGCCGCAAATACGAGGGCGCCCGCGAAGCTCTCGATGAATGGACCGATCAGGCTTCGGACATGATCGACCGGGGCAGCGATATCGCCAACAAGGTTCGGGATCGTGGCCGCGACTGGGCAGGCAAGGCTGCGGAAAAAGCCCGTGACCGGGTCGCCCCAGTTACCCGCGCGCTCAACCGCGATTAGCCGAAGTTATTCATCGCCGATTTTCAAGAGCGATTAGCGCCCACGGAAATGTACCGTCAGCGCCACTTCGTGGGCATCGGGTTTGCCATTGCACATTGCCGGCGCAAAGGACCACTGGCTCACTGTAGCCAGCGCCTCGGGGTTCAGGTCCGGCCGCTCAGAGGTCTGTACCACAGGCTGGAACAGTTTCCCACTCACCCCGACTATGCCGCGCACCACGATATCGACACTCTCTCCGCCATTGCCGGCCTTGGGTTGAGGCATGTAGACCCCGAACGGGCGGCGGAAGGTCGTACAGAGTCCATGAATCTCAGCGTTGGGAGGTGCAGCGAGAACGTTAGGGCTGGGATTGTCCAGGACAGTCATAGTCTGCGCGACTTCCATTTTCCGCGCTTCGCCGAAGGAGTAGCTGATTTTTCCCGGCATCAATGCCCCCGCAAACGGAAAGAAGTCGCTGTATTCGATCAACTCGGGACCTAATTTTTCCAATATCAGGATCCCGTTCGCACGATCCATGCAAAGTTCGTTGCGGTCCGTTTTCTCGCCCCGGATGGTATCGAACTCGATACAGCGAGCCGCATGCCCGCTCACATCTCGATCGCTGATCGAGTGGATGACATCTTCGCCATCGAAACTCACGCGATAGATGGGCGCGATTCGCATTAAAGTCTCAATTTCTGGCGGAGCCACGGCGGGTGTTCCCACGACCGCCACCTGCCTCTGCGACCACACGTTCAGCAAATGGAAACTGCCGAACGTGTATTCATCGCGCCGTCCTGTGCCCTGAATGACCACGCGGCTAAAGCTGCACTCCCGCACCCCAGCTTCGGCATCGAACACGCGAAATGTGTCCACACGTTCCAGGTTAGGAGGTCAGGGGAAGTGCTAAGGGCGTCGGCCCGCTCCAGCATATGAACAGCTTCTTCCCTGACCTTCACATCCTGGGCGGAACACTGCAGACGCAGCAAGGCAAGCATGAGGAGCGTCAGCGTCAGTTTCATCTGCATGGCCTCCAAAAGACTGGCCCGAATCGCAGACCGCTTTGGGTTGCATAGTGTATCGCTCGTTGTGAGCTGGTCACGAATTTTCCAGGAACGTTAACGGATTGCGGAATCGCTGTCCCCGAGCTTCCAGAAAAGACAAAGGCCAAGCATTCGCGCTTGGCCTTCAAACCCGAAATCTCCGAATATCTAATACAGCCGGAAGTTCACTTCCACGTTGATCTGGACTGCCACTGGTTGTCCATCTTTGCGCGCGGGCTCGAATTTCCAGTTGCGCACTGCTTCCATCGCTTTCTCATCCAGCCCCAGGCCCAGGGTGCGTTGCACGCGGATGTCGTGCACGCGTCCATCCGGTCCCACGACCACCCACAGCACGCAGGTCCCCTGATATTTGGCTTTGCGCGCTTCTTCTGAATACTCAGGATCAGGAGAATACAAGACGCGCGGCGCCGACACCCCACCGCCTACGCGGAAAGCTCCACCGCCGATGCCGCCACCCCATCCCGGCCCAACTCCCGGCCCGCGACCGGAACCAACGCCGCCACCGCTGCCGCTGCCAATACCACCACCAGAGCCGGTGCCGTTGGACGACGGCCCTAGTACGGCGGAAAGGGGATCGCCTAGCTGACCCGATTGCGGCAGCTTGATCTCAGGTGGAACCACCACCGTCGGCTCTACGGCCAGCTTGGGATTCGGGTTGCGGATTACGACCGCGGGAGGCGTAATCTGTTCCCAGGCAGATTTTGGCAGAGCACCCTTAGGCGCCTGCAGCTTGTCACGGTCGCCGCCGCCGCCACCGCCGCCGGCCCGGGTGGCCGCAGGCGGCAGAATATAAGGACTGATATCCGTAACCAGGTTGGACACCTGGAGCTTGATTTCCTGCTTGTGTTGCACCATCCAGTAGCCTGAGGTCAACAGCAGGATCGCCGCGAGGGTGTGCACTAAGAAAGATAAGATGAAGTTCTTGGAATCGGCCTTGTAGGTTCCGTAGCCCGCACCAAATAGCGTAGGCAGAATCTCAGGTTCTTCCCGGCGCACAACAGCTGGGGACTCGGATGTTCGAACAACTTCCCCGGTGGACATAATTCTTGCCTTAAAAGTATAGACCCGAACTCAGCCGAAAAACGGGGAAAAGTTCGTCGCCTGAGGAATTCATTCGTTCCCACTGATTGATGCAGGCTATTTGAATACCGCTGCGAAGAATGAGCGAACCTTCCCGAAAAGGCCCTTCTTGGGGGGTGCTTCCTTGGGAGTGCTTGAGGCGGTTACCGTAGTCCCCTGATTCGCGTTTGCGCTGGCAGTTGTGGGCGGCGACCCCACGGGGGTCGGCAGCTGCGACCCGGAGGTCAGCCTCAGTTTCGCAACCCCTTGAGCGATTTCCTCGTCCTGATTTCCCGCCTTGAACACGAACGGGGCGTCCACCTGAACATGAACATCCTGCGCGGGAGGCCTGGACGTGGGAACTACCGCTGGAGGCTCCGCCGGCTTGGGTTGGGGACGGGGCGCGGGCTTTGCCTCGGCCAGGCTCACCGGAGGCGGCGGAGGGCATCCACATCCTGGCGGGGTGAGATGGTCATACTCGCTCACCTGCCCATTCTTGAAGAAAATTTGCTCATTCGGCTTGACCTGGTACGCACCGGCGCCGGCCAATTCCGATACGATCAGCGATGCCGTATTCGAAGCCAGCGCCTTGACACATGCGTTGCCGCGAGCATCAGCACTGATCGCGAAATGGAATATACCCGGCCCGGCGAGCAGAATTCGAAAGTCAGGAGTGAGCACGGTGTCGGCCGAGGCTTGCAATTGATAATGCGCCTCAATGGCGCCGGTATTCATCGCCAGCATCAATTCTCGGCCGTTTCCCGAGGATGTGACGGACAACTGCGTGCCTGGGCACACTCGTACTTCTCCGCCCCTCACTAGAGACAGCGTGGCGGGAATTTCTCCGGCGGTTACCGTCGAGCCGCTGGTGATTTTCGTGCCGCTGCTGGCAAACAGCACCGACCCGCGCACGCTGGCGTCGCTGGCAAACAATTCTCCCACTGGTGCCTGGGCTAGCGCCGAGGTCTCCAACAGGATGAGCAGCAAGGATAGAAGCCCGATTGACCGCATTCGGTAAAGGATACCGCCTTTGACGTTGGGATGTTGTTAAAACCCGGAGGGAGAGTGCCTCACGAAAGCCGCCACAGGTCCATCACCAACGGAGATCTAAGTATCAGAAAGAAACTCGTAGCGCTCAATAATGGCGGCGATCCCGACACGCCCCGGCGCATGCTGCTCGACCCTGACCACCCGGCCCTTGCAGTGCACCCGAATGCTCTCGGTGAGGGTGATCTCTGGAGGCAGCGTCAGAGTGAACTCAATGGGAGAACCTTCGGCTACGACGTTATCAATAAAAAATGAAATTCCCCGCGCGCTGACGTCGCGGGTTTGTGCTTCCTTTTCTTCCCCGTGAGCGAATTTCACGGTTAGGGGCAGTCGCAACGCAAACCGCCGTGTCGCCCGCTGCTCCTGCTGCGGCTCGCCCATGCCTGATCCTCCGTGAGGGGTGCCATAGCATCTACTTAAATCCTGTGAGGTGTCAACAACGTATTTAGTACGTGGTCCCTTCTGTGCCTGTCCCAGTTACTAGTACCCGACAGGCGAAACCAAAGTCAGGAAATGCTCCCGGAATGTGGTTTGTGCTGAGATGGGGCGGGAAGGGCTGGGCTGGTCGGGTATGCCACAGATGTAGCGTCCCAGCCCGCTACTGGGAAGTAAGCGGTGACTCTGAACTGTCTTTGCCTACAAGCTTAGGAAGTTCTTTAGTAGTTTCTTGCCTTCGCCAGTCAGGACACTCTCGGGGTGAAACTGGACACCTTCAATGGGGTATTTGCGGTGCCGCAGTCCCATGATCACACGATTTCCATCCTTGTCGCAGGTGGAGGCGCTCACTTCCAGGTCATCGGGAAGACCCTTTTCCGCCACGATCAAAGAGTGATAGCGGGTGGCCTCCATGGGGGAAGGGATGTCGCGGAAGATGGTCCTTCCGTCGTGCTCGATGTGGCTGGTCTTACCGTGCATCAACTGACGTGCGCGTACCACTTTGCCGCCGTAAGCTTCGCCAATTGCCTGATGCCCCAGACAAACTCCAAGAATGGGCATCTTTCCTGCAAAGTGGCGGATGAGCTCAACACTGATGCCAGCCTCCTGGGGCGTGCACGGCCCCGGCGAAATGACGATCCGCTCTGGGGCGAGGATGTCCAACTCGGGAATCGTAATCTGATCATTGCGCCGCACCACGACATCCTGCCCCATCTCCCCAAGGTATTGGACCAGGTTGTAAGTGAAAGAGTCGTAGTTATCGAGCACGAAGATCATAGGAACTCACAACCCATTGCGCGCGACCTCCACTGCTTTCATCAGAGCCTTGGCTTTGTTGAGGCACTCTTCGTATTCACGCTCCGGCACTGAGTCGGCAACAATGCCGGCGCCGGTCTGGAGGTAGGCGCGCTTTCCTTTGATCATCATGGTGCGGATGGCGATACAGGAATCCAGATTTCCCGCAAAGTCAGCATACAGTACAGATCCGCCATAGATCCCACGGCGCAGCGGTTCCAGCTCTTCGATGATCTCCATGGCTCGAACCTTAGGAGCACCGCTCAGCGTGCCCGCCGGGAAGCAGGCTACGAAGGCATCGAGCGCATCCAGATTGGGGCGCAACTCGCCCTCGATCGCCGACACCAGGTGCATGACGTGCGAATAACGTTCCACATACATCAGGTCGCGCACTTTCACGCTGCCATATTTGCTTACCCGGCCCACGTCATTGCGGCCCAGGTCCACCAGCATGACGTGCTCGGCACGTTCTTTTTCGTCGTTGCGCATGGCCCGCTCGATCCCTTGGTCCTCGGCTTCTTCCTTTCCCCGAGGGTGGGTCCCAGCGATCGGCCGGTACTCCACTTTGCTTCCTGTAACTCGCACCAGCATCTCCGGCGAGGATCCCAGCACCACCATGTCATCCATGCGCAGGAAGTACATGTATGGCGAGGGATTCACCGCGCGCAGAGCGCGGTAGATGCTGAAGGGAGAAGTCGTGGGCTGGAAGTCAATTCGTTGCGATAACACCACCTGAAAGATATCTCCCGCCGCGATGTATTCTTTGGCCGCATTCACGCTGGCCATGAAGGTTTCCGGCGAGGTGGTGTGGTGTATGCGCATCCGGCCGCGGGTTGGCTTCGATAAGGCGGCCAGCTCCGCAGGTCTTACACCTGCCCGCAGCTTTTTCTCAATAGCCTCGATATCGGCTGCCGCGCGGTCATATGCCGATTTCGGCTTTTCATGCGCGACGTTCGCAGATGCCATGATGTGAATCTGGTGGCGCAGGTGATCGAAGGCCAGCAGGCGGTCGAAGAACATCAGCCCGCAATCGGGTATATGCAGGTCGTTTTTCGCTGTCTCCGGCAGCTTTTCGAACCTACGTACCATGTCATAGGCAAAGAATCCCACGGCGCCGGCGGTGAAGGGAGGTAGGCCGGGAACCTTAGCGGGCCGATGCGTGGACAGCAACTCTCGCAAGATTGCAACCGCGTCTCCGATGCGGGCCGCGCATTCGCCATCGCGCTCAATCTCGATTGCATTCCCCAGGGCGGTGACCCGCATGTAAGGACGCGACCCTAGAAAGGTGTAGCGCCCGATCTTTTCCCCGCCTTCCACCGACTCCAGCAGGAACGAACACGGCTCCTTTCCAGCAAACGCCAGGAAGGCCGAAACTGGGGTTAGCAGGTCGGCACTGATCGATTTGACCACTGGAATCAGAGTCGCATGACGGCTAAACTCCTGGAACTCTTTGAAGGTCGGGCGCAGCATGCAGTGATCTCAGAAAGCCCGATTATACGTGGCCTCTCGCTCTGCCCATTCCGCCGACCATTGAACGATCGTTTGCCGGTTCCTAGTTCGCAAATTGACGCATCACTGCGATCGTGGCTTATACTTCGTTCACTTGGAGACCCGACTCTCCTGCTTTAAGCCACAGTATTGCAGGGACCGGCAGCGATTGCGGCGGTTCGAATGCGGGCTTTAGCGGGGCGGTTAAGAGAGATACATGCACATTAGATTCTGGGGGGTCCGCGGATCTACTCCCACTCCCCAGCCCGAAAACATGCGCTACGGGGGCAATACCTCCTGCTTAGAAGTGCGCATCAACGGTCACCTGTACATCTTCGACTGCGGAACGGGATTCCGTAATCTGGGCAAGCACCTCTCGCGTCAATCCGAAGCCACGGGTCATCCCATTCAGGCGCACATATTCCTTTCGCATTTCCATTGGGACCATATTCAAGGGATCCCTTTCTTTACTCCTTTGTATGAAAACTCGGAAAATCGCTTTCTCTTCCACTCC
>Ga0187776_10000626_pt1 | contig 17124 bp, 15 predicted proteins | sample 0216_BV02_MP12_2_FD_132426 | JGI IMG/M metagenome (GOLD analysis project Ga0187776, IMG submission 132426) | Tropical peat soil microbial communities from peatlands in Department of Meta, Colombia - 0216_BV02_MP12_20_MG | ecosystem: Environmental > Terrestrial > Soil > Wetlands > Peat | place...
CGACCCAGCTCAATCGCCAGGGCCCCGACGTCGGCACGCAGTACCGCTCGGCCATCTTCTACGCCAACGAGTCTCAGAAGCGAATCGCCGAGGCGTACATTGCCCAGCTCGATCGCGCGAAGGTGTTCCGCCGCCCGATCGTCACGAAGCTGGAGCGGCTGACCGGCTTCTACCCGGCCGAGGACTATCATCAGGACTTCCTGCTGAAGAACCCGAACTACCCTTACATCGTGATCAACGATCTGCCGAAGATCGCCAGTCTCAAGCGGGTCTTCCCGGCGCGGTACCTCGATCAGCCGGTGACCGCCGCCCAGAGCTCCCGCTAGGCCGCGCGGCCGACTCACTCCTTGAGCCCCGCGGTCACGAAGCTCTCGAGCACGTAGCGCTGGGCTATGACGTAGGCGATCAAGGCCGGCACGATGGCCATGGACGCGGCGGCCATCAGCGGGCCCCAGTTCGTGCCGCCTTCGAGGCTGACGAACTCCTGCATCCCGACCGGAAGAGTCTTCATCGTCTTGTCGGTCGCCACCAGCAGCGGCCAGAGGTATTGATTCCACGTGTTGATGAAGAAGAGGACGCACAGCGCGGCGAGCGCGGTGCGCGTGGCGGGCACGACGATGCGCCACAGGATCTGCCAGGTCGTCGCGCCGTCGAGAATGCCGGCCTCCACGAGGCTCCCCGGCAGGTTCTTGAACGTCTGGCGGAGCATGAAGACGCCGTAGCCCGTCACCACCTGGGGCGCGATGAGGCCCGCGTAGGTATTCAGCATGTCCAGGCGCGCGATCAGCAGGTAGTTGGGGATCATGGTGACCTGGAAGGGCACCATCATCGTGGCCACGAAGAGGCCGAAGCACAGGCTCCGGCCCGGGAACTGGAAGATCGCGCACGCGTAGGCCGCCAGCGCGCTCGTGAGGCCCTGCGCGAACGTCACGACGAGCGCGACCAGCAAGCTATTCCAGAAGAGCCTCAGCATCGGCACCTGGGTCATGGCCACGACGAAGTTCTGCACGGTCGGGTGCTCGGGCCACAGCCGGAAGGTTCCTGCGAAGATCTCCCCCGGAGGCTTGAGCGCCGTGGAGAACATCCAGAGCATCGGCGAGACCATGACGACGCAGGCGAGGACGAGCAGCGCATGGATCGCCCGGACCTTACCGGCCATAGTGGATGCGCGACTCGGCCAGATAGAACTGGAGCGCGGTGAGCCCGAGGAACAGGAGGAAGATCAGGGTCGCCGCCGCCGAGGCGTAGCCCACGCGGAAGTACTCGAACCCGAGCTGGTAGACCAGGTAGCCCAGATTGTTGCTGGCTTCGTTGGGGCCGCCCTGCGTGAGGATCTGCGTCGGCACGAAGAGATTCTGTGGGCTCAGGATGAAGGTCGTGAGCAGCACGAAGAGCGTCGTCGGGGCCAGCAGCGGAATCGTGATGTAGCGGAACAGCTGACGCTCGGAGGCGCCGTCAACGCGGGCCGCCTCGTACATCTCGGCCGGGATCGCCAGGAGGCCTGCGACGTAGAGCACGAAGTTGAAGCCGAACGTCTTCCACACCGTGACGATGATGATCGCCCAGATCGCCGAGTCGCCCGAGGAGAGCCACGCCGGGCCCTGGATGCCCACGACGCGAAGCAGTGAGTTGATGACGCCGTAGAGCGGGTGGAACATCCAGAGCCACACCGCGCACGCGATCGCCATCGAGATCACGGTGGGCGAGAAGAGCAGGGCCCGGTAGACGTCCCGCCAGCGGCCCGAGACGCGCAGCACCGCGACGGCGAGGAACAGCGGCACCATCACGGTCAGCGCCGTGAAGGCCACGGCCGCCTTGCCCGTGTTCACTAGCGCCAGCCAGAAGGCGCGGTTACCGATCAGCTCGCGATAGTTCTGCCAGCCGACGGCGGACCAGGTCGGCGAGACCAGGTTCCAGTCGTAGAAACTCAGAGTGGTGCTGGCGACGAGCGGCCAGTAGACGAAGACCGCCGTGAGCGCGAGGCCCGGCGCGAGGTAGAGATACGCGGTGAGCCACTCGCGCCGGCGCCGCGTCACCTGGGCAAGAGCGCGTTCGCTTGCTGCGACGCCTCCTTCAAGATCGGCTCGGCCGGGCGCTTGCCCTCGAGAACCTCCTCACGCGCCTTGATCAGGATCTTCGTGATCTCGAGGCCGCGCGCGCCGGGGAAGCTGACCCAGGGCTTCGCGTACGGGAAGGTCTGCAGCGCCGCCCTCATCATCGGCGCCTCGTCGAAGAACGGCTTCAGGTACTTCGGGTCCGTCGCCAGCTCGGCGCGCGGCGGCAGGTAGCCCGTGCCCCTGGTCCAGATGGTGGCGCCCTCCGGCGAGAGCAAGAACTTGATCCACTCCCACGCCGCCTTCTCTTGCGTCGGGTCGGTTGCGAAGATCATCAGCACGTTGCCGCCCGTCGCCGTCGCCAGCGGCTTGCTGCCGAAGCGCGGCACCGGGACGGCGCGAACGTGGAAGCCGCTGGCGTTCTTGCGCATGTGGTCCTGACGGCCAATGGTGGTCAGGCACATCGCGATGTGCCCGCTCAGGAACGCCTGGAGCCCCTCTTCCCACGTGAGGTTCGCGGCGATCTTCGTCTTCGTGACCATGTCCTGCCACATCTGCATCGCCTCGATCGCCTGCGGCGAGTCCCAGCCCACTCGCTTGCCGTCCTCGGACAGCGGGCGTCCGCCGTTACCCCAGATCAAGGTCTGATCGATCCACTCGTCGTTGGGCTGCTGCAGGTACACGGCGAACTTACCCGTCTTGTCCTTGATGGTCTGACCCATCTTCAGGAGCTCGGCCCACGTTTGCGGCGGCTGATCGGGATTGAGGCCGGCCGCCTGGAAGAGATCAGGATTGTAGTACATCACCGGCGTGCTGACACCGAACGGGATGCCGTGGAGCCCGCCACTCAGGTTGCCGAGAGCCATAATGTTGTCGGGGATGCCCTTGAAGAAGGCGGGGTCGCTCTGGCGATACTTGTCGAGCAGCACGTGAGGAAACTGCCCCGCCGCGTATGCCGTCAGGTTGTAGCCGATCTGCGCCACGGCCGGGGGCCGCTTCGCCGCGAGCGAGACCTGGAGCTGCTGCATCAGCCCGGTGTAGACGCCCGGCTGGAACTTCTCGGCGATCTTGATGCCCGGGTGCTTGGCCTCGAAGACCTGCACGAGCTCCTTGACGGCCGGCCCGCCGAACGTCGGCGAGTTGATGTGCCAGTACTCGATGGTGACGGGGTCCGCGGCCTCGGTGGCCGGCGGGGCCACGCTGACGGCGGTGAGCAGCGCCAGGAGCACGAGCCAGATCGTCATCGGTAGTCTCCTCGTCAACGGAACGCCACGCCCAGCGAGAGCTGGCCGCGGATCTTCACTTCAACGGCGCCGCCACCACCGAGCGTGACCTCACCCCAGCATCCCGCGGGGCCATTCGTGATTCCGGCGTCCACGAGCGACATCAAGGTCACGAACGGCACGCCGTCGATGACCTCGACCGTGTTGAGATGCATGTGGCCGTTGAAGACGGCCTTGACCCGGCGGCTCTTCGAGAGGATCGCGCGCGCGCGCGCGCGGTTGCCGGCGCGGGCGTGGGCGTGATGGTCCTTGAAGTACCAGTGGCGAGAGGGATCCTGCTCGTCGAGCGGATGATGGCAGAAGACGATCGCCGGCGTCTCGCCGCCGGCCAGATCTCGATCGAGCCAGTCGAGCTGGATGTCCGAGAGGGTGCCGCCGATCAGCTCCACGGTCGGATCCTGCGAGTTCAGGACGACCAGGTGGTAGCCGGCCATGTCGAGCGACTCGAAATCTGCCTGCTTGCCCATGATCGCGCGCGCTTCGTGGGGCGGCACGTTGATGAGATCGTGATTGCCCCACGCGTAGAGCACCGGCACGCCCACCGTCTCCAGCATCCGGCGGACCTCGGCAAGCCTGACCTTGTCCGCGGCGGCGTCGGTATCGTTGATCCGGTCGCCCATGTCGACGATGAGGTCAGGATGGAAATCGTCGCGCATCCGGCGGGTGAACTTGGCGAGGAGTTCCGGGGCGGCGTGACCGACCCGGACGTCGATGTCCGGCCCATGATGGATGTCGGTCACGAGCCCGATGCGCAGGGGCATTTCGCCGACACTATGCGGGAGAAATTGCGGCGGCGCTACGCTTTCGTCAAGAGTCGGCGACACCGATCGCCGGCGGCGCGTGCGCCGGGTGCTACAATGCGCGCCGTCTCCACGGGGATCCGCTTCAGGCCACCGCGACCACCCCGCGTGACAGGACCAGAACGGCCAACTGAAGAACCGGAGGTTTCCGATGCCGGACAAGATTCGGGCAGGAATTGTCGGCGCGACGGTCACGCAGGGGGGCAGCAGCTGGGGACAGCACGCGCACGTCCCGGCCCTGAAGGCGCTGCCCGGCTACGAGCTGAAGGCGGTCTGCACCGCGCACGAGGACACCGCCAAGGCCTCGGCGGCGGCGTTCGGCGCGGAGCGCGGATTCCATCGGTTCAGCGACATGGCCGCCGATCCGGACGTCGACCTGCTCGTCGTCTGCGTGCGCGTACCAGGGCACCGCGAGCTGGTGATGGCCGGGCTGCAGGCCGGCAAGTCCGTGTTCTGCGAGTGGCCGCTCGGGGCGAATCTGGCGGAAGCGGAAGAGATGGCCGGGCTCGCGCGCCAGCGCTCGCTCAAGAGCATCGTCGGGCTGCAGGGACGCAGCGATCCGACGATTCTCTATGCTCGCGATCTCATCCAGCAGGGCTACATCGGCGAGGTGCTCACGGCGAGCCTGAACACCGTCGCCCAGGCGCAGCTCCAGCGCGGGCCCGGCCGGATCTGGCAGGGCGTGCGCGCCAACGGCGCCAACACCCTGACGATCGCGGGCGGCCACGCCATCGACGCCCTGTGCGCCGTGCTCGGCGAGTTTGCCGAGCTCTCGGCCCGCGTGTCGACGCGGATCCCGGAATGGCGCACGCTCGAGGGCAAGCCCTACCCGGTCGACTCGCCGGACAGTATCAGCGTGGCCGGCCGGATGGTCAGCGGCGCCGAGGTGTCGATCAACGTGGCCGCGGTGCCCTCGAATCCCAGCGGCAACCGGCTCGAGATCTACGGCCGCGAAGGTGCCCTGGTCATCCGGGCGAACGGCGCACTCAGCCTGGGGCCGAACCAGATGCACGGCGGCCAGGGGAAGGAGCCGATGGCGCCGCTGCCAGTGCCGGCCAGGTACCGGTTCGTCCCCGAGAACACGCCGGCCGGCCAGCCCTACAACGTCGCGCAGGCATACGCGCGCGCGGCCGGCGCCCTGCGTGGCGGACCGGCCTTCGACGTCGATTTCGATCTCGCTGTCCGGCGCCACAAGCTGATCGATGCGATCGAGCGGTCCGCCGTGACCGGCCGGTCCGTGAAGCTGACCTGACCGGCGACGTATGGAGGACATCTACTGCTTTGCCGGCAATCCGTTCGACCGCGCCAGCGAGCGCCGCGCCGATCGCCAGTGGATCGCCAAGCTCCTGGCCGACCCGGACACCCGCGTCCTCGCGCTGCGTGATCTCAAGCCGTTCACCCGCGGCGCCGGCGCGCCGGCGCTCGACTGGCAGCCCGTCGCCCAGTGGCGCGATCAGATCGATTCGGGCACCACCGTGCTCTTTCTCGGGCTCGGCGAGGGGCGCGCGCACTTCGCGATCGACGCGACCGGCACGAGCGTCGCCCCGGACATCGACACCGAGCTGGTCGACGTGCGCGCCCTCGCGCCGACCCTCGCCGGCGGCGAGGCCGCCATCGTCGCGGAGGCGCGCTCGCTCCTCGACTGGCACGCGCGCCATCGCTTCTGCGCTCAGTGCGGATCGCCGACCAGGGTCGAGTCGGCCGGCTGGGTCCGGCGCTGCCCGGATTGTCGCGCCTCGCACTTCCCGCGCACCGATCCGGTCGTGATCATGCTCGCGATCCACGGCGATCGCGCGCTGCTCGGCCGCAACCGTCGCCGGGCGGGCGCCCGGTTCTCGTGTCTGGCCGGGTTCGTCGAGCCGGGCGAGACGCTCGAGGAAGCGGTGCGCCGAGAAGTGCGCGAGGAGTCGGGCATTCGCTGCGGGCGCGTGCGCTACCTGGCGGCGCAGCCCTGGCCGTTTCCGTCGAGCCTGATGATCGGCTTTCTCGCCGAGGCCCTGACCGAGGAGATCACCGTCGATCCCGAGGAGCTCGCGGAGGCCCGCTGGTTTGCCCGTGACGAGGTCCGCGAGATGGTGGCGCGCGCCGCGGCCGGCCTCGACGATCCGACGAAGGTCTCGTTGCCGGCGCCCGTCGCGATCGCGCATCATGTCTGCCGGCGGTGGTCGAACGGCCTCGACAGTCTGTGACCGCGCGTCGCCGCTGAAGGAGCCTTCACCATGCCCGCCTCGGTTCGCCCGATCCGCGACGCGTTCGCCGGAGAGGTGTCCGGGCTCGACATCACCCGGCCGATCGGCGCCGCGGACGTGGCGGCGATCGAGACCGGGATGAACGAGCACGCCGTGCTCGTCTTCCGCGATCAGCACCTGACCGACGAGCAGCAGATCGCGTTCACGCTCAACTTCGGCGAGCTCGAGAGCTACAAGTCGGCCGGCCACATCAGAAAGCGCGCGGACAATCGGCTCGGCCCGGGCATCGCGGATTTTTCCAACCTGGACCGCGACGGCAAGATCATGTCGGCCGACGACCGCGTGTGGTTCTTCAAGCTGGGTGATCGCCTCTGGCATTCCGACAGCTCGTTCCGGCCGGCGCCGGCCAAGTACTCCCTGCTCTCGGGACGCATCATTCCCTCGTGGGGGGCCAACACCGAGTTCGCCGACATGCGGGCCGCCTACGACGCCCTCGACACGCGCACGAAGGCCGAGGTCGCCAATCTCATCTGCGAGCACTCGCTGATCTACTCGCGCGAGGCGATCGGCTTCGTCGATCTCACCGCCGACGAGATCGCCGCCTTCGCGCCGGTCCGCCATCCACTGGTGCGCCGGCACCCCGCAACCGGCCGGCTGTCGCTCTTTCTCTCGGCTCACGCCGGGGCCATCGTCGGCTGGACGGTTCCCGAGGGGCGCATGTTCCTGCGTGACCTGACGGAGCACGCGACCCAGCGGCGATTCGTGTACTCGCATGTGTGGAGGCCGGGCGACCTGGTCATGTGGGACAACCGCGCGACGATGCACCGCGGCCGGCGCTTCGACCACCGCGAAGTGCGCGACGTGCGCCGGACCACGCTCGCGGGCGACCCGCCGCTCGTCGCGACCCCCGAGGTGGCGTGACGAGGGCGCCGTGATGCGTGACATCGCCGCGGCCTGGCTCCTCGGCGTGATCCTCGCCGGCTGCACGACGGCGCTGCCGGGCGAGCAGCTCGCCGACGCCGCCCGCGTTCAGATCACGATCGACCCCGCGGTAGCACACGGCTGCGACTTCCTCGGGACGGCCAGTGACACGAGCGACACGAACCTCCAGCGGAAGGCCGCGTGGCTGGGCGGCAACGTGGCGGTCGTCTCGCGGGCCTCGCAAGAGGCCCGGGCCGCGACGCCCTGGTACCAGTCGGTCACGATGATCGCCGAGGTGTTCCGATGCGAGGGGACGCAGTGAAGGAGGCGCACGAAGGAGGAGCCGCGTGCGGGCTGGCCTAGCCCTGCTTGCCCTCGCGATCGCGCTCGCGGCGCCCGCGGTGCCGCAAGCGCAGCCGCTGCGCGGTACCGAGTCGCGGCTCTTCAGGCCCGAGGAGCTCGAGCAGATCGTCGCGCCCATCGCGCAGTATCCGGACCCGCTCGTGGCGCAGATCTTCATGGCATCCACGTATCCGCTCCAGGTGGTCGAGGCGGCACGCTTCGCCAAAGCCAATCCGAGCTTGAAGGGCGATGCCCTCGACGCAGAGCTCAAGAAACGGAGCTGGGACGAGAGCGTCAAGGCTCTCGTGAGCTACCCCCAGGTTCTCGAGATGATGGATCGCCAGCTCGACTGGACGCAGAAGCTCGGCGATGCCGTCCTCGCGCAGCAGAAGGACACGCTGGACGCCGTCCACCGCGTGCGGGCCAAAGCGCCGCCACCGACCCAGTCGTACTGGTACTACTGTCCCAGCGCCAGGGCCTACTACCCGACGACGCCCACCTGCCCGGAGCCGTGGGTCAAGGTTCCCCCGCGCGCGCCGTAGCGGGCGGCGCGCGGCCACGCCGGCCGGTCAGGGGTGAGCGCCGCCGCCGACTTGTTCCGGACCGCTGTTCCGCGCGTTCATGGCCTCCAACCACAGCTCGTGGCATCGCGGATGGAAGTGGATCTCCCGGTGGCCGGCCCGGGCAAGATCGAACGCATAGAGCGGGTGAGGATCGAGCGTTCTCGTGTCACACGCGGCGCACGAACAGCCGAGACTCTTGCAGTGCTGCTGTGCCGGTATCGTGATCGCCCCTCGAATCGCCTCCGCGAAGCGCACGCTGATCTGGGATTTGATCCAGACGCATCGAGCGCAAAGGCGTTCCGTCTTGAGCTCGCCGAGCTCTCGGCAGACCCGGCAGGCCTGTTTCAGCTTCCCTCGGTTGAGGAAACTCAGACTGACCGTGGGCACGGTGGTCCCTCCTGTGCGCGCATCGCAGAATCGCGTCGCCGATGACGAAGGGACCCAGCCATCAATCCCGATGCCGTCCGCGCGTGGTTCGCAGAATCAACTCGTTACGTCGAGCTCGGCGGCGCCACTCTGCCAAATCAGCGGGTCAACCAGGCGCAGGTGGAAGATTCTTCTTTCCGAGAATTCGTGCCATCCGCAGAATAGAGCCCCATTCCCCAGGACGGAGGAGCCCATGGCCAGGATACTGGTGATCCACGGCGCAGGCATGAACATGCGCGGCAAGATCCAGCTCGAGATCTTCGGTCCCATGACGCTGCCCGAATACGACGAGCGCATCCGCGGCTATGCCAAGGAGCTCGGCGTGGAGGTCGAGATCTTCCACTCGAACGTCGAGGGCGAGGTCGTCAACCGGCTCTATGCCGCCAGCGACCAGGGCTTCGACGCGGCGATCTTCAATCCCGCCGCGTTCGGCACCGGCTATCCGGCCCTCGTCGCAGCGCTCTCGCAGGTCAAGTTCCCGACGACCGAGGTGCACATCTCCAACCCGATCCGCCGCGGTCCCGCCTCCCAGACCGCCGCGGTCAGCCAGAGCGTCGTGGCCGGCTTCGGGATCGCCGGCTATGCGCTGGCCTTGCGGGGAATCCGCGACATGCTGGCGGCGAAGAAGTAGGCCGTCTTCGGCGCGCCCGGCATGGATCTCACTCGGGCGAGCTGCGCGGCTTCGTTCTCGACCCGCCACTGCGGGCCGCCGACGCCCGGGGGTTGCCGGCGTAGGCACGTGATGCTACATGAGGGCCATGACCCACGACCGACTCGTGCTGACCGGCGCGAACGTCATCGACTGCGTGGGCGAGCGGCCCATGGTCGGCGGCAGCGTCGTGATCGAGCGAGGACGGGTTGCCGAGGTCCTCGACGGCACCCGTTCACCCGACACCCGGAATGCCGACGTGATCGACCTGAAGGGCGGGTATCTCCTGCCCGGGCTCTGGGACGTCCACATTCACCCCGATTACCTGACAGAGACGGGCGCCAACGTGGTCGACCAGACCATCGCGTTTGGCCACCGCCTGATGGAAGCGCTGACGGAGGCCGGCGTCGTCAGCGTGCGGTGCGCCGGTGCCGCGCACTTCATGGACGTGGCCTGGAAGCGCGCGTTCGCCACGGGCCGGTACGTGGGCCCGCGGGTGTTCGCGGCCGGCCACTTCCTCACGAGCACGGGCGGGCACTTCCTGACGTCCGGGCATGCTCTCGAATGTGACGGTCCGTATGGGTTCGTCCGCGCCATCCGGGAGCAGATCAAGAACGGGGTCGACCACATCAAGCTCAACCTCACGGGCGGGATCATGGGCCCGGCCTGGGACCGTCACTGGCAGTCGTTCCTGCTCGACGAGGAGCTCGAGGCGGCGTTCACCATCTGTCGCACCCGCGGTTTTCGCGTGATGGCGCACGCCGCCAACCCCGAGGCGGTGAAGGCGGCCGTCCGGCTCGGCGCGCACAGCGTCGAGCACGGCTACATCATGAACGACGAGTGCGTCGCGCAGCTCCGCGCCAGTAACACGTGGTACGTCCCCACCCTGGCGATCAGCCACCTCACCCCCGATCAGGCGAGCGATCCGTGGGAGAAACGATGGGTCGAGCAGCGGAACCTGTCGCCCGACCTGTGTGAGCGCGCGGACCACGCCTCCGGCGAGCATCGCGAGTGGTTCCGGCGCGCGCTCGCGGCCGGCGTGAAGATGGCGCTCGGCTCCGATATCCGGCCGCTCAGGGAGGCCGCGCTGCTCGAGCTGGGCTTGTGGGTGAAGGACGGAGCCACGCCCCGCCAGGCGCTGCTCGCCGCCACTCGCGATGCGGCCGAGCTCTGCGGCGTGGGCGCCGAGCTCGGAACCATCCAGCCAGGCAAGCTCGCCGACCTCATCGTCGTCGACGCCGACCCGCTACAGGACATCACGAACCTGCGACGGCTGCGTCTGGTCTTCAAGGAGGGCCGTCTCGTCTCGGACCGTCGGGCGAACGCCTCCTGAGATGCCAGCCGACGAGCTCATCCAGTGAGCGAAGGCCGATGGGCCAGCGGGCGTTCATCGCTCTGGTGGGTAGGAGCATCTTCCCACGCCGCGCAAATCTTTACTTTCATTCAGCCTCGTTGCGCAGCGATGATGCGCCGCAATGATTTGAGTTGCGTCGAGTCGACCGCTGCCGGAAGATCGAGCGGCTGCCCATTCAGGTGCCGCGAGCATCATCACGGGACCTCGGCGGGCGACACCGCTGCGGTCCCCACAATGAGGAGGCATCATGCGCAAGATCGTCGCGTCGCTCGGCATGTTGTTGATGTTCGCGACCTTCACCGCGGTGGCTCAAGAAAAGATGAAAGAGCCATCCAAGTCAGGCCACGAGGGCATGGCTAAGACGAGTGGTGCCCCATCAGACGCCGCCGTCATCGCGAAAGCGACGAGTGCCGCGCCGCCGGACATTGCCCGCAACGCCGCCGTCGTCGGAATGGGCGCCGACGGCAAGATGAAAGAGCTTCGTGCGGGCACGAATGGGTGGGCTTGCATGCTCGATATGGCCGGCGATTCCATGTGCCTCGACAAAGAGTGGCAGGCCTGGGGTGATGCCTGGATGAACAAGAAAGACCCGCCCAAGCCCCAGACAATCGGCGTCGCGTACATGCTCAAGGGCGACAAGGGCGCCAGCAACACCGATCCGTATGCGACGAAGGCGACCGCCGACAATCAATGGGTCGTGAGCGGACCGCATATCATGGTCCTGCCGACGGATGCCGGTCAGCTCGACGCGTATCCGACCGATTGGACCAAGGGGGGGCCGTGGGTGATGTGGAAGGGAACCCCGTACGCCCACATCATGGTCCCCGTGACGTCGATGGCGAAATCGACGTCCAAGGCTCGGGTCGAGAAGAAAGCCAACGTCACGAAATAGACGCGGCGAGGCAAAGGAACCTCTAACAGACGAGGGTCGGCGATGAGCCGGCCCTCAGTTTTTCGGCGTAGTTCCGGCCACCCTGCGCCGACGCTTGAGTCGAGTTGACCACCGCCCGCCGACAATCTAGTCTCGCCCTACGCAGCTCTGACCTTTCACCGGCCCCGACTCTGGAGGGTGGTATGCAGTGTCCCCGGTGCCAGCAGGCGAACCCGCCCCAGGCGAAGTTCTGCCCGGAATGCGCCACGCCGCTCAGGCTGCCGCCTGATAGCGACGGCGATGCCCTGAACGTCGCGCAGCGCTTGGCGGAGGCTGTGCGGCGAGAGCAAGAGGCGCGAGAGCAGCAGGGCGCGACGAGCGCCATCCTGCGAGTGATCTCGAACTCGCCGAATGATGCGCAGCCGGCATTCGACGCGATCGTGGCGAGCGCCGTTCGACTCTGTGATGCGCGGTTCGGCCTGCTCTACCGCTGGGACGGCGAGAACCTCTTCGGCGTTGCCTCTCACGGAGCGACGCCCGCCATGGAAGAGATCTTCCGGCGAGGAGCACGTCCAGCGCCCTCCCTCCTGCGATCACACGGCCCCTGGCGGCCGCTTCATATTCTGGACATCAGGGAGTCGGAGCCATATCGCTCGGGCTGGGCCGTCTGGCGGGAGGCGATCGACGCCGAGACCGTGCGGACGATCCTCGTGGTCCCCCTCGTGAAGTCGGATCGCTATCTCGGCTGCATCATGATCTACCGGCGCGAGATCCGCGCGTTCACCGAACGCCAGATCGAACTGCTCACGACCTTCGCCGACCAGGCCGTCATCGCGGTTGAGAACGTGAGGTTGTTCAAGGAGCTGGAGGCGCGCAATCACGATCTCACCAGAGCGCTGGCCCGAGAGACCGCCACGAGCGAGATCCTCCGGGTCATTTCGAGCTCCCCGACCGATGTCCAGCCGGTATTCGACGCGATCGTGCGGAGCGCGGTGACGCTCTGCGGCGCGATCCTGGGCGCCATCTATCGCCGTGACGGCGGCCTGGTGCGCTTGGTGGGCCTGGATCCGCGGTATCCCTACGCGGAGGAGGTGAGAGCGAGCTATCCGGCTCCCGTGACCTCACCCCTCATGTCGTGTCGCGCCATCCACGACAACGCCATCGTCCAGTTGCCCGACACCGAAACCCCCGGCGCCCTCCCGCCCGAGGGTCTTCGACTCGCGCGATTGTCCGGGTTTCGGAGCGTCGCCGCGGTACCGATGCGGCGCGAGGGCGAGCCGATCGGCGCGATCCTCGTTGGGCGGCCAGCGGTCGGAGCGTTCCCCGATCAGCAGATCGGACTGCTCCAAGCTTTCGCCGACCAAGCAGTCATCGCGGTCGAGAACGTACGGCTGTTCAACGAGCTCCAGGATAAAAACACGGCGCTGACGAAAGCCCATGCGCAGGTGACGCAGGCCCTGGAGCAACAAACGGCAACCAGCGAGATCCTGCGCGTCATCAGCAGCTCGCCGACTGACGTTCAACCGGTGTTCACGGCGTTGGCAACGAGCGCGGCTCGGCTGTGCGAGGCGCACGACGCTACGATCTTCCGCATCGACGGCGAGGTGCTGCGGCTTGTCGCTCACGAAGGACCGATTGCTCCGGACACCGTCCTTCCATTGACGGAGGGAACTCTCGGCGGGCGCGTAATGCGTCTAGGACGGGCAATACACGTCGCGGATATGCAGTCCGAGACATACGAATATCCGATGAGCAGCGCGGTTGCGCGTAACCGAGGATTTCGGACGATTCTCAGCGTGCCTCTGCTGCACGGCGCCCAAGCCATCGGGATCATCGCAATACGTCGCGTTGAGGTACGCCCGTTCACGGACCGGCAAGTGCAGCTCGTCAAGACCTTCGCTGACCAAGCTGTTATCGCGATTGAGAATGTGCGGCTCTTCAAGGAGCTGGAGGCACGCAACGCTGAACTGACCGAATCGCTTAGCCAGCAGACGGCGACCAGCGAGATCCTGAGCGTCATCGCCCGTTCGCCGACAGACGTCCAGCCCGTGTTCGACACGGTGGTGGGGAGCGCCGCCCGGCTCTGCCACGCGAACGACGTTGCCATCTACCGCCGCGAAGGCGACCGGCTGCGTTTTGTCGCCCATCAGGGGTCGATCCCTCCCCCAGGGCGCGTCGGCGAGTTTGTCCGTTCGTTGGAACGCGGAAGCGTGACCGGCCGATCGGTGTTGGAGGCGCGACTACACCACGTGGCCGACGTGCAGACGGAGGCGGATCAGTTTCCCGCGGCCAGCGACCTCGCCCAGCGTCTCGGCTTCCGGACGTTACTGAGCGTCCCGTTGATTCGAGAGGGCACAGCGATTGGCACGATAATGGTCCGGCGGACTGAAGCTCGCCTTTTCACGGAGCGCCAGGTGGCACTGCTCCAGACCTTCGCCGACCAGGCCGTCATCGCCATCGAAAACGTGCGGCTGTTCAGTGAGCTGCAAGAGAAGAATCAGGCACTCACGGCAGCACATGCCCAGGTGACAGATGCGCTCGATCAGCAGACCGCCACCAGCGAAATTCTGCGAGTGATCAGCCGTTCGCCGACCGATCTTCAGCCGGTTTTCGATGTCATCGCCGAAAGCGCGGCTCGGCTTTGCGATGGCATCTTCGGAGCGGTCTACCGCCTCGACGGGCATACCGTGCGCATCGTCGCACATCACAACATCAGCTCAGAGGGCTGGACGGCCTATCAGGCTCTCTATCCGCGCGCCCTTAACCGGCAGACGAACTCAGGGCGCGCCATGCTCGAAGGCCGCGTGGCCATCACGGAAGATGTGGCGGCGGACGTCGAACGCTCAGCGGCCACCCGGGAGGCAGCCCGGTCGATGGGCTTGCGGAGCGCTGTGACCGTGCCGCTCGTTTCTGGAGGACGCACGATCGGGGCGCTCACCGTCGGCCGAGACAAGCCCGGGGCGTTCACGACGAAACAGGTCGCACTGCTCCAGACATTCGCGGACCAGGCCGTCATTGCCATCGAGAATGTGCGGCTGTTCAACGAGACGACGGAGGCGTTGGAACGTCAGACGGCGACTGGCGAAGTCCTTCGGATAATCAGCAGCTCGCCTAGTGACGCCAAGCCGGTTTTCGAGGCAATGGTCCGGAGCGCCCGGCGGCTCTGCGATGCCACCTACAGCGCTGTCTATCAGCTCGAAGGGGATGTTGTTCATCTGGTCGCTCACAACCATCACAAGCCCGAAGCGGTCGACGAAATCGGCCGCGCGTGGCCGCTACCTCTCTCTAGCGCCAGCAGCATTGTCGTGTGGGCCATCCGCGAGCAGACGACGATCCATACCGCCGATGTCCAGGCTCATCTCGATTCTCTTGATCCGGCAACCCTAGCGAGGGCGCGGGCTCTGGATCTGCGGAGCATGCTGGTGATACCGATGGTCCGCGACGGCAAACCGATCGGCGCCATCCGCGTCTCCCGCACCGAGCCCTCACTCTTCTCCGACAAGCAGGTCGCTCTGCTCCAGACCTTTGCCAACCAAGCTGTGATTGCCATTGAGAACGTGCGCCTGTTCAAGGAGCTGGAGGGGGCGAACCGTGAGCTATCGGCCGCCAGCCAGCACAAATCCGAGTTCCTCGCCAATATGTCGCACGAGTTGCGTACACCTTTGAACGCGATCATCGGCTTTTCGGAGGTGCTGACCGATCGTATGTTTGGGCAGCTGAACGAGAAGCAGGAGGAGTATCTAAAGGACATCAATGCCTCCGGGGGCCACCTGCTCTCGCTGATCAACGACATCCTCGACCTCTCCAAGATCGAGGCCGGACGGATGGAGCTGGAGCTGACCGACTTCGACCTGCCCATGGCACTCGACAACGCTTTGATGCTGGTTCGTGAGCGTGCGCAGCGGCGCGGTCTGACGCTGCACAGACGGTTGGATTCCGGAGTGGGTCAGCTTCGAGGTGACGAGCGCAAGATCCGCCAAGTCGTCCTGAACCTCCTGTCCAATGCGATCAAGTTCACGCCCGAAGGTGGACGGATCGAAGTCGGGGCAATGCCCAAGGACGGCTTCGTCGAGGTCTCAGTTAGCGACACCGGAATCGGCATCGCTCCAGAGGATCAGGAAAAGGTCTTCGAGGAGTTCCGACAGGTAGGGTCAGCTGCCAAGAAGATCGAAGGCACAGGGCTCGGGCTCACCTTGTGCCGTAAATTCGTGGAACTTCATGGCGGGAAGATCTGGGTAGAGAGCCAGGTGGGCATGGGTTCGACGTTCACGTTCACCATCCCGGTGCGATATCGTGAATGAGCTTGTCACACCCGAAGCAAATGGGCTTCTCAGGCCTCGCGTCGCCCGACGAACAGCTCGAGCGCGCCGGCGTGAGGCAGGCTGGCCTTGGCGGCTTTCGTGGTTTGCACGCCGAACTCGCTGAGCGCGAGCAGTAACCAGTTCGCGTCGTCGGGCGGATAGTCGTCGTCCTCGACGGCGAGGCAGAGCCCGTTGCTGTCGACGTTTGCCTGAGAGGCACGGTAGACCCCTCGTGCGGGCCAGCCGGCCTCGACAAACACGTCGCGGAGGTCCCGGGCGAAGCGCACGGCTTCTTCAGACGGCACGGCGACGACCCGTACTTCGGCTGCCGGAAGTTGCCGCAGCCGGGCGACTAGCTGGGCGCGCTGAAGCTCCTGCAGCCGGCGATGGGCCGAGAGGTCCCAGGCACGATATCCGAATAGCGCAGAGAGCAGGGTGAGCAGCGCGGCCGCGACGTTGTAGCCGGCGTGGCGACCGATGCCGAAGAGGATGATGCCGACGCCGACGACCGCGCTGACCACGCACACCAGCATCAGCACCCACGACGGCTCATGCCGGCGCATTGACCTCAAGTAGTCACGCGTCGACTCCAAGGGCGCGCGGCCCCTCGCTGCTGTCCACGATCCGTTGAGCGCCATGGGCGGTCGTGCCGAAGTCTCTCACCACCCCCCTCTCCCGCGTGAGCTTTTTTGGAGCTTCAGTGCAGGGCGGAGCCACTGCCCGAGCTCCGGCCAGATCTCGACGACGTGACCGCTCTACGTCGAGGCGCGGCCTCTCCGCAGCGCCCGTCCGGCCAGCGTGCCCGCGTGCTTGCCGCTGTCGACGACGATCTGGCCGTTGACGATCACGTAGTCGATCCCGATCGGGAACTGCTTCGGCTGCGTCCGCGTCGCCGGCGCCTTGACCGTCTTGGCGTCGAACACGACGACGTCGGCCTTGAAGCCGTCCCGCAGCAGGCCGCGGTCGGGTAGCCCCAGACGCTGGGCCGGGAACGACGTCATCTTCCGGATGGCGTCAGGGAGCGCCAGGAACCGCTCCTCGCGCACGAACTCGGCGAGGATGACCGGGAAGCAGCCGTACGTGCGCGGGCTCGGGTAGTCGCCGATCAGCACCGCGTCGCTGCCCACCATCGACAGCGGGTGGCTCACGAACTTCGGCAACGTGGCGAGGTTGCCGCCGGCCGACACGTAGCAGGTCTCCAGATCCTCCTCGACGAGCAGGTCGCAGACCACATCGATCGGATCCTTGTCGAGCAGATCGGCGACCTGGAGGATTGACCGGCCCTCGAAGCGGTGGTTGGCCGGCTTCCGGAAGTTGGTGAGCCACATGTCGCCCCACGAGCTGGCGCGCGGGCCCATCTCAGAGCGGAGC
>Ga0187776_10000627_pt1 | contig 17122 bp, 14 predicted proteins | sample 0216_BV02_MP12_2_FD_132426 | JGI IMG/M metagenome (GOLD analysis project Ga0187776, IMG submission 132426) | Tropical peat soil microbial communities from peatlands in Department of Meta, Colombia - 0216_BV02_MP12_20_MG | ecosystem: Environmental > Terrestrial > Soil > Wetlands > Peat | place...
CGACAGGCATGATCATGAATTCCTGACAGTCGACACTGTTGTCCGCATGTTTCCCGCCGTTCAGGATGTTCATCATGGGCACCGGAAGGCGCGTCGCGCCTGGCCCGCCGAGATAGGCGTAGAGGGGCAGACCGGCACTCATGGCCGCGGCGGACGCCACCGCCATGGAGACCCCGAGGATGGCGTTGGCCCCGAGCTTGCTCTTGTTCGGAGTGCCGTCCAGCTCGAGCATGAGCCGATCGATCAGGGCCTGCTCTGCCGGGTCCATGCCGAGGAGCTCCGGTCCGATCTTCTCCCTCACATTGGCGACCGCCTGTTTCACGCCCTTGCCATCGTAGCGTTTCTTGTCGCCATCTCGGAGCTCCAGAGCCTCATGGGCGCCAGTGGATGCACCGGAGGGCACGGATGCGGAGGCGAGCATCCCGTTCTCCAGGCTCACCAGAACCCGAACCGTAGGGTTCCCACGGGAATCGAGAATCTCCAGAGCATCTACGACGCAAATTCTCCTGCTCATTGCACTCTCCCCTTTCCAAGAAATGCGTGTCCCCTAATACGCAACATCCTAAAGCCCATTATCGGGTAGTTCAACCCTGCGGCTCAACCCTTCTGTCCCGGGAAAGCCCACTCCGCCCAGCTTCTCATGGTAGTCTGGAGCCGAGCAGCACCACCGCACGCGGCTGCACGAGGTAGGTCAGGGGCTCGACAACGGGGGCAGCGGGCAGGTCGCAGATCTCGTCCGGAGATTCCAGAAAGGTGTCCACCAGCCGATACCAACCCGGCCCTTCCGGAGGGGGCAGCTCGAAGGCGAGGGGCTCCCAGTAAGCGTTCAGCATGAAGTGCAGGAGATAGCTCCCCTTCAGACTACGAAGCGTAGCCGCCAGGCTGTGGGATTCGTCACTCCAATCCGGCTGATTCAACTTGACCCCGTGCCACCGGATCTCGCCCTGGCGCAGGAGCTGGTTCAGGCTCAACCCCGTTTCTTCCCGAGAGAGATCGCGGCGCGACCGGAAGTCAATGAGCATCTTCACGAAGCGGTGCACGTCACGGTGTCGGTCGAGGAGGGCCCAGTCCAGCCAACTGATCTCGTTATCCTGGCAGTAGGCGTTGTTGTTCCCACGCTGGGTGCGGCGCACCTCGTCACCCATAAGAAGCATGGGCGTGCCGAGAGAGAGGAGGGTAACGGCAAAGAAGTTCTTCACCTGTCGGTTCCGAAGTCTCTCCACTTCCCGATCGTCTGTGGGCCCTTCCACCCCGCAGTTCCAGCTCAGGTTGTCGTTGGCGCCGTCCCGATTGTTCTCGCGGTTCGCCTCGTTGTGCTTCTGGTTGTAGGAGACCAGATCATTCAGGGCGAACCCGTCGTGGCAGGTAACAAAGTTGATACTCTGCTCCGGCTCCCTCTCCTCGTGCCCGTAGATATCGGGACTGCCGAGGAGCCGCGCCGCTAGCCGGGAAACCGTAACGCTGTCTCCCTTCACGAAGCTTCGCACGTCGTCGCGAAATCTCCCGTTCCACTCCTTCCAGCTATCACCGATAAAGGTCCCCACCTGGTAGAGACCGGCCGCATCCCAGGCCTCCGCGATGAGGTTGGTGCCGGCCAGCACTGGGTCCGACTGGATGTCCCAGAGAACCGGTGGATTCTCCAGAGGACGCCCGGATTCGTCCCGCGACAGGATCGAGGCCAGGTCAAAGCGAAAACCGTCCACGTGCATCTCCTCCACCCAGTAGTGGAGGCTGTCGAGGATCAGACGGCGAACGATCGGCTGGTTGGCGTTCAGCGTGTTCCCGGTGCCGGTGTAATTAGCGTAGCGCGACCTATCCTGCTCCAGGATGTAGTAGACGCTGTTCTCAAGCCCACGAAAACAGAGAGTCGGCCCTTCATGGTTGCCTTCGGCGGTGTGGTTGTAGACCACATCCAGGATCACCTCGATACCCGCTCGATGGAGCGCCTTTACCATGTCCCGGAACTCATCCAGCACACCGAGAGGATCCTTCCGTGAGCTGTAGGTATTATGCGGCGCAAAGAACGAGACCGGGCAGTACCCCCAGTAGTTGACGAGGCCCTCGGGACAGTCCTGCTCGTCGAACTGAAAGACCGGAAGAAGCTCCACTGCCGTGACCCCGAGGTCTTGGAGGTACGGGATCTTCTCAATCAAGCCCGCGTAGGTTCCTCGCTTCTCCGGGGGAAGGCCCGAGCTCGGGTGCCGGGTGAAGCCGGCGACGTGCAGCTCGTAAATAACAGCTTGGGACAAGGGCCGCCGGAGCGGGCGGTCACCCTCCCAGTCGTACGTAATCGGATCCGCCACTACGCCTTTCATGGCGACGGCGGTGTTATCGCCAAAGCGGCTCGCCGCCTTGCGGCTGTAGCCTTTCGGCGTGGCCACGCTCCGGCCGTAAGGATCCAGCAGGACCTTCTGCGAATCGAAGCGAAGACCCCTCTCCGGGTCGAAGGGCCCGACGGCCCGGTACCCGTAAAGTTGCCCGCGCTCGATGCCGGGAACGAAGCAGTGCCAGTAGTGGTAGGTGCGGTTCCTCCTTGGGTCCAGGGAGATGACGCGTTCAGGTCTTGGGTCGTCAACCCGATCGAAGAGGAGCAGCTCCACAGCAGTTGCGCTCTTCGACAATACGCTGAAGTTAACGCCCTCCGGATACACCGTGGCGCCGAGGGGATGGCTTTTACCTTGGCTAATCTCCATCGACCTGCGCTCTTACCTGTAGGGTGGGCACTGCCCATCAGAACAGACGAGTTCCGAAAATGTCAAATGCCGGATTCCGAATGACAAATCAAACTCAAAGCTTAAATGTCAAAAATTGCTACTCGGACTTTGATAGTTCGATTTTCGAGAACTTGTTTCGTGCTTGGATATTCGGGTCTCATCGAGATCTCCCAAAGGGAACCCCTTTTACAGCTCAACCTTAACCGGCTTCGCCTTCCAGATCCGCTCGCAGTAATCGCGGATCGAACGGTCCGACGAGAATTTGCCCGAACGGGCTACGTTGAGAATCGACATCCGGGTCCACCACTTCTTATCACGAAACGCCCTACTTACCCGATCCTGGCAGTCCACATAGGACTGGTAGTCGGCGAAGAGTAGGTATTCATCGTGATGGAGAAGCGAGTCGACAAGCGGCTTGAAGAGGTTGGCATCGCCGCCGGAGAAGTGCCCGAAGGCAATGAGATCAATCGCCTCTCGCAGGCCGGCGTTGGCTTCGTAGTACTTCCTCGGGCTATAGCCCTGTGACCTCACCTCCATCACCTCCTCGACCGTCAGGCCGAAGAGAAAGAAATTCTCTGCGCCCACCTCCTCCCGGATCTCCACGTTCGCCCCGTCCAGGGTGCCGATGGTGAGAGCCCCATTCATGGTGAACTTCATGTTCCCCGTGCCTGAGGCCTCCTTGCCCGCAGTAGAGATCTGCTCGGAAAGATCGGCGGCCGGGTAGACATGCTGACCGTTCTTGACGTTGAAGTCAGGGAAGAAGACGACCTTGAGGCGCCCGGCCACATCCGGATCGTTGTTCACTACCTCTCCCACCGAGTTGATGAGCTTGATGATCAGCTTCGCCATGAAGTAGCCAGGGGCGGACTTGCCCCCAAAGATGAAGGTACGTGGGGTGATGTCGGCCCGGGGATTTTTCTTCAGCCGGTTATACAGAGTGACTATGTGGAGCACGTTCAGATGCTGTCGCTTGTACTCGTGCAGGCGCTTCACCTGGATGTCGAAGAGGGTCTCCGGGTCGACCACGATCCCCGTCCGCTCCTTAATGAGAGCCGCTAGGTTTCGCTTGTTCTCGTGCTTCACCTCACGCCAGTCTTCCTGGAAACCCGGGTCGTCGGCAAACCTTTGGAGCCCCCTTAGCTCCCCCTCCAGGTCCCGGACCCAGCTATCTCCGATCTTCCTCGTGATCAGCGCAGCGAGCTTCGGATTGCTGAGCACCATCCAGCGCCGCGGCGTCACCCCGTTGGTCACGTTGTGAAACTTTCCGGGACTCAGCTCGTAGAAATCACGAAGCACCGTCTGCTTCAGGAGGTCCGAATGCAGCGCCGCAACGCCGTTGATGGCGTGACTGCCCGCGCTCGCCAGGTTAGCCATCCGGACGTACTTGTCACCGCTCTCGTCGATGAGAGAGAGGCGTGCCGCTCGCTGGTCGTCCCCGGGAAACGTCACCCGCACCTCATCCAGGAAGCGGCGGTTGATCTCGAAGATGATCTCCAGGTGCCTCGGCAGCGCCCCCCTGAAGAGCGGGAGAGGCCACTTCTCCAGGGCCTCCGGGAGAAGGGTATGGTTGGTGTAGGCAAAGGTTTTCCTGGTAATGTCCCAGGCTCCGTCCCAGTCCATCAGGTGGTCGTCTACGAGGAGCCGCATCAACTCCGCCACGGCGATGGAAGGATGGGTATCGTTGAGCTGCACGGCCCACCACTCGTGAAAGGTATCCAGGCTGTTTCCCATCAGAAGGTGCATGCGAATCATGTCCTTCAAAGAGCAGGACACGAAAAAATACTGCTGGGCAAGGCGCAGTTGCTTCCCCTGATACGGCTCGTCGTTCGGGTAGAGGACCTTGGTGATGGTCTCCGAGGCAACCTTCTGGTCCACGGCGCCAAAGTAATCGCCCACATTGAAGGCCTGGAAGTCGAAAGATTCCGCGGCCTCGGCCTTCCAGAGCCGTAGCAGGTTGGTGGTGTTCACCCCGTAGCCGAGAACCGGGGTGTCATAGGCCACGCCCTTGATCACCTGATGGGGAACCCAGCGCACCCGGTAACGGCCTGCCTGATCGCGGTAGGCTTCCGTGTCGCCGCCAAGGTTGATATCGTAAGCGATTTCGGGCCGAGGGAGCTCCCAGGGGTTGCCGTACCGCAGCCACTTGTCGGTGATCTCCGCCTGCCAGCCGTTGCGGATCTCCTGGTCGAAGATGCCGAACTCGTAGCGGATGCCGTAGCCTATGGCCGGAACCTCCAGCGTCGCCAACGAATCCAGGAAGCAGGCCGCCAGCCGGCCCAGGCCGCCGTTCCCCAGGCCCGGCTCCTCTTCCTGCTCCAGAAGGTCGTTGAGATCGAGGCCCTGCTGGGCCACCGCCCGCCGCGCCTCCTCGTAGATCCCCAGATTGATGAGAGCGTTCCCGAGATGGGGTCCCATGAGGAATTCGGCCGAGAGATAGCTCACCACCCTGACGTCCCGTTTCATGAGCGTGTGAACCGTCTTTATCCAGCGCTCGAGCAGACGGTCACGCACCGTGTAGGCCAGGGCCATGTACCAGTCGTGGCGGGTGGCTACTTCCGGGATTCTTCCCTGGGCGTAGTAGAGGTTGTCGCGAAGGGCGCGGGCGAGCGTATCGGGGCTCAGCCCGGTCCGTGTGGGCTCATACCCGCCCTGTGTTCCAGGAGAGTACTTCTCACCGTCATTCCGTTTCATGACACATCTCCGCTGGGCATCATGGGGTGGCAATGTGCTGCGAAAAAGGCTCCGAACCGAGGCCCATATTATACATATTAGCCTGCGATGAGGAGCAAGACCATTGGACTTTGGTCCAATTAGAATGCCGAGGTCATCTCTGCCCGGCCGGGCGCGGTGGTGTAGCGGTTGACATTCCTTGTTGTTTGATACTCGTCATGGTACGCTCTGGCGAAAGTGTTGTGGTAGAGCCGAAGGGAATCGGAAATGGCAGATCGTTCCAGAGATTGGTTTTCCCAGGCCGAAAGAGATCTGGACCAGGCCAAGGCTTCCCAGAAAGACGGGCGGCACGAATGGGCTTGCTTTGCTGCCCAGCAATCCGCAGAAAAAGCGGCAAAGGCGCTACATCTCTGGTTGAAGCAGGAAGCGTACGGGCACATGGTAGCACGAGTGTTGAAGGAACTGCCCGTTTTCGTTCCCGCTCATCTCATTGAAAAGGCGAAGGTGCTTGATGGGTTCTACATTCCCACCCGCTATGCCAACGGCCATCCGGAAGGTGCGCCCTTCGAGCATTACGGGATCATTCAGAGTAGGGATGCGATAACCTATGCCAGTGAGATCCTTGAATTCGTCCGTTCTCAAATGGCCTGATCGCTCTGCGGTGGATCAGGCCGCCAGAGCCTGGGCGCAAGTCGAGGCCGAACGCCATCCCGAGCTTCAGCGGCTTGGCTATTTCGGCTCCTATGCCCGAGGCGATTGGAGTGTGGGCAGCGACCTCGACCTGGTTGCTATCGTAGATCGCTCCTTCGAGCCGTTGGAGCGGCGCGCTCTGGGTTGGGATTTGCTCGATCTGCCCATCCCCGCCGAACTGCTCATCTACACCGCCGATGAATGGAAAAGCCTTAAGCGGAAAGGCGGAAGATTTGTCCGCGTCCTTGAACGGGAAGTCGTCTGGATATACGGCCGTGCCGATTGATCGAAAATGACCGACTTTCGCAAGGCTCGGGGCCGGCCTCTCCGCAGTCTCTCTGACGCCCCTTCGGCTGCGAACCCAAGCCGAACGGAGCCCAACTTTCAAGATAGAGAAAATCAGCCCAAGAACTCCTAGAATATGTTTTCCGAAAACCGCGGCTGCCTCCATCGGGCTGAGGTCGTCGCCCATCCCGTCGAATAGAAATTGGGCGTCCTTATCGATCCGTGGACGCCCTGAATCCAAGCACCCTTTCAGACGCTTTTCGCTTCTCTACTTCTTCTTTGGTTTCTCAACCGAGACGGCGACCGCCTCGGTATAAGTGATGACCACTTGGTCGCCTTCCTTCACGTTCTCCAGGTTTTTCGGGTTCCTAACCTTCACGTCTACGACCTTCCCATCCGGCCCCCTGAGTGTCGCCATCATCTTTTTCCGGTCAATCTTTTCGATGGTGGCGGTCACCGTGACCTGCTTGGCCACCGTGCCCGCCGGTTTTTGTCCGGGCTTCGCCGTAGCCAGCGTCTCCTTTACCTCGGTTGCTTCTGCTGCCTCGGGTTTTCTCACCTGGATGGCGATCGACTGATAGTATTTCGCCACAACCACATCCCCCACCTTGACCTGAGGTAGATTCTTGGCCTCTTCTCCAACCCTGAGATCGAATACGCTCCCATCCGCCCTCTTCAGGGTGACGATCCGATTTTGCAAGTCAATGGCCTCAACGGTCGCCGTCCCGGTGACGACTTTCTCTCGATACACACTAGGCTTCTTTCCCGTCGAGGGGGCTTCCTCCTTCTTCTCCTGGGCAACGCCGATGGCAGCAAAGGAAAGCGCGAAGATAACCATAGCCACCAATACAAATAGCCTTTTCATCGGTATTTTCTCCTTTCTGCTTTTGGTGAAGGGGCCGACTGCTGCCGGCCACCGCATGGAACCCTACTCCGCGATCAGTTCCGCGGCTTCAACTCCTCCACTTTCCGTATGCACCGTAGCGTCTCCTCGGTGCCCATTGTGTCAACGTTCATCATCGTCCGCCTCGGACAGTCGCCCCTCTCGAAGGAGTACCGGAAGTGGTAGTTCGGATTACGGGGTCCTTCTTGCTGCGCCGATGAAATCATATCTCCTCCCAGGGCAGGCGGACAGGAGCAGCTTGGTATTCGACCCTTCGCACGATAGCCAAGGGAAAGGAGTCTGTCTATTGGACTTTGGTCCAACAGGGGCGTATATCCTGAAAATACTGCAGCATGGCTTTTGCAATGCTCTCCGGCGCCGCGGGGGCCTTAGCTCCGGAATTAGTTCTGGACGAGTATCTCCCGACTTCTCAGGTAGAGCGCGCGGATGAGCTCGTACTCGAACGGCGAACCGGTTTCATAGTACCGGAAGCTCTGCTGGTGCCGCGTGTCGATAGCATCGAGGATGGTCGACCCCCACGTCAGAACGCTCTCCTCACCGCGATTCAGATCGAGCCCGCTTTGAATGATCTCGTTGACCATGAGGTCATAGGTCGCCAGATCGAAGACGAGTCCACCGGTATCCCGCACGCTCGAGGGACCGAAGATGGGCAGGACGATGTAGGCTCCCGGTCCCAGTCCATAAAAACCAAGGGTCTGTCCGAAGTCCTCGTTCTGCTTGGGGATGCCGATCCCGGTGGCCGCATCGAATAGCCCGCCGATGCCGAGAGTCGTGTTCACGAACATCCGGGTTCCCGTAATGCAGGCCTTCCCCCCCTTCAACTGGAGAACGGAGTTTACCAGGCTTCTGACCTCATGAAGGTTGTTGAAGAAGTTCGACACCATCTCTTGGACTGGAACGGGTGTGACGAACTCGTAGGCGCTCACAACCGGCAGGTATATATACTTGTCGAACAGCGCATTGAACTTGTAGATCCGCCGGTTGATGCTCTCCAGAGGATCATAGGCATCTATTACGTATTTCACGTCCGGTTTCACGAATTCGCTCACCGGGCGCTCCGCGGGTTCTATCGTGCCTTTCCTGGTCGGTGCCGAAGCACAGCCGAACGCCACCATACCGACCAGAAGCAGCAGGAATCCCTTGGCAGCCTTCACGTTCAATCCTCCTTGTCTCGTCGTCCCGGCCCGCTAGCCCTTGAAGAAATCGATCATGTAGTCCACGTTCTCTTTGTAGAGCATGTTCCCGCAGTGGCCGCCGTTGGGGTATATCTTTGCCCGCGACCCGAACACCTCCCGCAAGTAGTCGACCTCACCAGGAGCCAGGATGAGGTCGTCCTCGTTGGTGACCAACCAGATCTTCTTCGTGCGCCTCAGGTAATCCTCAATGCTCGTCAAGCTTACGCCCGCAATAAGCCCCTGCTTGGTCACACCAGACTCTCGTCCCTGGAAGTACGGGTAGAACATCTGGTTGAAGTAATCGACGAAGCTCGTGCGCGCGCAGACCTTGAAGTAGTCGGTCGTAGAGTCGGGAGTGGTAAGCACTAGGTTCTTGGGAACTACGTATCCCGAGTTGGTTACGACGTCCGAGGTGAATATCATGTTACTTGATGAGAGTCGGAAGGAGAGTCCGATCAGGGCTTTCAAAATATCCTCATCAAGCGGCTCCACTTTGTACACGTCGTACAGGAAGTCACCATTGAAATCGACGGCTCCCATCTTCTTGTACAGCTTGGAGAACTTTTGCATCATCGCGTCAAAAAACTCGTTGAAATGATCCGGGCCTCCAGGAAGATTTTCCGCCAGCATGGTATCGAGTATGCTGACCGAGGTATAAAGGCTCACCGGAGGATTGATCAGGAAGACCTTCTTGAAGTTGAAAACGTGCTTCTCGTCGTCGAGCTTGGCAATGAATGCCGATTGGGCCCCACCAAGGCTGTACCCGGTGAGATAGAACTCGGAGACGTCGATGCGCTCCTTCACCTGGTACCAGACGAGCTCCATCACGCGATAGAGGTCCCTGGCGTCATCGACGATGTTCCCGGGAACCTGGGTAGTGGAGGCATTTACAATGAAATTGCCGTACGTCGGAGAGGAGAGATTGATGACATGGAATCCTGCCTTGAAGAAGACCTTCTGGAGGAGAATCATGTTGGCAGCGTTGTAGCCGGCCCCGGTCCCGGCAACGATGAAGATCAGCGGGGCCTTGCTCCTCTGGTAAGCAAGGGAGTAGCGGAAGGTGTCCCAGTACCAGAAGACCTCGGGTACGACTCGATCACCGAACACGGTCATGTCTAGGGTTTCGACGCGAATCTTCTCCGGCAGCGGCGCCTTGTAGAGATCGGGGGTTCCCACCACCGTTGCCTCGTAGGGGTTGACGATTGGGTACTCGTAGGGCTTGTCCTGGGCCCACGCGAGTGACGTGAAACAGCTTAGAAGCACGACGAACACCAGTTTCTTCATGTTCTCCTCCGAACCGAAACGAGGAACGGCCGAAAAGGAGCGGTCCACGTGGCATCTTCTGAGCTCACGCTCAAGCGTGATCTTCCTCGTCTGGGGTTTTTCAACAATTCGTCAGAGGGACCCGCCGAGGACATCGCCTACATCAACCCCGCCTCCTTGTAGTACTTCATGGCGCCGGGGTGAATGGGAGCCGTCAGGCCTTCCAGCATATTCTTCTTGGTGAGCTGCCAGTGGGCTGGAACAAGCTTCTTGAACTGGTCGAGATTCGCAAAGACCTCTTTGGTGAGCCGATACACAACGTCGTCGGGAACCGCGGCTGAGGTGATCAGGGTGGCCTTGACTCCAAACGTGACCACATCGCTTTTGTTCACTGCGTTCGGGTAGAACCGCATCGGAATCACCGTCCCGACGTAGTAGGGCTTGTCCCTGAGCATGGCATCGATCCCTGGTCCGGCGACCTCGCAGATCCTGACCTTCTTTTTCTTCCCCATGGTAGCCTCCCGCACGTTCATGTTCGGGTGGCCCACCATATAAAAGTACGCATCAATCTTCCCCTCCTGGAGGAGATCGGGAGCCTCGTTCGACTGAAGCTGCGACATCTTCATGTCCTTGTCGTAGTCGATTCCCACCGCGGTCAGCGCGGCAAGGGAAACCGAGTACTGGCCGGATCCGACAACGCCTGTGTTCACCCGCTTGCCCTTCAGACCCTCGATGCTGTCGATGCCGACTCCGTCCGCGGCGATCAGGGTCAGCGCCTCCGGGTAGAGGGCGAAGACCGACCGGAGATCCTTCTGGGCGCCTTTCTCGCTCCACTCGTTTGTCCCGTTCCAGGCCTGGAACTGGGTGTCCGACTGGAGATAGGCGAATTGCACCGTACCGGAGCGAACAGCTTCGACGTTTGCCGAGGAGCCGGTGGTTGACACCACCTTGCATCGGAAGCCCAGTGTCTGGCTCTTCTTGTTGACGATCTTTGCGATGGCGTTGGCGCTCTGGTAATAAACGCCGGTAGTATACCCACCGCCGATCTGCACTACGGCGGGCTGGGCGGTCTGAGTGAAGGCGAGCCGGGCGGGCATCGCCAAAACCAGCACCAGGGAGAAAAGTGCAATCATGCGTATCAGCAGGGCTCTCTTCATTGGGCCGCTCCTTTTGCCTGAGGGTAGAGAACTCGCCCTCTGCCGAGTGGAGCTAGGATTCAATGAGTTGGGGGAGGGTTAGAAGCGATAGGTGACCATCAGTCCGCCGACGACTTGGTTTTCGTCCCCCCGGTTGTCCACCACCGGGCTGTCTGCAGCGTCATTCATGAGATGAGTATACCTGGCCAGCGCTCTGAAACCCACGTGGTCCCAGGGATAGTACTGGAGCACCACACCGAGTCCTACATCCTTGATGCCGCCGTCGGCATTGAAGGTCTTGAGCCCGCTTCGCGCTGAGTTCCCGGCGTCAATCCCGAAGTAGGTGCTCATGTACTGGCCGTTTGCATAGTCTATCGTACCCGTTAACGCCACAAGCGTCCGATCGTCGATGGGCATCGTGTATCCCACGCCCAGGGTCGCCACAAGTCCATCATTCGAGCCGCTCACGTCCTGCACCACCTGAATGAAGGCGCTACACCTGTCCACGTCAAAGCCCGCAAAACCCCCAACCATCACCGCGGCGTCCACATCTTTCAGGTTGTCCACCTTCTTGTCGTCCACGTTGTCTCGCGCCGGAATGTATCTGACGACCGGCCCGAGTCGCCACGTCGGGCTCGAAACGAGGTTCGCTTTCAGGGCGGCTCCTTCGAACTGCAGATACCTCCCCGATTCCCAGTTCACCCGGGCAAAGAGCAAAGGAACGGCCTTGTAATCATTGGACCCTTCATAGTCAGGTGCCGCGCCGACACCGACGCCGACAGCTATTTGGGTGCCCTTTGCTTGCGGCTGATATTCCGGGGCCGTTTCCCCGCTTCCACCCCAACTGCCGACCCCGCCAGCCGCGTATGCCTGGGCGCGGACGAAAGCAGCCGAGCCCAAGACCAACACGCCGAACAACGCCGCGATACATAATCCCGGGAATCTCATATGCCCACCCTCCTTCGTGCCAGCCCTTCCCGTTTGCGATGGGGAGTATGAAGGGACTCAGCGCCTCCTGTCCTCATACCCCTTTAAAAAAAAGAGGATGACAGGCTGTCCGACAAACCTGTTGATCAACCTTAGACCGCCTTGCGCAGCAGATCGGCTTTCGCACGTCATCCCCTTCGCCCCCTGAATAGAAAGGCGGGTTCGTTTTCGAGGCTACCATCAGCGCGGGGCCTTGCCTATTGGACCTTGGTCCAATAGGACATCGACAGCGGCAGAACGCGCGACAGGAAGGGGACGAGAAATCTCCGCGGATCGGTAGAACCTCTCCGTGTCGTCCACCGGAGGTGGAGGTGTCGGGGAAAAATGGGAGGGTTGTAGTCTTTGGCTCACAGAACCGGAGCACCGATGCGTCACGAGGCGGCACCACCTGCCAACCGTCGAATCTCGTCGGCGATCTCGCGGCTCAGCGCCGCCACGGCGCGGCTGTGGGCGGCAACAAGGGCATCGTAGTCTTTGTCGGAGACGGGCTCCCGGATGTCCGACTTTCGGACGGCGAGCGGAGTCTTCCCCTCCCGCCCGGTCACGATCCAGGTCACTTTCAGGACGACGGCTTGGCCCAATTGCCCATCAAACTGCTGCACATCCAGGGCGACTCGGTAGGTCGGCTCCAGCCGCTCCGCCCAGGGGTAGGACACCACCCGATCCGAGCCCAGGAGGGCGGAGAGGTTCTCCGTCAGCACCCGGAGGAAATCTTTCGACAGGGACCCTCCCCACCGGTTAAACTCGGACAGGGCGAGCCGATCGGGTGCGGTCCTCGTCACGATCTGCGGCCGATCCACATACTCCGGAATCTGCACCGGGCCGACGCCGATGCCGAGACCCCCCTGTGGCGCCGGACTCTGACCGGTTGGATTTCCTTGCGCCAGGGTCGTCAGAGTATAGAAGGTCGGTGAAGGAGTGCTCCGGCAGCCGACTAAAAGAAGCGCTGTAAATGCGGCCCCCATTGCAAATTTGGAGAGATGTTGCCTCGTCCTCATGGATTGTTCCCCTTCCCGTACAGGATCGAGTCCGGATGTTGTTGCAGGTAGTCCGTGAGAATCCGCATCGAGCGTGCCGTCTCGGCAAGCTCCTGGATCGCCCGCTGGAGATCCTGATGGAGCGGCGCGTCCGAACTCGTCAGCCTCTCAATTGAGGCCAGGGTCCTCTCAACCTGCTCCAGGGTCGCCTTCGTCTGGGGCGTTATGTCCGTATCGACATGGCGTACCAGTTCCTGGCTCTGCTTGATGGCGTCCCGCAGGTTTTGAAGCCCCTGACGCAGCTCTGCTGTCGTTTGCTCGAGCGGCAGCTTCTCCAGCCGGTCGACGAACTTCGTGAGCTTCTCGGTCACGGCTTCCAGAGGCGCCGGGATCGTCGGAATCTCCGGATACTTGCCGGCGTAGACGACCCTTCGGGCAGGCGCCTCGGGATGGACATCGAGGTCCACGTAAAGTTGGCCGGTGAGGAGAGAACCGGTCTTGAGCTGGGCGCGCAGTCCCCGCTCAACGAGCTTGTCAACGAGCCGTTCCTGCGGATTAGGCGTCCCGCCCGTGAGCGTTAATCTCTCCGGCTCGAACTCGATCAAGACCGGGATCCGAAACTGCAGCTTTTCGCGGTTGAACTCCAGGGTGACATCGAGAACCTGACCGACCTTGATCCCTCTGAACTCGACCGGCGCACCTCGGCTGAGACCACGCACCGAATCATTGAAATACAGGATGAAGTAACGTTTCACCAGGTAGGTCTTCTGGTAGCTCTTCTCTCGGCTGTCGTACAACGTGAAGAGGTAACCCTCCTGGGCGACCTCGCCGGGCTCGAGACTCACAGGTGTCTCAAAGGCGACACCCCCGAGCACGATGCTCATCAAGGACTCGGTATTCACCTTGACGCCGCCCGCGTCAAAGGAAACGTCGATCCCCCCTGCGTTCCAGAAGCGAGTGTTCTCCCGCACCAGCCCGTCGTACGGCGCGTTGACGAAGACCTTGATGGTCACCGCCTGGCCGTCCTTGTTCAGCTCGTACGCCACGACCTGCCCGACCTTGATCTGGCGGAAATAGACCGGGACACCGACATCGATAGAACCGAGTTTGTCCGCCTGCAATACAAACGTCTTCCCGGCCACGCCGGTCATCAAGATGGGTGGGGTCTCAAGCCCCTTGAAGGCTCGTGCCGCCTTTCCCGGCTTCCCGGGGTCGATGCCGATGTAAGCGCCGGAGAAAATGGTCCCGATGCCCGAGATCTGGCTGGCGGTGACCCTGGCGCGGACAACCCAGAAGCGCGTGTTCTCCGACAGGTACTGCTCGGCCTGCTTGACGAGGTTGGCGGTCAAAATCACGTGAGACAAGTCTTTGCTGAGGCTGATGGATTCGACCTGGCCGATCTCCACGTCCTTGTACTTGATCTTGGTCTTCCCCGCCTCCAGCCCTTCGGCCGTCTCGAAGGTGATGGTGATGGTCGGGCCTTTCTCCGAGAGGGTCTTGTAGGCGAGCCATGCCCCGATGAGGGCTGCGACCAGGGGGATGAGCCATACAATCGAGAATTGTCTCTTGGTCTTGACTGCCGGCCTCGGTACATCTTCCCGGGTCGGTCTCTCGCTGACAGATTCAGTCATGCCGTGACTCCATTGCATCCCAAATGAGTCTGGGGTCAAAGCTCATGGCGGCAAACATAGTAGTGACCACCACCCCTGCAAAGAAGACGGCGCCTGGCCCTGCCTCGACGGTCGCCAAGGCTCCCAGCTCCACCAGCGCCACCATGAGCGTTACCACATAGACATCCACCATAGACCAACGGCCCACGGCCTCCGTAATCCGGTAGAGGCGCGTGCGGTCCGCCGGTCGCCAGTGTGATCTCCGTTGAACAGAAATCAGAAGGTAGCTGAGGACGATGATCTTAAGTACCGGCACCACGATGCTCGCAAAAAAAATGAGGAGCGCCAGGTACCAGGAGCCCGACTCGAGAAAATAAATAACCCCGCTCATGATAGTGTCCGACTCGGCCCTGCCGAAGGAGACGACCTTCATGATGGGAAGCACATTGGCCGGAATGTAAAGGACGACTGCAGTAAGCAGGAGCGCCCAGGTGCGGGAGATGCTGTTCGGCTTGCGCAGGTGAAGCGCCGCGCCGCACCGGGGACACCGCGCGTGGGAGTGATCCCTATGGTCCTCGGCAAGCAGGCCACAGCTATGGCAACTCATCAAAGATGCTCTTGCCGCCGTCATCTGCATCGACTCTCCTCCAGTCTTTGCCAGATGAGCTGGGGATCGAGAAATGCCATGGCTCCCGCCAGAACGAAGATCAGCACGGCAAAACAATAGAGGGAGATCCCCGGAACGATGGTTGCCATCTTCATCAGCTTGACAATCGAGACCAGGATCCCCAGCATGAAAACCTCCATCATTCCCCAGGGTTGAAGGTTCGTGACGAGGCGGAAAGCTCCGGGAAGGTACGAAGGCACACGATTGAGCTTGAGGGGAAGAAGAATCGAGAGCATGCCAAGGAGGTAGACAAGCGGTACAACCGCACTCGTAAGAAGGACCACCGCGCTCAGCTCACCCCATCCCTGGGTGTAGAGGTCTTTTACTCCCGTAATGAGGGTGGCGTACTTCACCTGCCCCTGGAGCTTGAATGCCAGGAGAGGATAGGAGTTGGCGAGAACGAAGAGAATCAGCCCGGCGATGACGAGTGCCAACGAGCGGTCGAGACTGTTTCGCTTCTGCCGGTACAGGACTGCTCCGCAACGAACGCACCTGGCCGTACTCCCCACCGGCAAAGGTTCGATGCGGTGGAGGAGATCACACTCGTGACAGGCGATCAGTGACGTGTCCCACATATTCGGCTTTCATGAGATAGAGATCCGAGAAAGGGGCGACGCCGCGAAAGGCAAACCCTCGCCCCGTACTATAGCATACCTGTCGAAAGCGCCGGCCGCTATTGGACTTTGGTCCAATATGGATCGTCCTGACCGGGATTCCTTCATCCCTTTGGCTTCCAGTCGCCCTTGCCTTGCCCCGCTTCGGCAAAAGAGGGGCGGGTACAGTCTTACGTTAGGTAGATCGACTCGAATGCGAGGGGCTAGAGCCACGATCCTTCTTTCCGCACGGGGATGACTTGTCCGCCATTGCCCCGACATGTCGGGACAACCGCGGGGGAGGCTATGTCCCTCCCGACCGGCTGCCGGCACCTCGGAATCGCTCACCTCGGGGAAATCAGCTGCGGTCTGCGGTACGACCTGCAACCGACCATGCCTGCTTCAGGGCTCGGCTCCGCTCTGGTTCTCTTTCGGCCTCAGGAGACGATGCGCGGCACTACTTCTTGTCTACCTTGGTGAACTTCGCCCCCTTTAGGGACACGTCCACCATGAGGCCTTTCACATCCATGACGAACCCGATGATCGGATCGTTTATCTTGGTGAGGTCCAGCCGCTCGCCGGCCCCGACAGTGATAAGGGCCACGTTGCCGTCGACGCCGGCCTCCCAGCCGTTGCTGGCGCGAAATTGCTTCAGGACGTCATCGGTCATGAACATGATGATGATGTCTTTAGCCTCGCCTCCGAACTGGAAGCCGAAGGAGCCGGAGATGAGATTGTAGTAACCGGCGGTCTTTTCTGCGACCCGGAGAGCCCCTTCACCGTACTCGCCGCCCACGATGAAGGCCCCCTTGATGACACCCGGCATGACCAGGATACCTTTCGCTTTCGCGGCCAGGTCCTTCCCGTCCGGGACGTGCTTGTAGAATCTCTCCAGGGCTACGTCCACGCTGGCGTTGATTTCTTTTGCCGTCTTCGCCAGGGCCTCGCCGGAGAGAAGAGCAACTACGGCCATCGCCAGGCCCAGCGTAATTACCAGGGCCTTCAGGGGTCTCACTGTATACCGCGTCTTGCGTGCCATTGTCATACCTCCTTGTGAAGCGACCATGCCGGAACGAGTGATAAACTCCCCCGCTGCTAACCATGTCCGCCTTAACTGTCAACACTGTTTCCAAGGTATCTCCACCGGCCGAACGCGAGTACGAGGCCAAGATACTATGGGTAGGCCCAGCAAGTCTGCCGGTGGTGATGATTACATCGTACCGCCCGATTCGGCGCTGAGTCTTGAATTCTGCTTGGCGCACGTGCCAGACCTCAGAGATCGACGCCTTTTGCTCGTGCGGCCGCATATGATCGGGGGTCCAACTCTCAATTGTGTCATGATTCATCCTAATTGATGGTAACTTGGGTAACTCCTCAGGAGAACATCGGACACTTCAAAGGCAGGGGGTCGGATCAAGAAGCGCCCGCACTAGTCGTTGGGCCTTGTCGTA
>Ga0187776_10000628_pt1 | contig 17120 bp, 16 predicted proteins | sample 0216_BV02_MP12_2_FD_132426 | JGI IMG/M metagenome (GOLD analysis project Ga0187776, IMG submission 132426) | Tropical peat soil microbial communities from peatlands in Department of Meta, Colombia - 0216_BV02_MP12_20_MG | ecosystem: Environmental > Terrestrial > Soil > Wetlands > Peat | place...
GACCCGGCGACGCGCGTCGTCACCTGGTCCGGGCATGCGGCCGAGCTGACCCCGCGCGAGTACCAGCTGCTGGAATTCATGCTGCGGCGACCCCGGCGGGTGATCTCGCGCGCGCAGCTGCTCGACGAGGTGTGGTCCGAGGGATACAGCGGCTCGCCGAACGTCGTCGACGTCTACATCGGCTACCTGCGCCGCAAGCTCGAGGACCCGTCGCTGCCGCCGCTCATCCGCACCGTGAGGGGAGCAGGATTCGTGCTGGACGTGCAGTCGTGAGGCTCCCGATCCGCACGAGGCTGACCGCGTCCTACGCCGTGTTTTTGGCGGCGATCCTCGCCGGCCTGGGAGCGTTCCTCGTGCTCGAGCTGCGCACCGACCTGCGCTCGACGATCGACCGAGAGGTCCGCTCGAGTACGGTCGCGATCCGGGCCAGCTTTCTCGCCGAGGGAGCTGCAGCATTCAGTGAGACAGCAGCCGCAGCGCTCCACCGCACGGGCGCGGCAGCTCAGGTGCTTGATGCGCGAGGCCGCGTGCGCCTCTCGTATGGCGGGGATCTCGCGCAGGATCCGATGCTCGACAACGACGCGCTTGCGCGCGTGCTGAGCGGCAGGACCCTGCTCGTCGATCGCGGCGTCGGCGATCACCACCAGTCCTTCCGCGTGATGGCGATCCGGGTGACCACGCATGGTCAGCGCGAGTCGCTCGTCGTCGGCGAGTCGCTCGACACGACGAACGAGGCGGTCAAGAAGATCCTGGTGTTACTGCTGATCGCGGCGCCGATCGCGCTCGCGGCAGCCGGCGCGGCCGGCTGGTGGGTCGTCAATCACGCGCTGCTGCCGGTCGACCGGATGCGCCGCAAGGCGGAGCGAATCGGCATCGATCACCTCCACGAGCGGGTTTCCGCCCCGAATCCAACAGACGAGATCGGCCAGCTCGCGGCGACGTTGAACGCGATGCTCGACCGCCTCGAATCGGACGTCGCGGCGCGTCGCCGGCTCGTGGCGGACGCGTCCCACGAGCTGCGCACGCCGCTTGCGGCGATGCGCGCCGAGCTCGACGTCAGCCTGCGTGATCCCGATCTGACCGATGCGGAGCACGCCACGCTGCAGAGCGTCCGCGAGGACGTCGACCGGATGAGCCGGACGGTCGACAACCTGCTTACGCTCGCGCTCGCCGACGACCGCCGCCTCGAGCTCGTCCAAACGCCCGTCGCGCTCGACGAGCTCGCCCGCTCGATCGCCGACTCGATGGAGGCGCTCGCCGCGGGGCGCGACGTGCGGGTATGGTCCGAGGCCTCGGACGAATCGTGCTCAGCGCTCGGCGACGCGCAGCGGCTCGGACAGGCGCTCACGAACCTGATCGAGAACGCGATCAAGTTCACGCCACCCGGCGGCGAGGTCGTGGTCTCGTCGTGGCGATCGAGCGGCGAGGTCGGCGTAACAGTCTCGGATACGGGGGCGGGGATCCCCGCCGAAGCGAGCTCGCACGTGTTCGAGCGCTTCTACCGCGCCGATCCCTCGCGCTCGCGCGAGTCTGGCGGCAGCGGTCTGGGGTTGGCGATCTGCTACGAGATCATGGCCGCGCACAGCGGGCGGATCTGGGTCCGCAGCGCGGAGGGATCCGGAAGCGCGTTCTCGATCGCGCTCCCGGCGCTCGATGCGCCCGAAGAGCCCGACGCGGTCCCCGCAGGTGATGAATCGCAATTCACTTCGGGGCCCCCGACGTGAGTTGCGAAAGTTCTGCGTGCCCCGGTCCGTCAGCGAGCGGGCAGATGGAAGATGTCGAGCGTGCCGCTCCTGACGTGGTCGTTCGCGTCTCCCTCGGGCACGATCACGCGTCCGCCCACGACGATAGGGCTGTTCCAGTGCCCTGCGGCGGCCGTCAGCGACGCAAGGCGCCGCAGGTGCGTCGGCTCGTACACGTTGACCGCGGCGCCCAGCGGGTCGTACACGTACAGCAGACCTCCCGCCACGACGGGGCTCGTGCCGGGCGTCGCATTCTGCGCAGCGACGTCGGCAGGATCGCCGGCGCGGTGCTGCCGAGGTCGGAGTCGCTCGAGTTCAGCTGAGCCTGGTTTCGAGGCGTCCAGTTCTGCAGCAGGCGACTCGCGTCGGGGGCCAGCTCGAGCACGCTGTCGCCCCAGTTGGTCGAGCCGTTGAACGGGGCGTTCCCGGTGGCGACGAGGATCCGGCGGGTTCCCGGCTCGATCACCGCGCCGGACCGGGCCCAGATCGCCGAGTCACTCGCGGGGCACGTCGACGGGACGATCAGGCGGTGGCGGTTCGAGCACAGCGAGTTCCACACGTGTGTGATGCGGCCGGTGTCCCTGCTGATCGTCACCACGTGACCTTGGTAGGGCGGAGCGTCGCCGATGTATCCGCCGGTCGTCGCGACGATCGAGTCGCCGGTCATGTTGAGCGCCGCCGCGAGCTTCTCGTGCGTCGCGTCGAGTGTGACGCGCGCCGGCCAGCGGCCGGCGCGGACCTCCCGGCCGGTGGCAAGGATGAGCTTGTGGATCCGGCCGTCCGGACTCGCGGCGTAGACGAAGCGCCGGTTGGGATCGGCGATCGGCGTCGTGGTCGTGATCTGAGCGCTGCCCTCGTACCCTCCGATGTCGCTCGGCACGAATTCCCACAGCCTCTGCCCGGTGCCCGCATCGAGCGCGATCGTCCTGCCGTACGTCGTTGTCACGACGATCACGTCCCGCGTGCGGCCCCCGACGCGCACCGCATGCAGCTCGATCGGCGACGAGTCGACGGTTCCATCCAGGTGCACGCGTCGCTGCTTCAGCGTGCGGACGTTCCTCGCGGTGATGCCCGTGTCGACCGGGCCGACGCCACTACGCCGAGCGTCGAAGTTGAACCGCAGCCAGTCGCCACCCGGGATCGGCCCGGCAGCGACGGCGCCCGTCGGCGCGTCTGCCACTGATGAGTCGGCGCCCGAGCCCCCGCACGCGGCGAGCGCGAGGACGCAGACGATCGCGGCACCGCGCAGCGTCGGTCGAAATCTCATCCTCTCCGCGTATGGCGCTCTACGAGATCTTGAGCAGGATGATCGTGTTCACGACGAACGCGACCGCGAACCCGATCGTCCACCGGTTCAGATTGCGCTCGACGAGCGAGCCGCCGCCGAACGGCCCGGCTCCCGTACCGACGCCGAACGCGCCCGAGAGGCCGGCATCCTTGCCCGAGTGCATCAGGATCAGGAAGACGAGAACGACGCAGAGAAAGACTTGGACGACACCGAGGAGCGTGTACATCGCCGCCCGATGGTAGCGGTTCGAATGGGCTCAGCCGGCGCGCGGCTGCTCGGGGGGCTCGGATTCGGGCGGTGCGTTCGACCCTCGGACGTGGTCGAGCTTGTGGAGGATCGCAACCGCCTCTGCCCGCAGCGTGCCGTCGACAGCTTCGAAGTCGGCATCCGAGAGCTTGCCGGTGCGATGGTCGAGCTCCGCGTCGCGGATCTCGCGGTACTTGGCCTCGCGCGCGGCCTCGAGCTCTGCGAGCTCCATCGCGTCGGCGCTGCCGGGGTCCGCCTCCCTCGCCTCCGGTTCGCGCGCGCGGGCGGAGTATTCGCGCCGCAGTGGGCCAGTGACGATGACAACGACGACGGCCAGGACGGCCAGCACAATCAGGAACTCCACGACGGACCCGCGCCGACGCCTACGCCGGCTCGCGTGCGGGCAGTCCCCGCGGGATCGTACGGGCCGCGGCGGTGCTGCGCCGACGCGCCGGCGCCGGCAGCGGCCACAGCGAGATCAGGCCGCCGAAGGCGATGATGATCGCGCCGAGCCAGATCCAGGTCACGAGCGGCGAGACGATCAGCAGGAAGGTGACCGGCCATGGATGCCTGACGAAGCGGGACGTGAGCCCGACGATCGCGGCCGTGCGCTCCGCGCGGATCCCGGTCACGATCGAGGGCTGGCTGGCCTGCGCCGGTGTCAGGCTCGTCATCAGCCGCTCGAACACCCGATCGCCCTGGTTGATCTCGTTCTGCAACGGGTCGAGGTTCGGGTTGGCGACCGCCCAAAGATCACGCGTCAGGCCGGCGCGCAGGCCGACGTTGCTGTCCGACTGACCGTTGAACGCCTCCGAGATCGGGCCGGCGGTCGGATCGAGCGGGGCCGGATAGAAGCCCCTCGACGTGATGAGCGTCGTGACGTGCTTGCCGTTCTTGGACACGTCGAGAATCGCGCCGAGCGAGATCTTGGCGGCGCTCGCGCGGGCCATGGGACGGACGTATGTGACCTTGTAGCCATCGACGAACGCGTGCTGACCCGGCGAGAGATTGACGTTCTGCGAATGCTGGAACGACGAGGACGCGGCGACACCGACGAGCAGCACCGCCAGGCCGAGATGCGCGATGTACCCGCCGTAGCGGCGGCGATTGCGCCTGATCAGCCCGACGAACGCGACAGGCAGCGGGTCGCGTGTCATCGCCCGGCGCGCGCTCGTCCCGCGCCACAACTCCTGCACGACGGTCGCGACGACGAACGCAGCGAGGCCGAACATCACTAGCGCGAACGGGCGCGTGTCGGCGTTTGTCGCGGCGACGAGCACGATCAGCGTGACGACGCCGGCGATCACCGGGAAGGTGAAGTTGCGCCGCATATTCGCGACCGTCACCCGCCGCCAGGCCACGATCGGCCCGATCCCCGACAGCAGCACCAGGATCAGCGCGAGCGGCACGATGAATGGGCGGAACGCGGGCGGCCCGACGGACACCTTGGTGCCTGTGATCGCCTCGGAGACGAGCGGGAAGAACGTCACCCAGAAGATCACGAACACGATCGCAACGAGCACGAGGTTCTGGAATAGGAACACGGCCTCTCGGGAGAGCAGGGAGTCGAGCTGGGCGTCCGAGCGCAGCAGCGCCCGGCGCTTGACGATCAGCCAGATCGAGCCCGCGACCATCGCCGCGATCAGGAGCACGAACGGGACCCCCAAGGTCGACGCTCCAAACGCATGGATCGAGTCGAGGATCCCGGAGCGCACGAGGAACGTGCCGAGGATCGCAAGCGTGCCGCTGCCGAGGATGAGCGACACGTTCCAGACCTTCAGCATTCCCCGCTTCTCCTGGATCATGATCGAGTGGATGAACGCCGTCGCGACGAGCCACGGCATCAGCGCGGCGTTCTCGACCGCGTCCCAGGCCCAATAGCCGCCCCAGCCGAGCTCGGTGTAGGACCACCGCGCGCCCAGCAGGATCCCGACCCCAAGGAACAGCCACGCCGCCAGCGCGAACCGTCGGGTGACGCTGATCCACTCGTTCCCGAGGCGGCCCGTGACAAGCGCCCCGACCGCGAACGCGAACGGGATCGTCAGCAGCGTGTACCCCGAGTACAGCATCGGCGGGTGGAACATCATGCTCGGGTGCAGCAGCAGCGGATCGAGGCCCGCGCCCTCCGCGGGCGCCCTCGCGCTCGTGGCGAACGGATTCGCGAGGAACACGGCCAAAGCGATGAAGAACGTCGCGAACCCCATCAGCACGGCAGTCGCGTACGGCGTGATCTCGCGCACGCGCCGGCGCGTCAGGAACAGGATCAGGCTCGACCACACCGACAGCAGGAACACCCACAGCAGCAGCGAGCCCTCCTGCGAGGACCACGCGGCGGTCGCCTTGTAGAACGTCGGCGTCGTCGTCGAGGAGTGTGCGGCCACGACATTGAACGAGAAGTCCGAGCGCAGGAAGGCCACCTCGAGGATCGCGAAGGCGAAGGTCATAAGTCCGGCGAGCGCGTACACCGCCCGGCGCCCCGAGTCGACCCATTCGCGGCGTCGGGCGACCGCCCCGTACAGCGATGAGCCGATGCCGTACAGGGCGACCAGCAGCCCGAGGATCAGGAGAGCGCGACCGAGCAGCGCCATCGGCTAGATCAGGTCCTTCGGCTCGCGCTCACGCATCCGCATCAATAGCCGGCGCTGGTCGCCTGGTACTTCGAGGGGCACTTCGTCGTCAGCGAATCCTGCTCGCCGATGAAGCCCGATCCCTGCTCGTGGACGGTCACGAGCACCCCGCGGCCGGCTCTGAACGGATCGGGCACGATCCCGGTATAGCGCACCGGGACGGACACCTTCAGCTTCGGATCGCGCACGCGGAACATCAGCGCGTCGCCCCGGTGGCTGACCGATCCGGTCAGAACAGTGCCCGCGAGGATGTAGGAATGCCCCGGCTGGGCGCGCTTGAGCAACTGTGAGGCGGTCACTTCGTCGCGTCCGGCGGTGAAGCTCGTGTACACGAGCGCGGTCGCCAGCAGCAGCGCGGCGGCGAGAGCGACGACGAGACGAATGGCACGCTTGCGGCTCGGATCCATGCCGAGCCTGATTCTCCCACAGGATGCAGGCTCGCCAGCGCAGCCCTCTGTGGGAAGGGATCCGGGCCGATTAGCGTCGTGTTAGCGCAAGGATTAATCGGCATGGACGCGAAACTCTTCCACGTCCACGTCGTTACGAGTGATGAGCGTGTTAGTCAGAACGAAACGAGGCGGTGCCGGGTTGCGGCAACGCCGTCAGGGGTTTGCGACACGGGGGCGGGAGCAGGGAGGCCCACCACGCGAGGAGCGCTCGGCGAACGCCGGCGACACGCGCGTGGTGCCGTTGGAGGGCCGTCGTGGAGACCGCCGGCGCGAGCTCGGGCCCATGCAGGATCAGGCGCTGTACAGCTGCTCCTGCGGGTTCGTGTTCGAGGCGCCCGTGTCGACCTCAGTCGGCTGCCCACACTGCGGCACGGCCCAAGCCTGGTAACCGACAGCCGAATCGCAGCCTCGCCTGATGGGGGCGCAGACGTCATCCGGCTATCCGCCGGCGCGTGCGCCGGCGGATACGCGCGGCATGCGGCGCGGCCGACCTTGTCAAGAGCTCGCTGGATCGACCTCGGTGGGCGCCGGAGGCCGAGCCGCCGCCGGGGGCTCTTCGCGCGCCGGCAGCAGCTCGTCGAGCGAATCGCGCAGCCAGCCGATCAGCTTCCAGACGTCGCGCATCTGCTCGCGGTCGGCGACGATCCCGAAGTCGAGATGGCCGTCGTAGCTCATCACGGTCATGTTGAGCCCCATCCCGTCCGTGATCACCGACACCGGGTAGTGCGCCACGAGACGCGCGCCCGCCATGTACAGCGGGAACTGCGGACCCGGCACGTTCGAGACGACGAGGTTCCAGATCGGCTTACGCGAGGCCGCGAGCGAGAACGTGATCCTTGACGCGCGCGAGAACACGGCCGGCGGAATGAACTGGGTGGCGTCCTGGAGCAGCTCGGCCGGGAGCGCCTTGTGTCGCTCCTTGGCCATCAGCATCGCGTCGTGCGTCAGTATCAGCCGCTTGACCGGGTTGCCTTCGTTCGTGAAGAACGGCACGCTCAGCATCCCGATCCGGTTGCCGAACGTGCCGGCCTGACTCTCGGTGCGTACGGAGACCGGCACCTGGGCGACGAGCGGGTCGCTCGGCAGGTCGTCGTGCTCGATCAGCCACCGCCTGACCGAGCCGGCGCAGATCGCTACCACGACGTCGTTGACGCTGCAGCCGTGCTCGTTCTTGACCGCCTTGACGTCGGCGAGCGGCAACTGCCCGAACGCGAAACGGCGGTGAGGGGACACTCGCCCGTTGAACTGCGTCCGCGGCGGCGTGAGGTTGCTGCGCTCGAGGACCAGTTGCTCGCTGCGGCTGAGCCGACGCGCCGCCCCGGACGTCGTGCGTCCGAGTGTCTTCGCGCCCGGGATCTGAGCGAGCACGGCGACGTCCTCGATGTTGGGAATCGTCGAGGGCAGAGCGCGTGCCACCCGCGTGATGTACCGGGGCGCGCCTAGCGCTCCGCGCACCAGCATCTCGACATCGCCGGGTTCGCGATTGGGCGAGTCCCGCGTCGGCGGCGCGTCCGGAAGCTCGCGCCCGTGCGGCCCGAGGTCGAGCAACACGCCCATGATCTCCGCGCCGGACATCCCGTCGATGACCGCGTGATGGATCTTCGTCATCACCGCGACGTGCTCGTCGGCGAGCCCCTGAATGACGTACACCTCCCAGAGCGGGCGGGCCCGATCGAGCGGGCGCGAGAAGATCCGCGCGACCTGGTCCGCGAGCTTCTCGTCGGTCGGCGGCGGCGCCAGCGCCAGCTCGCGGACGTGGTACTCGAGGTCGAAGTCCGGGTCGTCGATCCAATACGGATAGTCGAGGCCGAAGGGCACGTCCTTCAGCCGCCAGCGGAACGGCGGCAGCAGAGGCAGCCGCTCCTCGATCAGGTTGTGGATGTCCTCCAGCTCGAGACGGCCGTTCGGACGCGCGCCCGGGTCGAGCACGGCGACGGCGCCGATGTGACCCGCCTGACGCGGGTTCTCGAGCGCCAGGAATTGCGCATCAAGCGCTGTGAGCTGCCTCACGTCTCCACCTGTGCGCGAGTCTACCCGAGCACCTGCGACGCTCCGGGTTCGGCGGCACGAACGTCCGCGTCGCCGCCTCCGATCTCTTGGGCGGGCTCGAACGGAAGAATGTCGCAACGATGCGGCAAGGCAGCGGAGAGCGGCTCGAAGTCTGAGCCTGTAAGCGCGCGATGCTTGCGATTCTCGGCGGCCTCGGCGCGGCGGCGGCATGGGCGCTCTCGACGCTGTGCTCGTCGCGATCGAGCCGGATGATCGAGCCCGCCGCCGTCGTCGCCTGGGTGATGATCGTCGGCCTGGTGATCACCGCGCCTCTGGCCGCTGCTGATGGAGTGCCGTCCTCCCTCCACGGCGAGGCCGCTGTTTGGCTCGTGCTCTCGGGCGCCGGGAACGTCGGCGGGCTGATCTTCGCCTATGACGCCATGCGAATCGGCCAGGTCGCGGTGGTCGCTCCCGTCGTCTCGACCGAGGGCGCGACCGCCGCGGTCATCGCGCTGCTGGCCGGCGAGAGCATCGCGCCGGGCGTCGGCGTCACGCTCGCGGTGATCGCGTTCGGCGTGTGCCTCTCCGCGGTCCCGGCCGAGCACCAGCCGGCGCTGCACCGCGCGCGCCATCCCCGAGCCGTGTTCCTCGCCGCCTGCGCCGCGCTGACGTTCGGCGGCAGCCTGTACGCAACCGGCCGCGCCGGCGCCGTGCTCCCATCGGCCTGGGTCGTGCTGTCGGCTCGTCTGATCGGGACTGTGGCGCTCGCGCTGCCGATGGCGCTGGCCGGGCGCTTGCGCCTGACGCGTCGCGCGGCCCCGCTCGTCGTGGTGTCTGGGATCTGCGAAGTGCTCGGCTTCTATTCGTACACGCTGGGAGCGCGTCACGGGATCGCTGTGGCTGCCGTGCTCTCCTCGCAGTTCGCCTTGCTCGCGGGGATCTCGGCCTACATCCTGTTCGGCGAGCGACTGAGCCGCGTGCAGCTGGCCGGGGTCGTGACGGTCGTCGTGGGGGTTGCGGTGCTGAGCGCGCTGCGCGCCTGAGTCGGTCGTGCCCCGATCGCGGCAGCATGTCGTCAACGCCCCAGGACCCTGACCAAATCATGGGCGCGCGCCGGCAACGGGCCGATCAGCTCGCGCGTCTCGGACAATCCCGCGCGGAGGTCCGGGTCCCCCACCTCCACCGGCAGCATCGAATCCTGGAGCTCGGCGATCCAGTGATCGGCCTGCTCGATTGCGTCGACGGCGCCCTCGATCAGCTCGCGAGGGCCATGCGGTCGCGACCCGGGGGCGGCTCGCTCGGGGGACCCGTCGAGGCCGTAGCGGCGCACGAACGTGTTGAGAGTTCGCCTGGCGCGTCCGTAGGCTGCCTGGACCGGTGAGAACAACTGCTCCTCGAGCCTGTCCGCCACGCCCTCGTCCAGCAGCTCGTATGCATCGGTCAGGTACGACAGCGCGAGCTCGAGCTGCCCGGCGGCCGCGCCGGCGTCTCGCACGATTCGTTCCCTGCCTTGTTGGTTGGTGTAGGACATATGAGCAGGGAGTGTGCCATCCGTAGTTTTCCGGAGCGCCAGACGCGTTTCATCGGATGACCGGATGGGCCGAGAATGCGAGCGTATAAAGCGCAATGTCAGCCATCCGGCCGGTCGATGACGTCATCGTCGCTGGCGTGAGCGCTCCTGGGCCAGATCGCCCGGTGCTCGACTGCAGCAACCTGCACAAGCGCTTCGGTCAGATTGAGGCGGTCCGCGGAGTTAGCTTCCGGATCGCCGAAGGCGAGACATACGGGCTGCTTGGGCCCAACGGCGCGGGCAAGACGACGACGATCTCGATCGCCTGCGGACTGTTGCAGGCTGACGCGGGAGAGGTTCGCGTGTGCGGCAGCCCATTGACGACGCACAGCGTCGCCGAGAGGGCGGCGATCGGATACGTGCCACAGGAGTTGGCGATCTATCCCGACCTGAACGCTCGCGAGAACCTGAGCTTCTTCGCCCGCCTGTACGGGCTCTCCCCGCGACAGGCCGAGACTCGCGTCGAGGAGGTGCTTGCAACCATCGGTCTGACCGACCGCGCCAGAGAGCTGACGAAGAACTACTCCGGGGGGATGCAGCGGCGGCTCAACATCGGCATCGGCCTGTTGCACCGGCCACGGCTGCTCATCCTCGACGAGCCGACCGTCGGCGTCGATCCGCAGAGCCGCAACGCCATCCTCGAGAGCGTCGAGCGGCTCGCGGACGAGGGCATGGCCGTGCTCTACACGACACACTACATGGAGGAGGCGGACCGGCTTTGCGACCGGATCGGAATCGTCGACCTCGGCGAGCTGAAAGCCGAAGGGACGCGAGCCGAACTCGTGTCCCTCGTCGGTGAGCACGACCAGGTCGCGCTCGAAGGATCTGGTGATCTGTCTGCGGCCGCGCGCGCATGCGCCGAGGTGGTAGCGGTGCGGACCTCGAGCATCAACGACGGAGCCATCGAGCTGATCGTCGACCACGCTAGAAGCGTTCTCCCCGAGCTGCTGAGCGTCGCGGCCGACGCCGGCGTCGCAATCAGCTCGGTCGAGGTCACCGAACCCGACCTCGAAGCCGTGTTCCTGCACCTCACCGGAAAGGCGCTCCGTGACTAACGGTCCCTGATGCGCGCCTCGCTCGTGATCCTCGGGAAGGACCTGCGGCAGCGTATCCGCGACCGGTCCGCCCTGCTGGTGGCGATCATCGTCCCGCTCGTCCTCGCGTCGATCTTCGGGCTCATCTTTCACAACGCCATCACCGGCAAGGTGACTTTCACGTTCGGCCTCGTCGATCAGGACCACGGTCCGGCGTCGCGCGCGTTCGCCACCGAAGTCCTCACGCCGCTGCGGCGGCAGGGTCTGATCAAGCTGCACCTCGAGCCAACGCTGGCCGCGGGGCGCAGTGCAGCGGACAGCGGCAAGGTCTCGGCCGTGTTCGTCCTGCCGGCCGGACTGTCCGCCGCCGGCGGGCACGGTGGACACTCGCACGTGCAAGTGATCGGCAATGTCGACGAGGCAATCGGAACGCAGGTCGCCCAGTCGATCGCGCAGTCGTTCGCGAACGCAATCGACACTCTGCGGACCGTGCAGGCGGCCGGTGTGTCAAGCGTCGCAACAACTGGCGGCTCCCGCTTACCGGTCCCGATCGTTCTTGCCGACGTCTCGACCAAGCGCCGCCAATTGGACGCCGGGACGTTCTATGCGGCCGGGATGGCCGTGTTCTTCGTCTTCTTCACCGTGCAGTTCGGAATCTCCAGCGTCCTCGAGGAGCGGCGTGACGGGACCCTGGCCCGGATGCTGGTCGCGCCCGTTCATCGGCGCTCGGTCCTGGCGGGCAAGCTGCTGACGAGCCTCGTCCTGGGATGCGCGAGCATGGCGGTGCTCGCGATCGCAACCCACTTCCTGTTGTCCGCTCACTGGGGCAACCCGGTCGGGGTGGCGATGCTCATCGTCTCGGGAGTCATAGCCGCGACCTGCGTGATGGCGCTCGTCGCAACGCTCGCACGCACGCCCGACCAGGCACAGTCCTGGCAGGGGATGGTGGCGCTCGTGCTCGGCATGCTCGGCGGAGCCTTCTTCCCGGTCGCGCAGGCCGGCGGTCTGCTCGCCGCGCTCAGCCTCGCAACGCCCCAGGCGTGGTTCCTTCGGGGCATCGAGAACATGACCGGCGGCGTGGGGCCGTCGGCCGTGCTCGGTCCGGTTCTCGCCATTCTCGCCTTCGCGATCATCACCGGGGCACTTGCGTTCGCACGCGTGGGAAAGCTGGTGGCGCCATGAAGGTGATTGCGATCGCGGTCACCGATCTGCGCCGCCTGTTGCGGTGGCGCGCGAACGTGTTCTTCTTATTCGTCCTCCCGATGTTGATCATCCTCCTCCTCGGTGCCGCCTTCGGCGGCTCCAGGCAGGCGCGCATCGGGGTCGCCGGAGGTCGCGAGGATGTGCTCGCGGCGAAGTTCGTCGCGGCGCTGCGCCAACGGGAATCGATCGATCTGATCCGTTACTCGAGCGCAGGGTCGCTCGCGCGCGCGGTCGCCCACGGCGGCGTAGACGCCGGGCTCGTGATTCCGAGGGATTACGATGCTCGCCTCGGGCGGGGCCTCGGCGTGACGATTGATTACTTCGCCCGCCCCGACTCGGTCGCGCAGCAGCTGAAGACGACGGTTCAGTCGGTCGCGGCCGACCAGGGACGCGCATTCGCGGCCGCCCTCCTCGTGCAACGCCGTCTCGGGATCGACTATCCGAGCGCACTTGCGAGAGCGCGCGCCGCAGCCGCGCGCACGCCCGCCGTACGCGTGCTGGTGACCGATCCGGGCGGCGAGCCTTACACGTCAGGCACCGGGCGCTTCCAGTCCGGCGCCAGCACACAGCTGCTCCTGTTCATCTTCCTCAACTCGCTCAATGGCGCGGCCTGGATCATCGAGACGCGCCGGCTCGGCATCGGGCGTCGCATGCTCTCGACTCCGACCTCCGTACGCACCGTCATCGCCGGTCAGCTGCTCGGACGGCTCGTCATCGCGCTTCTGCAAGCGCTCATCATCGTGCTCGGGTCGCTGCTGTTCTTCGGCGTCAGCTGGGGCAACCCGATTGGCACAGCCGGGCTGATCTGCACGTTCTCTCTTGTCGGCACAGGTGCCGCGCTGCTGATCGGCAGCCTGTTCTCGAGCGAGCAGCAGGCGGGGCCGGTGGCGCTGCTGTTGGGGCTGGGGCTCGCGGCTCTCGGAGGGTCGATGGCGCCGCTCGAGGTGTTTCCGAGCACGGCTCGCGCGATCGCCCACGTGACCCCCCACGCGTGGGCCAACGACGCGTTCTCGAAGCTCCTGCAACATCACGGAGACATCGTCACGATCCTGCCGCAGCTCGGCGTACTCTTCGCCTTCGCCGCCGGGCTCATCAGCGTCGCACTCCTGCAGATGCGTAGGGCTCTGACCGCCTAGGACCGGCGCTGCGTCGCCAGCAACGTCTCGGAAACGGCGCGGCAACGCAGTGCGTAGACAGTTACCACCAACAGGGCGAACGAGGACATCACCGGGGGGCCGGCTCGGTGATCGGAGGGCAAACCATGAGCCAATCAAGCAGCGATCGGACGCTGTTGCGATTTCCCGGCGAGCAGCGGGAGTTCTCGGTCACGCGGCCGTCGACCCATGACCTGGCGATGCTCGAGGAGCTGAGCTTCGTGCGGCGCGAGGCACAGGCCGAGGCGACCGTCGCGTACAAGGAATGGCGGCTGTGGCCGGGCGGCGAGACGTACGCGGTCTACCGTGCCGCGCAGGACCGCGCGGACGCGGCACAGGACGAGCTCGCTCGCTGGACGAAACAACTCGCGGGGTAGCCCGACACAGCTCAGCCGGAGCGAGCTCACGAGCGCTCGCGCCGCACGACGTGTCATCGTCGCGGTCGATCGTCACCAAGTCGGCCATGTCACCGCTGCTGGTCCGCTGTCGTCGAGGTGTAACGTTGTCGCCGGAACGATCAGTACGATCATCATTCCCCCCAACAACAGAAGGACCGGCCCATCAATGATCGACCAGCTTCGAAGTGACATTCAGCAACGCCTGAACCAGCTGCTCGCCGAAGCCGACAAGCTTCGCCGTGCACTGACCGCGCTTGGTTCGCACGACGGCGACTCGACCTCGGCGAGCTCATCGACTCGACGTCGAGCACGGCGCGCGCAGAGCTCTCCTGCGGGCTCCCGCGCCACGACGCAGGCGAGGTCCCGCGGCAGCTCGCGCTCGGCAGACGCGACGGCAATGCGCACCCGTGCCGCGTCCGGGGCAACGCGAAGCGCCGTGCTTCAGGCGCTCTCGAACGGCAAGGCCATGACCGCGGGCGAGGTCGCGAACGCAACCGGGCTCGGCCGTGCCAGCGTCAGCACAACGCTGTCGAAGCTAGCCAAGTCCGGCGAGGTGAGCAAGGCCGATCGCGGCTATCAGCTCGCACAGCGCTCGAAGTAGTTCGTTGCCCGCCGGGCACGCGTGCAGGACCACGGCGTCAGCGTCGTGACTGGAACACAGTCACGGGTCACCTCCTTCCCGACGCAGTGGACGACAGCCCGGATCAATCGTCTCGGGACGCGCCGTCACGACATCCGTATACGGCTCGAGCAGCCGGTGTGGGCCGCGCGATCACGGCCAGTTAACCGAGGCCTTCGCTCGACCCGGTCCTCGGAACTTTCTCCGCGCCGCTGACGATGGTGGCCGTGTACGTCGCGGAGCGGCCTCGGCGAAGCGCAGGTAGGTGTTTGCACTTCGGCATGGCGCAAGCACGATCACGAGCTGACCGCGGAGCTGCCACGAGGCCTATGGAGGCGCCAGCGACGTGTAGGACAGGTCCCAGGTCCCGCCGTTCCACAGGTCGCTGACCCCGCGGACGTCGCGCGAGCGGATCTCCGGGCCGCGGTCGAAGATCCACGGGATCGCGACGGCCTTCGCGACGAGCAGCTTGTCGACGCCCCCCCAGGCCTGCGCGCGGGCTGCGTCGCCCGATGTCAGCTCGGCTGCCTTGATTGCGGCATTGATCTGAGGGTCATTGACCTGGCTCCAGTTCGGGTTGTTCCGGGGTGCGATGCTCCAGCCGGAGAATGCGAGGTCGAGGATCGTCTGGGGATCGGCGAAGTCGCGCAACCACCCGACGTTCGGGCAGACGTCGATGTCGCGCGCCGGAACGCCGCAGTACTTCGAGTACATGACGCTCTCCTCGACAGCGGTGAAGTCCGTCTTGAAGCCGAGATTCTGGAGGGCGGAGTTGACGAGCTCGGCGTCTTTCCTGGCGGGGTCGCCCGATGAGCCGATGATCTTGATCACCGCCGAGCCCGTGTACTTGCCGCTCGGATAGCCGGCGAGCTTCATGTACTTCTTGGCGACCGCCAGGTTGCCCGAGGGGTAGTCGTTGTAGTCGACGCGCGGGCCGGAGTCGCCACCCGACTGCTCGTAGCCGGCCGACCCCGGGTAGATGAAGTGCGTTCCAATCTGGCCGACGACCTCGCCGCCGTGGATCTTCAGCATTGCCGTGCGGTCGAGTGCGGCCCACAGCGCCTTCCGGACGTTGACGTTGAAGAACGGACCCCTCTTGTTGTTGAGCGCGACGTAGCTGTCGCCGGCGCCCGCGGGCGCAACGAGCTGGTCGTAGTAGCTGTCGTAGGCCAGCTTGATGATCGAGTTGGCCGGCGTGTCGCTCTGGACCATGTGGGAACCGGTCAGCACCCGACGTCCGATGACCACCGGGTCACCGCCGACGTGGATCTCGATCCGGTCGAGGTACGCGGGCCGATGGTCCGTGCTCGCGCGCCAGTCCGGGTTACGTACGAGGGTTGTCACGCGCCCGGGATCCAGGCCGACACCGAGGATCTTCCCGCGTGCGTCGGACTCGACCATGTAGGGACCGGTCGCCACGAGGTAGGTGCTCCCGTACTTCGTCGGCTTCTCCGCGTCGAGCCGCCGCGCGAACTCCGGCGGAACGGGAGCGCTCAGCGGCAGCGACAGCGCGCCAAGGAACAGCGAGGCGCGTGGCCCCGTCAGGTGAAAGACGATCGTGTAGCGGTCTGGCAGGGAGATTCCGGAGATCAGGCCGCCGGATGCCTTGCTCGCGCCGACGATCTCGTCGAAGTACACAGCGAAGTAGGGATTGGCCACGTTCGGGTTCGCGCCACGCTCGATCCCGTACGCCACATCGGCAGAGGTGACCTCACGGTTGACGGGTGGGCTGAAGTGGACGCCGTGCCTAATGTGAACGGTGACCGTCCGCGCGCGGTCGCTCACGGTGGCAGGTCCGGATGCCAGGTCGGGCGAGACGGTCTTCGACTGATTCGGCATGTACGAGAACAGCGGCCGCTGGGTCGCATAGACGACCTCGTAGTCGTATTGGTCGTACGCCCGGCCGGGGTCAAAGCTCTTGAAGTCCTCGCGGTTGAGGACCGTGAGCGTGCCTCCACGAGTGCCGTTGCTCAGGTTTTGGCCGGTGCCGTCGAGTGCGGGCGTCAGCGTCGCCTGCACGGAGGTCGTGGTCGTCGTCCGGCCGTGCGAGCCGCACGCCGCTACTACTACCGACACCGCCAGGGCGGCGGCGTGGGCGGCCGCCGCGCGCCACGCTCGCGCCCACGGGCGTCTCATCCCTGACTCTCGGTCGCGCTCGGTACGGTCTGACGATCCGGATCCGCCCGCAAGCGCGGCGGGGCTTGCTCGGCGTTGGGGCGTTCACGGCCGCTTTCACACACACCGCGGCTGTCGGCATGTGGTCGGTCGTCGGGTATCTCCACGGCCTCCATCTCGTGTGCTCCCATGTCGATTCCGGCGAGGCTGGTCCGTCCAACTCAGCGCAAAGTTCAACCGCTGCACATGAGGATGTCATGCACCAGCCCGCTGCTGGGCGCGAAACGCAACCATGGCTGTCGTTTAACGCCCAGCAGCGGCTGCGTCAGGGCCGGCGGACGTGCGCGGCCCAGCGCTCCTCGATGCGGGCGAGGCGCCGGACCGCGAACTCCACCGCCCACGTGGCGATGAACAGCCCAACGATAACCGCCCCGCGCTGGGCGCGTGCCGATGTTGAGCTCGGCCTCCATCGGAACGACTCCGATCCAGTGCTTCCGGAACGACTGCTGGTTGCCAGGGTCGAACAGCGATTCGGCGTATTGCCGGGCGGTCGGACCCCGATCGTTCGGGTGCGCGCCTCGGTCAGCGCGCGATCCACGACTGCCGCTGCTCGAGGCGGCGGGGCTACCGGTGGTGATCGCCGGCAGGCCCGTCGGCGAGACGCGCTTCCCATGGCTCGAGACCGA
>Ga0187776_10000629_pt1 | contig 17116 bp, 15 predicted proteins | sample 0216_BV02_MP12_2_FD_132426 | JGI IMG/M metagenome (GOLD analysis project Ga0187776, IMG submission 132426) | Tropical peat soil microbial communities from peatlands in Department of Meta, Colombia - 0216_BV02_MP12_20_MG | ecosystem: Environmental > Terrestrial > Soil > Wetlands > Peat | place...
CCGACGTTGACCGCATAAGCGCCCGCGTCGGGGCCATTGGGATACGTCGGCTGCTCGAACTCGCCGCCGAAGAGCGGAGCGAGGCCGGCCGCCTTCAGGCTCGCGATGATGTATGCGCGGGCTCGCGCGCTGCCCTCGTTGCCACGAAGCCGGCCTTGCAGCTCTGGCGCCGCGAGATACCGGACGTCGGGCTCGATGGAGGACTCGTCGATCGCCTCCGCAACGGCGCCGGCGCTCGCGGCGAGACGCGTCGGCCCCGTCGCAGCCGCACGATCCTCGACGAACTCGTAGGGCAGGAGCTTGAACAGACCCGTCGTGCGCTCCGCGAGGATGCGACAGCGACGGCGCCGAGCGCTGCGCGCCGTCGGCGCCGTCAACTACACCGTCTGCAGAATCTCGGCGGACGCCATCTCCGGCGTCAGGATCTCGCGCCAGTCGGCATCGCGCGGCACCACGCCTTCCGAGGCGCGCAGCGGGTAGTACGTCGGGGTGATCCCGCGCGGGATGCCGCCCTCGCCCACCGTCTTCACCGCGGCCAGCAGCAGCCGGCGGGCCTGGATGATTGCCTTGTCGGCCGGGCCGAGGTGCTCCTTGCTGCGATCGACGATGCGGCCCATGCTCTCCTGGATCCCGCGATCTTGCGTGTTGATGCCGTCGATGCCGCTGAACGTCTCGGTCTTCTGGACCTGGCGATCCAGCAGGTAGTTGTTCGCGCGATTCGCCTTCGAGCGGAACGTGGTCTGGTCGACGTGGACCGGACCGTTGCCCGAGCGGCGCTCGAGCCGATCTTCCTCGTCGAGCGGCTGCTCGGTGGTGCTGTAGTGCCAGTTGTAGACCATCGTGTTGTGGTCGTCCATTGGCACCCAGATGTGGCCGGCCACCGCGGGGAATCCCTTGTCCGTGAGAGACGGACGGATCTGATGGAATGGCATCACGAAGTGGTAGGTGCGGATGTGGATCTCGCTCTCGCCGAGCGGCCGGATGCCCGAGTACTGATAGCCCCAGTCCGTCAGGTCGACGACCAGCTTCGGCGCCTTGCCGCGCACGAAGGCGGTCGTGGGATTGAGCCCGCCGCGCTTCGAGGTCGGCACGAGCAGCCGGTGCAGGATCGGCGCGTGCGAGGTGTCGATGCCACCCTCGAGCGCCTGCAGCCAGTTGCACTCCTCGACCACCTTCGACACGTGCCGGTGCGTGGCGGGCGCCTGGGTCCACGCGAACTGCGGCAGCGGCGGCTGCAGGTCGGTCGGTCCCATGTATGCCCAGACGATGCCGCCGACCTCGACCGTCGGGTACGACGGCTGGCGGATCTTGTGCTTGAAGCTGAGCTCCTCCGGCTCGTTCATCATGTCGACGCAGCGGCCGGTCACGTCGAACTTCCAGCCGTGGTAGACGCAGCGCAGCCCGCACTCCTCGTTGCGGCCGAAGAAGAGCGAGGCGCGGCGATGCGGGCAGAGCTCCTCCAGGAGACCGATGCGCCCCTCGGTGTCGCGGAAAGCCACCAGGTCCTCGCCCAGGAGCCGCACCCGGACGGGCGGGCAGTCGGGTCCGGGCAGTTCCGAGGCGAGCAGCGCCGGGAGCCAGTACCGCCGAATCGTGGCTCCCATCGGCGTGCCGGGCTCGATCCGGGTGATGAGCGCGTTCTCTTCGTGGGTCAGCATGGCTCTTCCCTCCCTGCCCGAGAATCTGGCCGATTATACTGCGGACCGACATGCCCCGATCTATCGGTATTCCCGTGTCGCTCGTGCGCATCGCCACCCGCGACGGCGTGTGGCTCGACGGTGTGGTCTCCGAGCCCCGGGGCCGCCGGCGCACCGCCGTCGTGTGGGTGCACGGCCTCGGGTCGGTGTTCTCCTCGGGCCAGCCGCTCACGCGCGAGCTCTCGAGGCGTCTGAACGCGGCCGGGATCGGCTACTTCAAGCTCAACAACCGCGGTCACGACGTCGTCGCGGGCCGCGGCCGACACCAGGCCGGAGCGGCGTTCGAGCGCTTCGGGCAGAGCCTGACGGACATTCGCGCGATGGTGGCCTTCGCGCGGCGCTGCGGCTATCGGCGCATCGTCCTGGCTGGCCACTCCACCGGCGCCAACAAGGTGCTGCACTACGCCGCCCGCGCGCGCGACCGGCGCGTCGGCGGGATCGTGCTGCTCGGCCCGGTCTCCGACGTGGCGGCCGAGGCCAGGCGGATCGGGGCGCGCGAGCTGCACCGCCGCGTGGCCACGGCCGAGCGCACGGCGCGGCGCGATCCCGACGGCCTCGTACCGAGAGCGTGGGGCTTCTGGAGCGTGCGGCGCTACATCAGCCTCTACCGCCCGGGCGAGGTCGAGGACGTGTTTCCCTACTACCGGCCGAACGCCCGGTGGACTGCGTTCCGCGCGGTCCGTTTGCCGCTGGCGGCGATCCTCGGCAGCCGAGACGAGTTCCTCGACCGCCCGGCAGGCGAGGTCATCGAGGCATTCCGCCGTAACGCGGTCCGCGCGCGATCCTTCACCGGTGTCGTCGTCCCGAACGCTCGTCATGGTTTTCAGGGGCACGAGCGTCAGCTGGCCGACGTGCTCGTGCGCTGGGTCTCCACGCTGCGCAGGACGTAACGGTCACGTCGCCCTCGATCCGTGAAGAACGAACACGCCTACGCGAGGCTCTCGAGCTTGAACCGGCGTCGGGCATCCACCAGCGGCGCGAACAGGTCACCCAGCCTGGCCACGCGCGCCGGCACGTTGTCGATGCGGAAGTCCTCGATCGCGAGGCCGCGCGCGATCTCCGACCACGCGACCGGGGTCGACACCGCGGCCTGCGGGTGCGGGCGCACGGAGTAGACCGAGGCGAGCGTGCGGCCCCAGGCGTTCTGGTTGTAGTCGACGAGGACCCGTTCGGTCGGGCGCCGGGCTACCCGGTACTCGGCGGTGAGCAGCCGCGGATGCGCGGCGGCCAGCGAGAGCGAGATGGTCTTCGCGACCGACCAGACCTCCTTCTGCGTGGGCCCGCGGACGATCGGCACGTAGACGTGAATGCCGCGCGAGCCCGTGGTCTTCGGATAGCTCGGCATCTTCAGCGAGTCGAGCGTCTCCTTCAGGATCAGCGCGGCCTCGGTGACCTGCGCGAACGTGGCGCCCTTCACCGGATCCAGGTCGAAGTGCAGGTAGTCCGGACGGTCGGGGTCGTCGCACCGCGCGTACCACTGGTTCAGGTCGATGCAGCCGAGATTGATCACCCACAAGAGCGCGGGCAGATCCTGGATGATCGGGAAGGCGATCACGTTGCCGGACTCGTGCTCGATCGAGCACGTCTCGATCCAGTCGGGGCGCGGCGACGGCGCGCGCTTCATGAAGAAATAGTCGCCGGCGGCCCCGTTGGGATAGCGCTTCATCACCATCGCGCGGTCACGCAGGTGCGGCAGCAGCGCCGCCGAGACGTCGATGTAGTACTGGAGCAGATCGCCCTTGGTGATGCCGAGCTCTGGCCAGAACGGCTTGCGCAGGTTGGTCAGGTGCACCGAGCGCGTCCCGGCGCGGAGCTCGACGGTGTCGACGCCGGTGGGAATCACGCGATCGGCCCGCTTCGTCGCGCGAGCGCCCGGCGCGCGCATCCCGGCCGCGCGAGCGCGCCCCGCGCCGGTCGAGGTCATCGCAGCGGCGGCGGCAGGCGGGGTGGTCGCGGCCCGCGGCGCACGGCGTCGCGCACGCCGACGTAGGCGAGCTCGGTGCCGGCGCGCGCGGAGCGCAGCAGTAGCCCGCCGCGGCTCATGTCGCCGCGGCCGACGAAGTCGACCGGAAAGCGGAGCCGCTCGCCCAGCACGGCCAGCAACGGCTCGACGTACTTGCCGGTGGCGATGCTCCCGAGGAGCACGACCTCGCCCTCGAGCCCGACACGCCCGGCGAGCTGCCGCGCGTCGCGATCGAGGGGCTCGCGGTAGCGCGGATCGTCGCCGGCGATGTCGACGCTCGCGAAGCGGCGCAGGCGCGCCAGGTCGACCGGCTCGTCGGCCGGGCGCAGTCCGTCGGTCGGCGTGATGACGAAGACGCCCGCGTGGCCGGCGGGCGGGTCGGCGAAGGCGCGCGCGTAGGCGAGCTTGCCGCGGAAATAGAGACCGCTCAGGAACGAGAACACCTCGCCGAGCGGGGCGCCGTGCCCGGCGCGCACGCGCTGGGCCAGCTCGAACGACGCCCCGCCGCGCAGCATCATCCGGGCGCGCAGGCCGCCGCAGTGCGCGGGCGAGAGCAGGAAGATCCGGCTCACGCCGCGCCCGTCGGCGCGACCGACTTCACGAACTCCCGGGCGCCGCGCGTGTTCAGCACCTCGCCGCGCTCGATCCACGCCCGCCGCGCCATGGCGACGCCGTAGCGGACGTTGCGGAGCTCGGGGACGGAGTGCGCGTCGGTCGAGACGACGAACCGGATGCCGCGCTCGCGAGCGGCCTTGAGCCAGTGCGGCGGCAAGTCCAGGCGCTTGGGATCGCCGTTGATCTCGATGGCCGCGCGGCCGGCCGCCGCGGCGTCCAGCACCTCCTCGACGCGGCACTCGACCGGAGGCCGCGACAGGATCAGGCGCCCGAGCCCGTGGCCCCAGATCTTGAAGCACGGCAGCGCCATCGCGCGGACCAGGCGCTCCGTCATCTGGTCGGCGTTCATCCGGTGGCGGCGGTGAATGCTCGCGATGATCACGTCGAGCCGCTCGAGGATCGCGTCGGGATAGTCGAGGCTGCCGTCGGCGAGGATGTCGGACTCGGTGCCGCGCAGGAGCCGGACCGACACGCGCTCCTGGACGCGCGCGATCTCCTCCCACTGCGCCTTCAGCCGGTCGACCGTGAGCCCGCGCGCGTAGGCGGCCGCGGGCGAATGGTCGGTGATGGTCATGTACTCCATCCCCAGCGCGTCGGCGGCGCGCGCCATTTCCTCGACGGTGTGCTGACCGTCGCTGAAGACGGTGTGGCAGTGCACCAGGCCCTTGAGGTCCTCGGCCCGCACGAGATCGGTCGGCAGCGAGCCGGCCATCGCCGCCTCGACCTCGCCCCGGCCCTCCCGGAGCTCGGGAGGAATGAAGGGCAGCCCGAGCCGGCGGTAGATGTCCGCCTCGCTCTCGCCGTCGAGCTCGACGCCGCGCTCGCGGGCCAGACGCTCGAGCCGCTCGATGTGGCCGGTGGAGCCCGTCGCCCTCAGCACGGCCGCCGCGTAGGCCGGACGGGACACGACGTGCACACGCAACGGAACGCCGCTGGCGAGCTGTCCCTCGAGCCCCTGCTTGCCCCGCGAAGTCACATCGGTGACGAGCGGCGCCCGGGCGGCGTGCTTCATCGTGTCGTCCGGCCGATCCGAGGCGACCACCAGCGAGAGCCGATCGATCGACTCGGCCCAGCGGCGGAGATCTCCGGCGGCCTCGGCGCTCACGAAGCCCGGCGCCTTGCCGAGGTGATTGCTCAGCGCATCGACGATCGCGAGCGCTTCCGGCAGGAGGATGTGCCGGGCTTCCGGCTCACGAAGCTTGCGGATCGCCTCGAGGATCCGCCGCTCCGATTTCTCGCTCATGCCCTTGACCGTCCGCACGCGGCCCGCCACGCAGGCGGCTTCGAGATCCTCGAGGGTGCGGATGCCGAGCGCCGCGTGCAGCGCGGTGATCTTGTCGAGGCCGAGACGCGGAATGCGGGACAGCTCGAGGGCCGCGGCCGGCACGCGCTCGCGCTGCTCCTCCAGCGCCTGGGAGCGGCCGGTCTGGTGGAGCTCGGTGATCATCGCGGCCAGCGTCGGACCGATGCCGGGCAGGCTCGTGAGCCGGCGCGCCGTCACGAGCTCGCCGAGATCGGCGTCGAGGCGGTCGAGCACCTCGGCGCCGCGCGCGTACGCGCGTGCCTTGAACGTCTCGCCGCCGGCCGCGTCGAGCAGCGCGGCCATCTCGCGCAGGGCGCGGGCGATCGTCGGGCGGTCGGCTCGCGGTGTCGTCTCGGGTTCCTGCTTCATCGTTCGTGAGCGCTCGGCGAGCTCAGTATGCCAGGCCCGTCGCGCCGCCCCGCCCCCGGTCCGCGCCGATCAGACGGTCGCGGGCTGGAACTCGAGCGTGTTGCCGTCGGGATCGTTGCACAGCATCTGCACCCGCCCGCCGGGCTGGACGTTCTCGACGTACTTGATGCCCTCGCGCTCGAGGGTGGCCTTCATCGCGTCGTAGTCGGCCACCTCGAAGCAGGTGTGCCGGCCGAGCGGGCTGATCGGCGCCGCGGACCCGGGCGGCTGCATCTCGGACTGGATGATGTGGATCTGCGGAAAGATCCCGGGCGTGCCGAGCCAGTAGCCGCCGGACTTGAACGCCGGCCGCGGCAGTACCTGGAACCCGAGCACCCGGCAGTAGAAGTCCTTCGCGCGCTCGGCATCGGCCGTCGCGATGCCTTCGTGCTGAACGCGGACCACGTGGGTGCCCGTCACCGGTCGAATGGGCTCGCGTGAGGTCTGCACCGCCATCGTCGGCCTCCTGGGCGAATCGGATTGCGCTCGCCAGGATTATACGTGCGGAACCGCGGCCCGGCGACATCCGCCGTGGGGCGTTTGCGGTTCGTCCGCCGCCGGCGCATCATGACCCCGCGCGGCGCTGGTCCGCCACCAATGGCGCCGCGCAGGGAGACGATCGACCATGACCGCACGCTCGAAGAACCACGACTGGCTCGCGCAGACCGTCGAGGCCGCCCTCGAGCCCGATCTGCCGATCTGCGACCCGCATCACCATCTCTGGGACCAGAACACCGCGCGCACGGCGTCGCGCTACCTGATCGACGAGATCGTCGCCGACGTCACCGCCGGCCACAACATCGTGTCGACCGTGTTCATCGAGTGCGGGGCGATGTTCAAGCAGGACGGCCCGGAGGCGATGCGCCCGATCGGCGAGACCGAGTTCGTGAACGGGATCGCGGCCATGAGCGCCTCGGGGCTCTACGGCAAGACCCGCATCGCCGCCGGCATCGTCGGCACCGCGAATCTCAGGCTGGGCGACGCCGTCGGCGCCGTGCTCGACGCGCAGCTCGCCGCCGGCGGCGGCCGGTTCCGCGGCATCCGTCTCGGCGCGGCGTGGGACCCGAACCCGAGCGTGCCGAGCCATCGCACCAACCCGGGCCAGGGCCTGCTGCTGCGCGACGACTTCCGCGCGGGCTTCAAGCACCTGGCGCCGCGCAAGCTCACGTTCGAGGCGTGGCTCTATCACCACCAGATCCCCGACGTGACCTCGCTGGCGCGCGCGTTTCCCGGCACCACGATCATCCTCAACCACTTCGGCGGGCCGCTCGGCATCGGGCCCTACGCCGGCCGGGCCAAGGACATCTTCGCGGAGTGGAAGAAGTCGATCAGCGAGGTCGCGACCTGCCCCAACGTGGTGGCCAAGCTCGGCGGGATCAACATGGAGATCAACGGCTTCGGCTGGCACGAGCGCACGCGCCCGCCGGGCAGCCAGGAGCTCTGCGACGCCACGCGGCACTACTACGACTTCACGATCGAGAAGTTCGGCGTCGACCGCTGCATGTTCGAGTCGAACTTCCCGGTGGACATGGCGAGCTGCAGCTACACGGTGCTCTGGAACGCGTTCAAGCGCATGACCGCCGGCTTCTCCCGGGCAGAACGCGCCAAGCTCTTCCACGACACCGCGGCGCGCGTCTACCGGCTCTGAGCGCGCCGGTCGGATGTCCTAGGGGTGGATCACCGTCTCCGCCCGGCTGATGACGAACGCCTCGTGGCGCTCGAGGAAGTCGACCACGACCTCGGTGAAGGCCTCCGGACGGTCGGTGCTGATCGCGTGCGCCGCGTCGTACACGAAGACCAGATGGCAGTTGGGCAACAGGTCCTTGTAGATCCGGCCCATCGCCGGCGCGATGACGCCGTCGAGCGTGCCGAACAGCACGAGCGTGGGCGTGGACAGCTCCGGCAGCCGGCTCTCGAGATCCGCATCGCGATTCGGCCCGAGAAGGCGGTGCACCAGCGGCTGCGCCTTGGCGCGCGCCGCCGGGTCGATCGGCGGCGCCGACACCCGCTCCGGATGCGCGTAGAGGCGCCGGGCGATCTCCTCCGGCGTCCCGGACGGCGGCGCGGCGCCTTCCTGGCGGATCGCCGCCGGCGCCTCGAGCACGAGCGCGGGCACGCGGCTGGTCGCCTGCAGCGCCACCCACAGCGCCGCCTTGCCGCCGAACGAGGTCCCCATCAGGTTGAACGAGTCGAGGCCGAGCTTGTCGATCGCACGCACGATCGTCGAGGCCATCTCGGGCATGGACTCGGTGCGCGTGTTGACGGGCGAGGCGCCGAAGCCCGGCATCTCGAGGGCGATCACCCGGAACTGTCGCGCCAGCAGCTCGTGCGCAGGGCTCAGACGCAGGCCGCCGGCGCCGTGCAGGTGCACCAGCGGCGCGCCCGTGCCCGCCTGCATGTAGCGGATGCGGAAGCCGTCGGCCTCGACGTGCGCTTCGCGGAACGCGGTGTCGGCCATGTCGGGGCTCGCCTAGATGTCGCGGATCCGCGGGAGCACTTTCTTGCCGAACAGCTCGAGTGCGCGCAGGAGCGGCTCGATGCCGCTGGAGCCGGGCGGGTGCAGCGAGAGATCGAGCACGCCGGCGCCGACGACATCGCGGCACTGGCGCACCTGCTCGACCACGGTGTCGGGGCTGCCGACGAACGTCGTCGGTAGCGCGCCGCTCACCACCGGCGCGCGCGCCTCGCCGGCGATGTTGCGCGCGTCGACCGCCATCATCGCGTCACGCACGCCGGGCCGCATGGTGAACGGCGCCTGATTCGGCAGCGCGCGGAGTGCGTCCTGCGCCTCGTCGTCGGTCTCCGCGAGGAGCATGTTCGCCCGGTAGAGGATCTGGTCCGGCGACGGCTGCCAGCCGTAGTAGGCGCAGCGCTCGCGGTAGTAGCGCGTGGCCCTGGCCACCCCCTCGAACGAGCCGTACGAGACGCCGCAGCCCAGACGGTGACGCGCGGCGAACTCGCACGACTCGCGGCTGGTGCCGAGCGCGAACGTCGGTGGATACGGCTGCTGCAGCGGGCGCGGCCAGATCGAGATCGTGCGGTAGCGGTAGTGCCGGCCCTGCCAGCCGAAAGGCTGCGGCTCCGTCCACGCCTTCAGGACCAGCTCCATGCCCTCGTCGGTACGCTCCCGCGCCTCGGCCGGGTTGAGATCGTAGGTCAGCGACTCGTTCGACGTGCCGCGCAGCAGGCCGACGATCAGCCGGCCCTGGGCCATCGTGTCGAGCATCGCGATCTCCTCGGCCACACGCACGGGGTTGCTCTGCGGCACGATGGGCCCGAGCAGCGCGAGCTTGATCTTCTTCAGGTGCGCGGCGAGAAACGCCGCGGACACGATCGGCGACGGCGTCAGGATGCGCGGCGAGTAGTGGTGCTCGGAGACGCTCACCCAGTCGAAGCCGAGCGCCTCGACGAGCTCGAGTCGCTCGATCATCCCGCGGTAGGCCCGGGCCCCGGCCTCGGGGTCGTACGAGCCCGACGGGACCGGCCACTCTGCCGGCAGGGGTTGCGGTGCCTGGTAGCGCGCGGTTTCGAAGAACGAGACCTTCATGCCCTGGCCGCTCCTCGCTCCGGACGTTAACACGGCCCGGGCGCGAAGGCCACGGCGGTTGCGCGGAAATCCGCGGCGGTCGTGGCAGAATGACGCCATGCCGGCAACGGAGCCAGCACGCGTCCCCGAATTCCTCTACGGCACCGCCTGGAAGGAAGACCGGACGCCGGCCCTGACCGAGCAGGCGCTCCGGGCGGGCTTCCGCGGCATCGACACGGCCAATCAACGGCGGCACTACTTCGAGGCCGGCGTCGGCCAGGCCCTCGCCGCCGCGTACCGGGCCAGCGTCGTCACGCGGGCCGACCTCTTCCTGCAGACCAAGTTCACCTACGAGGGCGGCCAGGACCACCGGCTGCCGTACGATCCGGCCGCGCCGCTCTCGACCCAGGTCGCGCAATCGATGGCGAGCTCGCTCGAGCACCTCGGGACCGACCACGTCGACAGCTACGTGCTGCACGGTCCGGCGTCCGGCCACGGCTGGAGCGAGCACGACGCCGAGGTGTGGGCCGCGATGGTCAAGGAGCGCGACGGGGGCCGCACGCGGCTCCTGGGCGTGAGCAACGTGTCGCTGCGGCATCTGCACCAGATGCTGGCCAGCGGCGCCGAGCCTCCCGCGTTCGTGCAGAACCGTTGCTTCGCTCGCCTCGGCTGGGACCGCGACGTGCGCGCGTTCTGCCGCCAGCACCGGATCGTCTACCAGGGCTTCTCGCTCCTCACCGCCAACGTCGAGGTGCTGCACACCCGCCGCATCGGCGAGACCGCCGCGCGTCTGCGGGCGACCCCCGCGCAGGTCGTCTTCCGGTTCGCGCTGGCGGTGGGCATGCTGCCGCTGACCGGCACGGCCGACGAGGGGCACATGCGGCAGGACCTCGCGAGCCGCGATCTCGCGCTGACGGCCGACGACGTGTCGGCCATCGAGCGCCTCGCCGGCTGAGGCACGTACCCGATCCTGATCCCCGCCGCGTTCCGCGTCCGCAGCTTCCGCTTCCAGTGGCCCGCCGACCTTCTCACGTCGCTGGCGTTCGAGATGGAGACGGTCATCCTGGGCTGGTACGTGATGGTGCAGACCGGATCGGTGCTGCTCCTGACCGCCTTCGGCTCGCTGCTGCTCCTCGGCACCCTGGCCTCGCCGATGTTCGGCGTGCTCGGCGACCGGCTCGGCGGCCGCGTCGTGCTCTCGGCGATGCGTGCGATCTACGCCGTCCTCGCCGCGTTCGTCCTGGTGCTCACGCTGACCGGCCGGCTGACGCCGGGGTGGGTGTTCTTCGTCGTGACGCTCGTCGGCATCGTCCGCCCGAACGATCAGGTGCTCCGGAACGCGCTCATCGGCGAGACGATCCCGCCGCCGCACCTCATGGGCGCCGTGGGGCTCTCGCGCGCGACGATGGACTGCGCGCGCGTGGTCGGCGCGCTCGCCGGCGCCGGGCTCTCGACCGTGCTCGGCATCGAGAGAACCTACGTCCTGATCACGACGCTCTACGCGGCCAGCCTCGCGCTCACCTGGAGAGTCGCGCGACGGCGGCCGGTGCCGGATCCGAGCCGCTCGCCGGGCGAGACCTCGGAGAGCGTCAGCGCGGCCTCGCTGACGCCTTCGCGCCGCCGCGAGCTCAAGGAAGGCGTGCTCTACGTGCTCAGGACGCCCGAGCTCCTCGCGATGACGTGGCTCGCGTTCCTGATCAACCTGACCGCCTATCCGGTCTCCAGCGGCCTCCTGCCCTACGTCGCCAGGAGCATCTATCGCGTGGATGCCACTGGGCTCGGCTGGCTCGCCTCCAGCTTCGCGCTCGGCAGCCTGCTCGGCTCCATCGCGACCGTCGCCACGGGCGGCCCGCGCCGACTCGCGCGGTCCGTGCTCGTGTACACGGCCATCTGGTACGCGATCCTGTTCGCCTTCGGCCACCTGACCCGGATGGGCCCCGGCCTCTTCGCGCTCGTGGTCGCGGGCTTCGTGCAGAGCATCGCGATGATCGCGATGACCGCCGACCTGCTCAACGCCGCGGACGAGCGCTTCCGCGCCCGGGTGATGGGCGTGCGGACCCTCGCGATCTACGGCATGCCGCTCGGCCTCATGAGCGCGGGCGTCCTCATCGAGCGGATCGGCTACGCGATGACGATCAGCGTGCTCTCGCTGGTGGGGCTCGTGTTCACCCTGCTCATCGGGATCCGCTGGCGCATGAGCCTGTGGCAGCGGCGGGCATCGGCCGTCGGCGACCACCCTGCCGCAGCGCGGCTGACCCGCCGGTTGATCTAGAATCGCTGCGGCATGCGGCCCGCGCCATCCCCGAGCGCGCTCGACCCGAGGACCCTCAGAGCGGTGTGGACCATCCTGCTCGTCGCCGGGACCCTGGCTCTCCTCTATCTCCTGCGTACGGTCATTCTCGTGCTGGTCTTCGCGGTGGTGTTCGCCTACGTGATCTTCCCGCTGGTGAAGCTCGCCGAGCGCGCGCTGCCCCGGTCGGGGCGCCGGCCGCTCGCCATCGCGGCGGTCTATCTGGTCCTGATCGCCGCGCTCAGCACCGTGATCGCTCTCGTCGGGCCTCCGCTCGGGCGCGAGCTGGCGGCGCTCGGCCAGAAGTTCCCGGACATTTCGGAGCAGATCAGGGCCGGCCGGGTGCTCAGCGACATCTTCCCGCGCTGGAGCGGGGCGGAAGTGCTGGACGATCTCGTCCGCACGCATCTGCCCCAGGTCGTGGAGTACGCGCAGCACGCGCTCCGGGGCGTCGTGAGCTGGCTCTCGGGCGCCTGGGTCGTCATCATGGTGCCGATCTTCGCGTTCTTCTTCCTGCGCGACGCCGAGCGCATCGCCGACACGGTCACGGACGCGATCGGGGAGGAGGGCGGCCGCCGCCAACTGATGTCCGCGATCGTCGGGGATCTTCACAGCGTGTTCGGCGAGTACGTGCGCGCCCTGGTCCTGCTGTGCGTGCTGACCTTCGTCGTTTGGACCGTCCTGTTCCTGATCGCCGGTGTGCCGTACGCGCTGGTGCTCGCGGCGATCGGCGGGACGCTCGAGTTTCTGCCCTTGGTCGGGCCGGTGGCCGCGGGCATCACGATCGTCTCCGTCGCGCTGTTCAGCGGATTCGCCCACCCCTGGCTCCTGGCGCTCTTCATCCTCCTCTGGCGCTTCACGCAGGACTACGTCTCAAGCCCGCTCATCATGGGGCGCGGCGTCGAGCTGCATCCCGGGCTGGTGATCTTCGGCGTCCTCGCCGGCGGCGAGCTGGCGGGCGTGGCCGGCATGTTCCTCTCGGTCCCGCTGATCGCGGGCCTGCGCGTCATCTGGCGCCGCCTCCGCGACTTCCGCGAGCTCCCCTAGCACGCCGGCCTTTTTCAGCGGCCTGCTGGATGGCGAGCCAGACGCGCTCCGGTGTCGCCGGCATGTCGATGTGGCTGACCCCCAGCGGCGCCAGCGCGTCGAGGATCGCGTGGATCACCGCGCCCGGCGCGCCGACCGTGCCGCCCTCGCCTGCCCCCTTGACGCCGAGGGGGTTCGTCGGGCTCGGGACGTCGCGGCTCGTGACCGAGACCGATGGCAGCTCATCGGCGCGCGGGATGGCGTAGTCGAGAAACGAGCCCGACAGGAGCTGGCCGCTCGCCGGGTCGTAGACGCAGCGCTCGGTCAGCGCCTGGCCGATCCCCTGCGCGACGGCGCCGTGCATCTGGCCATGCACGATCATCGGGTTGACCGAGCGGCCGGAGTCGTCGACCATCGTGAGTGCCATGATCGTCACCGCGCCGGTCTCCGGGTCGACCTCGAGCTCGCACACCTCGCAGCCGTTGGCGAACGCGAACGCCAGGTTCTCGTGCATCGTCGCCGCGCCGAGCGTCGGGCCGAGGGCCGGCGGCAGCTTGCCGGCAGCCGCCGCGCGGGCCAGCTCGAAGAGGCCGATTGCGCGATCGGTCCCGACCACGCGAAACGCGCCGTCCTGATACTCGATGTCGCCGGCGGCGGCCTCCAGCAGGTGTGCCGCCATCGCCCGACCCGCGGCCACCACGCCCTCCGACGCCTCGACCGCGGCGCTGCCGGCCCGCACCATCGAGCGCGACGCGAACGTGCCGACGCCCCTGGCCACGCGATCGGTGTCGCCCATCACGATGCGGACCGCGTCGAACGGAAGCCCCAGCCGCTCGGCCACCACCTGGGCGAACACGGTCTCGTGGCCCTGGCCCTGCGACATCGCGCCGATCGGCACCTCGACCACGCCCTCCGGCAGCACGCGCACCTCGGCGAACTCCTGGGGCACGCCGCCGGTGCCCTCGAGGTAGGGCCCGATGCCGAGCCCGCGCAGCTTGCCGCGGCTCGCCGCTTCCGCGCGCCGTGACGCGAAGCCCGTCGTGTCGGCCAGCGCGAGCGCCTCGTCGAGACGCGCCACATAGTCGCCGGAGTCGTAGAGGGCGCCAGTTGCCGTACGGTACGGGAAGCTGCGGACCATGTTGGCGCGGCGCACCGCCACGCGATCGCGGCCGGTCTCGCGCGCGGCGCGCTCGATCAGCCGCTCCACCGTGTAGACGCACTCGAGCCGCCCGACGCCGCGGTAGACGTTGATCGGCACGGTGTTGGTCAGGGCCCCCTCGACGCGCAGGTGTATCGCCGGGATCGCGTAGAGCCCGGAGATCATCCGCTCCATGTTGGACAGCGTCGAGATCGGAATGCTCGGCGCGACGTACGCGCCGAGATTCGGCGTCGAGTGCACGCGCAGCGCGGTGACGCGTCCGGCCGCGTCGAGCGCGAGCTCGCCCCGGAGCACGTGGTCGCGCGACTGGACGTCGCTGACGAACCCCTCGGAGCGGCTCGACGTCCACTTCACCGGGCGCCCCAGTCGCCGCGCCGCCCACGCGAGCGCCACGTACTCCGGATAGACCTGGATCTTCGAGCCGAACCCGCCGCCGACGTCGCCGCTGACGCAGCGCACGCGATCGGCCGCCACGCCCAGCACGCGCGCCAGGTTCGCCGCCAGCTGATGCACGCTCTGCAGACCCGCGTGGAGCGTGTAGCGCCCGGCGGAGGCGTCCCACTCCGCGAGCGCCGCGCGCGGCTCGAGAAAGCACGTGACAAGGCGGTTGTCGACGAGCGTGAGCCGCGTGACGTGCGCGGCCGCGTCGATCGCGCTCGCGGTTGCGGCCGCGTCGCCGCATTCCCAGTCGAAGGCGCGATTGCGCTCGACGCCGGCGTGCAGGCACGGCGCGCCCTCGGCCAGCGCCGCGACGGCGTCCACCACCATCGGTCGCTCCGCATAGCGCACGCGCACGGCCTCGGCGGCATCGCGGGCGGCGCCCGCAGTGGTCGCGACGACGACCACGACGGGCTCGCCGACGTGGCGCACGGTGTCGAGGGCGAGCGGGTACCACGCCGGCTCGGCGAACGCCGATCCGTCGCGGCTCCGGATGCCGCCGCCGCGTTCCGCGATCAGGGTCGGGATCGGCCCGACACCGTCGGCCACCAGATCGCGGCCGGTGAAGACGCCGAGCACGCCGGGCAGCGCCAGCGCGGGCTTCGCGTCGACCGACGTGACCTCGGCGTGCGCGTGCGGCGAGCGCACGAACGCCCCGTGAACCTGACCGGGCGCATTCCAGTCCTCGGCATATCGACCCCAGCCGGTCAGCAGCCGAAGGTCCTCGCGGCGCTTGACCGACGCGCCGATGCCGTCGGGGTGTCTTGGCTTGACCATACCGGGCAGGATACTCTACCGGGCAGCGGACTCTGGATCCGGACCCGCAGCGGGACGGGGCAGCCGCGCCGACAAGGAGACCAGCATGGGCTATGACGTCAAGGTCGAGGACATCGAGTATCTCCGACACGGGAGCACACCGTATCTCGCGACCATCTACCGGCCGCAGGGTACCGGCCCCTTCCCGATCATGGTCGAGCTGCACGGCGGCGCCTGGTGCCGCTCCGATCGCCACGGCGACAAGGTGATCCACGAGGCGCTGGCCAAGAGCGGCGTGATCGTGGCGACGCTCGACTGGCGGCAGCCACCGGTCGCCTCCTACCCTGCCTCGTTCCAGGACATCCACTACGGAATTCGCTGGATCAAGTCGCGGGCGAGCGAGCTCGGCGGCCGGCCCGACATGGTGGGCTCCATGGGCAACTCGAGCGGCGGCCATCAGGCGATGCTCCTGGCCATGCGCCCGTTCGATCCGCGCTACAGCGCGCTGCCGCTGGCTGCCGCGCCGGCGCTCGACGCGACCGTGCGCTGCGTGATCATGACCTCGCCGGTCATCGACCCGCTCGGCCGCTATCGCTACGTCAAGGATCTCAAGGCCAAGGGCGGGCCCGCCCCGGTGAATCCCGACGAGCTCATCCCGTGCCACGACGCGTACTGGAAGACGGAGACGGCGATGGACGAGGGCGCGCCGGCCGGCGCACTCGAGCGGGGTGAGAAGGTGCAGCTGCCGCCCGTGCTCTATCTGCAGGGCACCGAGGATGGCGCGCATCCGCGGCCGCATCTCGATCGCTTCGTGGCGGCCTATCGCAAGGCCGGCGGCGTGGTCGACCTCGAGCTGTTCGAGGGCGAGGGCCAGGGCTTCATCATGCGGAAGGCGGGCTCACCGGCCTCCAACCGCGCCCTCGAGATGATCATCGAGTTCACACACAAGCAGATCCGCTAGCCAGCTTTGCCTCGCAGAGGGACGGGCCCCCGGAACCATCGGGGTGCCCGTCCCGTTCCTCGGTCGGTATACTCGACAGAGCACCATGGGTAAGCGCCTCGCTCCCCGACGCGCGATTTTCGCGCTGATCCTCGCCCTGGCCGGCTGCGCGTCGACGCGCGTCGTCCACGAGTGGACCAGCCCCGACGTCGCGTCCGAGCATTTCAAGAAATTCCTGGTCATCGCGATCAGCAAGCAGCCGGGCATCCGCCGCTCGTTCGAGGACGAGTTCGTGGCCAGGATCAAGGCGGCCGGCGTCGACGCTGTGCCGAGCTACGGGTTCATCACGGAGGACGGACCGGTCGAGGAGCCGCGCCTGCGCGAGGCGGTCGAGAAGGCCGGCGCCGACGCCACGCTCATCACGCGACTCGTCCGGGTCGAGCGCAAGTACTCGGTCGACTACGGCTACTACCCCCCACCGATGCTCGGCTTCGGCTTCTATCGGGGCTACTCCGCCGCGTGGGTCGGCTACTACGAGCCCGCGGCGGTCTATCCGTACGACGTCTACATCTCCGAGACCAACCTCTACGACACGGCCAGGAACCAGCTGATCTGGAGCGGCACGGTGGAGACCACGCCCGAGTCCATCAGCAAGGACATCGCCCACTACGTCGACACGGTGATCCGGGCGCTGCGCGCCAGGAACCTGCTCGCGGCCCGCTAGCGCACTACGGGGCGCGATACGCCTCGATCACCTTCAGGATGCGGTCGCGTGCCTCGCGTCTGACCGAGGGATCCGAGAGGTCGCGGCCGACGTAGGCCTCCTCGACCTCGAACATCTTGACGAAGCGCGGGGGCCGGCCGGCCGGCGCCGTCTCCACGAACGGCCCGGCGCCGTTCAGCACGGTGTCCCAGACCTCGCGCGACAGGCTCCAGAACGCCCGGTGCGGGGCCGCGAAGGCTCGCGCGGCTTCGCACTCGGCGTCCGGCAGCCG
>Ga0187776_10000630_pt1 | contig 17088 bp, 11 predicted proteins | sample 0216_BV02_MP12_2_FD_132426 | JGI IMG/M metagenome (GOLD analysis project Ga0187776, IMG submission 132426) | Tropical peat soil microbial communities from peatlands in Department of Meta, Colombia - 0216_BV02_MP12_20_MG | ecosystem: Environmental > Terrestrial > Soil > Wetlands > Peat | place...
CAAGGCGACGGAAGACATCGCCAGCGAGATGATGCGGGAGATCGCCACCGAGACCGTCACCGGACCTGAGGGAAAGAAGGAGCAGATGCCCTCCTTCAATCCCATCTTCATGATGGCGGACTCAGGCTCCCGGGGCAGCAAGGACCAGATGCGTCAGCTCTCCGGGATGCGCGGCCTCATGGCCAAGCCTTCCGGCGAGATCATCGAGACCCCCATTACGGCCAACTTCCGGGAGGGACTGACCGTGCTCCAGTACTTCGTCTCTACCCACGGTGCACGGAAGGGTCTCGCCGACACAGCCCTTAAGACCGCCAACTCCGGGTACCTCACCCGACGCCTGGTGGATGTGGCCCAGGATTCTATTATCAGCGAGGACAATTGCGGCACCATCGACGGGATCTACGTGGAGGCCCTCACCGAGGCTGGGGAGATCATCCAGCAGCTGACCGAGCGTATCCTCGGGCGGGTCGCGTGGAAGGACATCAAGGACCCCCTTACCGACGAGGTGCTGGTCCCCGCCAACGAAGAGATCGACGAGCCGGCGCTCGCGCGTATCGAAGAGGCCGGTGTGGAGCGCGTACCCATCCGCTCGGTGCTCACCTGCCGAAGCCAGCGGGGCGCCTGCATCAAGTGCTACGGTCGCGATCTGGCCCACGGCCGCCTGGTGGAGATCGGCGAGGCGATCGGGATCATTGCGGCGCAATCCATCGGCGAGCCCGGCACCCAGCTCACCATGCGTACCTTCCACATCGGCGGCACGGCGAGCAAGCGGATCGAGCAGACCTCCATCAGCAACCGTTTTCCGGGTAAGGCGAAGTTCGTGAACCTGGTCACGGTCCGCAACGTGGAAGGGGAGTCCGTGGTGATGAACCGGAACGGCGAGATCACCATCGTGGGCGAGGGAGGTCGTGAGCGCGAACGGTATCAGATTATTTACGGCGCCAAGCTCAAGGTGACCGACGGGCAGCAGGTGGAAGGCAACACGCTCCTCGCCGAATGGGACCCCTTCACCACCCCCATCCTCACCGAGGTGCACGGGATGGTCAAGTTCGGTGACATTATGGAAGGGATCACCATGCAGGAGAAGGTGGACCCGGTCACCGGCAAGTCGAGCAAGGTGATCGTGGAAACCCGTGATCCCGACATGCGGCCCCGGGTCTCGATCAAGGATGATGCGGGAAGGACGGCCAGGGTCGGCAGGGGCGCGGCCCGCTACTTCATGCCCGTGGGTGCCATCATCATGGCGTCCGAAGGCCATCAGGTTGCGGCCGGCGACGTGCTCGCCAAGATTCCGCGAGAGACGACCAAGACCAAGGACATCACCGGCGGTCTCCCACGGGTGGCCGAGCTCTTCGAGGTGCGGAAACCCAAGGAGCAGGCGGTCATTACCGAGATCACCGGCATTGTCTCCTTCGGCAAGGATACCAAGGGGAAGCGCAAGGTCCTCATCACTCCGGAGGTGGGAGATCCCAAGGAGTACCTCATCCCCAAGGGCAAGCACATCAGCGTGCACGAGGGCGATCTCGTCCGGGCGGGTGAGGCGCTCATGGACGGCTCCGCCAACCCCCACGACATCCTGACCATCCTGGGGGAGAAGGAGCTTGCCAAGTACCTGGTGAACGAGGTGCAGCAAGTCTACCGGCTCCAGGGCGTCAAGATCAATGACAAGCACATCGAGGTCATCGTGCGGCAGATGCTCAGACGGATCCGCATCACTGACGCCGGAGACTCGGACTTCCTCGTGGGCGAGCACGTGGAGAAGCACCGCTTCGAGGAAGCCAACCAGAAGCTCCTCGCTGCGGAAAAGCGGCCGGCCCTGGGTGAACCCATGCTTCTCGGGATCACCAAGGCATCGCTCAGCACGGAGAGCTGGATCTCCGCGGCCTCTTTCCAGGAGACCACCAAGGTGCTCACCGAAGCGGCGGTGGCCGGCAAGATCGACTACCTCCGCGGGCTCAAAGAGAACGTCATCATGGGGAGACTCATCCCGGCGGGAACGGGACTCAAGCAGTACCGGGAGATGGGCAAGAGATAAGTGAAGCGGTTAGGCGAGAAAAAACCTTGACAAATCCGGATCGCATCTGTATTATTACAAAATTTTGGTTGCCGTAACGACTCTTGAGGTTCTTACCCCCCCGCCGAGAGGGCATAGGGGAAGGATAGCAGGGCGGAAGGACGATGCCTACGATCAACCAGCTGGTTCGTAAGGGAAGGGAGCGGGTGAGGAAAAAGGCGAGCACTCCCGCCCTTCAAGGGTGCCCGCAGAAGCGCGGGGTGTGCGTGAGGGTGTATACCACCACACCAAAGAAGCCGAACTCGGCGCTCCGCAAGATAGCCCGTGTCCGGTTGACCAACGGTATCGAGGTCACCTCCTACATCCCCGGGGTGGGCCACAACCTTCAGGAGCACTCGGTGGTGCTCATCCGGGGTGGCCGCGTTAAGGACCTCCCCGGCGTCCGGTACCATATTATTCGCGGCACTCTCGATGCAACGGGTGTGCAGGACCGCCGCAAGGGACGGTCCAAGTACGGAGCTAAGAGGCCGAAGTAACCGGTTGACGGCTCGTCACCATTGCATGGGCCACAGACGCTGGTTGTCGTGGCCCATGCCGTGTCTCGGGCCAGGAGGACCCCCACAGCGGGGTGACACAACCGGTTTTTCGGACTCGGGAGCAGTCTCATGCCGAGAAGACGAGAGGTCACCAAGCGCGATATCCTGCCAGACCCCAAGTATGGGAGCAGACTGGCAGCGAAGTTCATCAACTCTATCATGCGGAGGGGCAAGAAGAGTATTGCCGAGCGGATCTTCTATGATGCCCTCGATATCGTTGCCCAGCGCACCAAGAAGGATCCGGTGGAGACATTCAAGAAGGCCCTGGACAATGTGAAGCCGATGGTCGAGGTGAAATCCCGACGCGTGGGCGGCTCCACCTACCAGGTCCCGGTGGAGGTTCGCGGTGATCGTCAGCTCTCCTTGGCTACCCGCTGGATCATCTCCTACGCCGCAAGCCGTTCCGAAAAGAGTATGACCCTCAAGCTGGCGGGCGAGTTCCTCGATGCCGCCAACAATCGGGGCGCGGCAGTCAAGAAGCGAGAAGATACGCACAAGATGGCCGAGGCCAACAAGGCCTTTGCTCACTACCGGTGGTAACCAGTCCTAGCCGTTTTCAGTGGTCCGTTGTCCGTGGCTGGAGCAGTGGACAGTGACCCAGTATTGTCTGTGAACATCCGACGGAACTGACTACGGACAACTGGCGTTTCGAAGAGATCATACGGCGGGCGCCGCCCGCGCGAAAACGTTCGGTGGAGTGAGAGACGATGCCCCGGCAAGTCCCCCTCGAGAAAATTCGCAACATCGGAATCATGGCCCACATCGATGCCGGGAAGACGACCACTACCGAGCGTGTCCTATTCTATACCGGGGTCTCCCACAAGATGGGGGAGGTGGATCAGGGCACCGCGGTCATGGACTGGATGGAGCAGGAGCAGGAGCGGGGTATCACCATTACCAGCGCCGCCACCACCTGCTTCTGGAAGGATCACCGCATCAACATCATCGACACGCCCGGTCACGTGGATTTCACCATCGAGGTGGAACGGTCCCTCAGGGTCCTTGATGGGGCAGTGGCCGTCTTCTGTGCCGTTGGTGGCGTGGAGCCCCAGTCGGAGACGGTGTGGCGGCAGGCGGATCGCTACGGCGTGCCCCGCATCGCCTTCGTGAACAAGATGGATCGCATGGGAGCGGACTTCGACCGGTGCCTGGAGATGATGCGGACGCGTCTGGGCGCCTCGCCTGCGGCAGTCCAGGCCCCCCTGGGTCGGGAGCAGGGGTTCCGGGGCGTGGTCGATCTCATCGCCATGAAGGCGGTCATCTGGGACGAGAGCAGCCTGGGCTCGACTTTCCGTACCGTGGACCTCCCGGCTGACGTGCGGGATGAGATGGAAGAGCGCCGTGCGAAGCTGATCGAGGCGGCGGCGGAAAGCGACGAGGGTCTCCTCGAGAAGTACGTGGAAGGCCGTCCCATGACCACGGCAGAGATTGAAGGGGCCCTCAGGCGCGCGACCCTCCAGCTCAAGGTGGTCCCGGTGTTTTGCGGCGCCGCCTTCAAGAACAAGGGAGTGCAGGCGCTGCTGGACGGGATCATCCGCTACCTCCCATCGCCCCTCGACGTCCCTGCTATTGTGGGGATTACGTCCAAGGGCGAGGATGAGACGCGCGTTTGTGATGACGAGGCGCCGTTCGCAGCCCTCGCCTTCAAAATTATGACGGACCCCTTTGTGGGCCACCTGACCTTTCTCCGGGTGTACTCCGGGCACGTGACGAGCGGCACCCAGGTGCTGAACAGTACCAAGAACGTGCGAGAGAAGATCGGGCGGCTTCTGAAGATGCATGCGAACAAGCGGGAAGAGATCAAAGAAGTCTACGCCGGTGACATCGTGGCCGCGGTGGGGCTGCGCAACTCCACCACGGGCGACACCCTTTGCCACCCGGCCCGGCCCATCGTGCTCGAGTCTCTGCAGATCCCGAAACCGGTGATCTCCATCGCCATCGAGCCGCGCAGCAAGGCGGACCAAGACAGGCTGGGCGCGAGCCTCGCCAAGATCGCCGCCGAGGACCCCTCGTTCACGGTCCGGGTGGATGAGGAGACCGGCGAAACCATCATCTCCGGGATGGGGGAACTCCATCTCGAGATCATTGTGGACCGGCTCCTCAGGGAGTTCAAGGTGGACGCGAACGTGGGCCGGCCCCAGGTGGCGTACCGAGAGACCATCACCCGCAAGGTGAGGGCCGAGGGCCGATTGGTCAAGCAAAGCGGCGGCCGCGGGCAGTACGGTCACGTCTGGCTGGAGCTGGAACCCCAGGGGCGGGGCGGGGGGTTTGAGTTCCGAGATCGGACCGTAGGCGGTGTCGTGCCGCGGGAGTACATCGGGGCTGTGGAGCGCGGGGTTCGCGAGGCCCTGGAGCGAGGCGTCTTCGCCGGCTACCCCATCGTGGACGTCCGGGTGAGCCTGGTGGACGGCTCCTACCATGAGGTGGATTCATCCGACATCGCCTTCACCATTGCCGGCTCCCTGGCTACCAAGGCCGGGGTCAAGGACGGGGCCCCCATTCTCCTCGAGCCCATCATGGCGGTGGAGGTGGTGGTGCCGGAGGAGTTCATCGGTGAGGTCGTGGGTGACTTCAATAGCCGCCGCGGCCGCATTGTCCAGCTTGAGACCCGCCCCAGGGTGCAGGTGATTAATGCCTCCGTTCCCCTGGCAGAGATGTTCGGCTACGCCACGGATCTCCGGTCGGCCACCCAGGGACGGGCCACGTTCCATATGCAGTTCTCCCACTACGATCCGGTGCCGCTTTCCATAAGCGAGGAAGTGAGGGCCGCGGCCGCCGGCTGATGTTCGAGGATTTGCGGCGCGGGCCGAAGTGAGCGGCCCGGCGCGGACGACAGTGTCAGCTCCAAGGAGGGACCGCCATGGCGAAGAAGAAGTTTGAGAGGACGAAGCCGCACATAAACGTTGGGACGATAGGGCACATCGATCACGGGAAGACGACGTTGACGAGTGCGATCACGAAGCATTTGGCGAAGCGGGGCCTGGCGGAGTACGTACCGTTTGATCAGATCGATAAAGCGCCGGAGGAGAAGGAGCGTGGGATAACGATAGCGACGGCGCACGTGGAGTATGAGACGACAAAGAGGCACTATGCGCACGTGGACTGTCCTGGTCATGCGGACTACATCAAGAACATGATCACGGGTGCGGCGCAGATGGACGGGGCGATTCTGGTGGTGGCGGCGGATGATGGTCCGATGCCGCAGACGAGGGAGCACATTTTGTTGGCCCGTCAGGTAGGGGTGCCGTACATCGTGGTATTTTTGAACAAGGTAGACATGGTGGATGATGCGGAGTTGATCGAGCTGGTGGAGTTGGAGCTGCGGGAGCTGCTCTCCAAGTATGGGTTTCCTGGGGACGATACGCCGATCGTGCGAGGGAGTGCGTTGAAGGCGTTGGAGAGTGACGATCCTGGGAGTGGGGAGGCGCGGTGCATATTTGAGTTAATGGATGCGGTGGACCAGTACGTACCGGAGCCGGTGCGAGAGGTGGACAAGCCGTTTTTGCTGCCTGTTGAGGATGTATTCAGCATATCTGGACGAGGGACGGTGGTAACGGGACGAGCTGAGCGTGGGATTATTCGGGTTGGGGAAGAGGTAGAGATTGTTGGGTTGAAGCCGACGGTGAAGACGGTGTGCACCGGGGTGGAGATGTTCCGCAAGACCCTGGACCAGGGTCAGGCCGGGGACAACATTGGGGTATTGCTGCGTGGGATCAAGCGGGAGGAAGTTGAGCGCGGGCAGGTAGTGGCGAAGGTTGGGTCGATCATGCCGCACACGCATTTCAAGGCGGAGACGTACGTTTTGAAGAAGGAGGAAGGGGGCCGGCACACGCCGTTTTTCAATGGGTACCGGCCGCAGTTTTACTTCCGGACGACGGATGTGACGGGGGTGGTGCAGTTGCCCGAAGGTGTCGAGATGGTGATGCCTGGTGACAACGTGTCGATGGAGATAGAGCTCATTTCGCCGATTGCGATGGAGAAGGAGCTGCGGTTTGCGATTCGAGAGGGTGGGCGAACAGTAGGCGCCGGGGTGATCAGCGACATCGTCAAGTAAGCCTAGAGCATTGACCAGCAGGTATTGGGGTGAAGGATGCGCGTCATAGTGAGTCTTGCCTGCGCCGAGTGCAAACGGCGCAACTACAGCACGACAAAAAACAAGAGAACCACGCCGGATAAGCTGGAGTTTCGCAAGTATTGCCGATTCTGCGGCCATCACACCCCGCACCGGGAGACGAAGTAGATCGCGGTGGTTCTGGATTCTCCATCGAGCGCACGTCGAGTTGGGGTGATTGGGGAAGGCAGGGTGATCGCGATCGTAGTCGCTCGGGAATCGGCTTCGCAACTACTGGGGCGATTGTTAATCCATATCACAATCTCTGCAGGCCAGTAGCTCGAACGGCTAGAGCACCGGACTCCAAATCCGGGTGATGGGGGTTCGAATCCCTCCTGGCCTGCCATTTCTCTTTTGGTGCCTATATGGGTAGACCGAAGAAGGCGAAAAAGGGATCTGATGAGGCTGCGGTCCTGGCCGTGGATGAAGAGCACAGTGAGGAGGAAAGGACTCCTGTACCGAGCATCAGCCCCCGCAGAGAGCCGGTGAAGAAGGCGAGAGCCCAGAGGTCGGATATCAAAGAACGCGTGGTTGCCGGGGTGAACAATGTCACCCAGTTTCTCCGAGAGGTTCGGGTCGAGTTGGCCAAGGTGAGCTGGCCAAGCCGGAGGGATACCATCGCTTCCACCTCGGTGGTGCTCGTGATCGTCTTCCTTATCGCGGCATTTCTGGGTTTGGTGGATCTGGGGTTGTCCAAGATCATCAAACTGGTCCTGAGCCGGTCCTGAGCTGAGGCCAGCGGCAGGAAGACGCCGGTCCTAGTTGAAGGCGCGTAGCCTACCCGCATGGAGAACGGAGAGGTTCCCGTGGCGAAACAGTGGTTCATTGTCCACACCTATTCCGGATACGAGCAGAAGGTCAAGAGTGCCTTGGAGGAGCGCATCAAGGCCATGGGCAAGGAGGAGCTATTCGCGGAAATCCTCGTGCCCACCGAGAAGGTGGTTGAACTGGTCAAAGGCGAGCGGAAGACTTCAGCGCGGAAATTCTATCCTGGCTACATCCTCGTCCGGATGGAACTCAATGACGAGACGTGGCACATCGTCAAGGACACACCCAAGGTGACCGGCTTCATCGGCGGCCAGGGAAGGCCTACCGCTCTCAACGACGAGGAGGCCCAGAGGATCGTCGACCAGATGACCGCGGGCGCCTTGAAGCCCAAGCCCAAGTATGCCATTGAGCGCGGCGACGAGGTGCGGGTCGTCGATGGCCCCTTCTTGAACTTCAGCGGGGTCGTGGACGAGGTCAATCCGGAAAAGGGAAAAGTGCGAGTTCTGGTGAGCATCTTCGGCCGTGCGACTCCGGTGGAACTCGATTTCGTGCAGGTGTCCAAAATATAGCCTTCTTTGCGGCGGTGATCTCCGCCCGGTCACCTGACTCGCAATAGTCTGGTTACGAGGAGAGGCGAGCTATGGCGAAAAAGGTCATTGCCAATATCAAGCTGCAGGTTCCTGCAGGTCAAGCCAACCCTTCGCCCCCGCTCGGCCCCGCCCTGGGTCAACACGGGGTGAACATCATGGAGTTCTGTAAGTCCTTCAACGCCAAGACCCAGGGGCAGGAAGGGATGATCATCCCCGTGGTCATAACGGTCTACGCGGACCGTTCCTTCACCTATGTGACGAAGACCCCGCCGGCCTCGGTGCTCCTCAAGAAGGCGGCGAAGATCGCCAAGGGCTCCACGACGCCCAGTCGCGAGAGGGTCGGGGCGGTGACCAGGCAGCAGGTGGAGGAGATCGCCAAGTTGAAGATGCCGGACCTCAACTGCACCAGCCTTGAGGCGGCGATTCGCACGATCGAGGGAACTGCCCGCAGCATGGGGATTACTATTGAGTAGGTTGGAGACGCGACATGGCGAGGAGAGGTAAAAAGTATAGCAAGGTGAGAGAGGGCCTGGATCTTTCCCGGAAATACGATTTCTTCGAGGCGGTGAAGCTCGCCCTGGGATGCACCTACGCGCGCTTCGACGAGAGTGTCGATATGGCGGTCAGGCTCGGTGTGGACCCCAGACGGGCCGATCAGATGGTGCGCGGCACGGTGCTTCTTCCCAACGGGACCGGCAAGACGGTTCGGGTGCTGGCTTTCGCCAAGGGCGAGAAGGAGAAGGAGGCGCTGGAGGCAGGGGCGGACTTTGCCGGCTCTGACGAGCTGATCGAGAAGATCAAGGGAGGCTGGCTGGAGTTCGACAAGACGGTGGCCACCCCCGATATGATGGGTGCGGTGGGGAAAATCGGCAAGCTCCTCGGACCGCGGGGCCTCATGCCCAATGCGAAACTGGGCACGGTGACCTTCGACCTCGCCAAGGTGATCAGGGAGATCAAGGCCGGGAAGATCGAGTTCCGGGTGGAGAAATCGGGCGTCGTGCACGCTCCCGTCGGCCGGGTCTCCCTGGGTGCCGAGCGACTGCTCCAGAACATCGCGAGCTTCATCGACACGATCATTCGTCTGAAGCCGGCATCGAGCAAGGGGATTTACCTGAAGAGCATCGCCATCTCCACCACTATGGGCCCGGGCATCAAGATAGATCCGACCCATGTGAAAGGCCTGCTTTCCTAGAGCCGGGCCCTCGGTGAGGCTCAAGAAGAGGCGTTCAACGCGAACTCCGACTTGCGGTCGGAATGCTCGCCCATACTAGGACTGCCAAAGTGGGTGCTTTGATTCGTCCATGAAAGTAGGTGCTGGCCGCTCGGACTCCCCGGGTACCGCCGATCAGCGGCTAGTGGGAAGTTTTGAGTGGCAAGAGCCTAAACGACCAGGGGTCGGCCTACCGAGACTGAGCGAGGCGATCCACCCCTCATACGTGGACAACTCCTCTGGTTCACCGAGTACGATTCAAACGCGCGTTGGCAGAGGAAAGGGGGGAAGAAGAAGAGTTGAATCGTCAGGAGAAGCAAAAGCGGATAGCTGAGCTGCGTGACAAGTTCATGCGGGCCAAGGCGGCGGTGGTCACCGACTACCGAGGGCTCAAGGTGGAGGAAATCACCGAACTTCGGCGGAAGCTCAGGGTTGCCGGCATCGAGTACCGCGTCGTGAAGAACACCCTCACCCGACTGGCGGTGCAAGAGACCCCGGCGCGCCCCCTGGCCGAGCATATGATCGGACCCTGTGGGGTTGCCCTCGGTTACGACGACGAGGTGACGCCGGCGAAGGTGATCCTCGATTTCGCCAAGGCGAGCGGCAAGCTGCAGGTGAAGATGGGACTCCTTCGGGGGCGACTCGTCGACCCCGACAATCTCAAGAAGGTGATTGCGCTCCCGTCCAGGGCCGAGCTTCAGGCGCAGCTCTTGGGGTTGCTGGGTGTCTTGCCCTCGCGGCTCCTGGGAGTCATGAGCGCCGTCCCGAGAGACTTCGTGAGCGTATTGGCCGCCACCCCGCGGAACTTCCTGGGTGTGCTCAAGGCGATCGAACGAAAGGCTGCCCAGGCTTCGTGAGCTTTGAACCTCATCAGGTGAACCTTGCCAGAGAGAACAATGGAGGAGTTGAGCGATGGCGAACATTACCAAAGATGATGTGAAGGAATACATCAAGAACATGCCGGTTTTTGAGCTGGCCCAGCTCATCAAGGAGCTGGAAGAGGAGCTCGGAGTAACGGCGGCGGCACCCATGGCGGCCATGCCCATGGCCATGTCGGTTGGTGCCCCGGCCGGAGCCGCGGGGACGGAGCCGGCCGCTGAGGAGAAGACCGAGTTTGACGTGGTGATCACCGGTGTCGGCGACAAAAAGATTCAGGTGATCAAGGTGGTGCGGGCTATCACCAGTCTCGGCCTCAAAGAGGCCAAACAGTTGGTGGACGAGCTGCCCGGCAAGGTGAAGGAAGCCATCCCGAAAGAGGAGGCCATGAACCTTGCCAAGCAGCTTGAGGAGGCGGGCGCCACGGTGGAAGTGAAGTGATCCGCCCTCGAGGCGGCGGGGAAGGGCGAAGCACCCTCCCCCGCCACTTCGTCGAGGCCCTAGCCGTTTCCGGGGAGCGTAGATCGTCCGCCAAAGAGGAGAGGACATGGTAACCTCATTGGCAAGTCAGTACCGCTTGCGGAAGAATCTTGGCAAGAGCAAGAGCATCATCGGGATTCCCAACCTGATCGAGATGCAGAGGGAGTCCTACAGCCGGTTCCTGCAGAACGATGTGGATCCGGATCTGCGGATCGACAAGGGGCTGGAGAGCGTCTTCAAGGGGGTTTTCCCCATTCGGGACTTCAGCGGGACCGCCTCCCTGGAGTTTGTTCGGTACAGCATCGGCGAGGTCAAGTACGATGTGCCCGAGTGTCTGCAGCGAGGCATGACCTATGAGGCTCCACTCAAAATCACGGTACGCCTCGTGGTCTACGAGGTAGACAAGGAGACAGGTGCCAGGAGCATTCGAGACATCAAGGAGCAGGAGATCTACTTCGGCACCATTCCCCTCATGACCGAACACGGCACCTTCATCGTCAACGGCACGGAACGGGTGGTGGTCAGCCAGCTCCACCGTTCCCCCGGGATCTTCTTCGACCATGACAAGGGGAAGACGCACGCCACTGGCAAGCTTCTCTACTCGGCGCGGGTCATACCGCTCCGGGGCTCATGGATCGACCTGGAATTCGACCACAAAGACATCCTCTATGTACGCATCGACCGGCGACGCAAGTTTCCCGTGACCATACTGCTCAAGGCCCTCGGCTACAGCACCGAGGAGCTGCTCAACTATTTCTACCAGACCGAGCGGGTGCAGATCACCGCGCAGGGGGTCGCCCGGCCGGTGGGTCGGGATTTCCTCACCGGGGTGAAGGCCCCCGTGGATCTCAGCCATCCCGAAACCGGCGAGGTTCTCGTGAAGAAGGGAAGGAAGCTGGGACAGAAGCTTCTCCGCCAGCTCCTGGAGTCCAAGCTCGCAACCATCGCCTTCCCGGACGAGAACCTGGTCGGCCGGGTGGTGGCCCACGACGTGGTGGACGAGACCACCGGCGAGGTGATCATCCAGTGCAACGAGAGCATCACCGAAGACCACCTGGTGACTCTCCGGGCCCATGGGATAACCTCGGTGGATCTCCTCTTCATGGACGGCGCCAACGTGAGTCCCTCCTTCCGGAATACGCTTCTCCTGGACAAAGTGGAGGACTCGGAGACGGCGAACCTCGAGATCTACCGAAAACTCCGTCCGAGCAATCCACCAACCCTCGAGGTGGCGCGGGAGTTTTTCAACAACCTCTTTTTCAACCAGGAAAACTACGATCTTTCCGAAGTGGGCCGCCTCAAGCTCAACCAGCAGCTGACGATCACGGATGTCCCCCTCGACCACCGAACTCTCACCAAGGATGACATCCTGAGGGCGGTCCGCAGGCTTATCGAGATCAAGGACAGCCAGGGTGCGGTGGACGACATCGACAACCTGGGGAACCGTCGCGTTCGGGCCGTGGGTGAGCTGCTGGAGAACCAGTACCGTATCGGTCTCGTCCGGATGGAGCGGGCGATCAAGGAGCGGATGAGCCTCCAGGAGATCGACGCCCTCATGCCGCACGATCTTATCAATGCGAAGCCGGTGTCGGCGGTGGTCAAGGAGTTCTTCGGCACGAGCCAGCTCAGCCAGTTCATGGACCAGACGAATCCCTTGAGCGAGATCACCCACAAGCGGAGACTGAGCGCTCTCGGTCCCGGGGGTCTCACCCGCGAGCGAGCCGGCTTCGAGGTGCGCGACGTGCACCCAACTCACTACGGCCGCATCTGTCCGGTGGAGACGCCGGAAGGTCCCAACATAGGTCTCATCGTCTCCTTGAGCACCTACGCCCGGGTCAATGAGTACGGTTTCATCGAGACCCCCTATCGCAAGGTCGCGAACGGTCAGGTCACCAACGAGGTGGTCTACCTGAGCGCCATGGACGAAGGGAGGCACCCCATCGCCCAGGCCAACGCTCCTCTCGATCGGCGTGGTCGCTTTGTCCTTGACCTCGTGTCGTGCCGCCGCGAGGGTGAATTCGTCCAAGTAAGGCCCCAAGACGTGCACTACATGGACGTGAGTCCCGACCAGCTGGTGAGCGTTGCCGCCTCTCTCATCCCCTTCCTGGAGAACGACGACGCCAACCGCGCGCTCATGGGCTCTAACATGCAGCGCCAGGCGGTGCCGCTCCTCCAATCCAGGGCGCCGCTCGTGGGAACCGGCATCGAGGGGGTTGTGGCTCGGGATTCCGGAGTCGCGGTCATCGCCCGGCGCGAGGGCATGGTGGAGGCGGTGGATGCCACGAGGATAGTGGTCCGGGCTTTTCAAGAGGACGACGGAGACCAGTCACTGGCCTCTGCCGTGGACACGTACAAGCTCACCAAGTTCCAGCGCACCAACCAGAACACGTGCTTCAACCAGAAACCCGTGGTCCGGCCCGGACAGGTGGTGCAGAAGGGGCAGATCATAGCCGACGGTCCGGCTACCGATAACGGCGAGCTGGCTCTCGGCCGAAACGTCACCGTGGCTTTCATGAGTTGGGGCGGCTACAACTTCGAGGACTCGATCCTGGTAAGCGAGCGGGTGGTCAAGGAGGACGTGTTCAGCTCCATCCACATCGAAGAGTTCGAGCTGGTCGCCAGGGACACGAAGTTGGGCAAGGAAGAGGTAACTAGGGATATCCCCAACATCGGCGAGGAAGCCCTGAAGAGCCTCGACGAAAGCGGCATCATTCGCGTCGGGGCCGAGATCAAGCCCGGCGACATCCTGGTGGGTAAAGTCACCCCGAAGGGCGAGACCCAGCTCACCCCCGAGGAGAAGCTCCTCCGGGCCATCTTTGGCGAGAAGGCAGGTGACGTCAAGGATACCTCGCTCCGCGTTCCGCCCGGAGTGGAGGGGATCATTATCGATGCTCGGGTCTTCTCCCGGAAAGGGGTGGACAAGGACGAGAGGTCGAAGTCCATCGAAGACGAGGAGGTGGCTCGGCTCCTGAAGGATCAGCGCGACGAGATCAAAATCATCAAGAAGAGCGCCGCGACCAAGCTCGAGCGCGTCCTGGAAGGGAAGAAGTCCGCAAAGTCCATGAAGGAGGGGAAGAAAACCTTCCTGAAGAAAGGCGAAGAGTTCACTGCCGACAACCTCGCGCAGCTCGTCCCCGGACAGTGGTCGGAGATCGAGGCGGCCGGCGATCCCGAGGCCGCCCGGCAGGTGCAGGCGATCTGGGAGAACTACCACGAGCAGGTGGAGTTGGTGCAGATGCTTTTCGAGGACAGGATCGCCAAGCTCAAGAAGGGCGACGAGCTCCCGCCTGGCGTGATCAAGATGGTGAAGGTCTACATCGCTACCAAAAGGAAGCTCTCGGTGGGCGACAAGATGGCCGGCCGCCATGGGAACAAAGGCGTGGTCAGCCGGGTGCTCCCCGAGGAGGACATGCCCTATTTTGCCGACGGGACTCCGGTGGACCTCGTCCTCAATCCTCTGGGGGTGCCTTCGCGCATGAACGTGGGACAGGTCCTCGAGACCCACCTCGGCTGGACGGCGAAGGGCATCGGCGAGGAGTTAGTCAGGCTCCTCGAAGAGTACAAGAGCAGGGAGACGGTAGAGGAGAAGCTCCGGCGGCTTTACTCCCGGCTCGAATTTGACGAGTACTTCGGCAAGCTCGGAGACGAGGAGTTGAAGAGCCTGGTTCCCTACTACCGGGAAGGGTTCCGTTTCGCGAGCCCCGTGTTCGACGGCGCGGAAGAGTCGGAGATCAAAGACTTCCTGCGCGACGCCGGCTTTCCGGAGCTTGGCCAGACCACCCTTTACGACGGCCGGACCGGTCAGTCCTTCGACCGGCCTGTGACTGTCGGCGTCATGTACATCGTGAAGCTCCACCACCTGGTGGATGACAAGCTTCACGCCCGCTCCATCGGCCCTTACTCCCTGGTTACCCAGCAACCTCTGGGCGGCAAGGCCCAGTTCGGCGGCCAGCGACTGGGCGAGATGGAGGTCTGGGCCATGGAGGCCTATGGCGCCGGCCACGCGTTGCAGGAGTTTCTCACGGTGAAATCCGACGACGTGGCCGGGAGGACCCGTATGTACGAGAAGATCGTGAAGGGAGACAATACCCTCGAGGCGGGCCTTCCCGAATCGTTTAACGTACTGGTGAAAGAGCTTCAGGCCCTCGCCCTCGATGTTCGGCTCCTAGAGGACGTGGAGCAGTAACTCCGGTTCTCCGCCCTGCACGGTCCGGCGAGACATGCCGGGCCGTGCAGGCTCAACATACAGGGTGTCCGTGGTTGGGATGGGAAGAGCGCAATATGCAAGGTGCGCTTCCCTGGAAGCGTCCACGACTGGCCGCTGACAACGGACAACCAGCCCGAATGGGGGGAGGTTGCAGTGAAAGAGCTGTACAACCTGTTCGTTCGTCCTAAAGACCCGCTCAGCTTTAACGCGGTCCGCATTTCCCTGGCCTCACCGGAGAAGATCCTCGAGTGGTCCTACGGGGAGATCAAGAAGCCGGAGACCATTAACTACCGGACTTTCAAGCCGGAGCGCGATGGGCTCTTCTGCGCCAAGATTTTCGGTCCCACCAAGGACTACGAGTGCAACTGCGGCAAGTACAAACGCATGAAGCACCGTGGGGTCGTCTGCGAAAAGTGCGGCGTGGAGGTGATCCAGGCCAAGGTACGGCGGGAGCGTATGGGCCACATCGAGCTCGCGGCGCCGGTGGCCCACATCTGGTTTCTGAAGAGTCTGCCCAGCAAGGTGGGTAACCTCCTGGATGTCACCCTGAAGGAGCTGGAGAAGGTCCTCTACTTCGACTCCTATATTCTGCTCGATCCGGGAGACACGCCCCTTGCCAAGCAGGAGCTCGTGAGCGAGGAGCGCTTTCGCCAGCTTAGGGAGCAGTACGGCGACCGCTTCAAGGTGGGGATCGGCGCCGAGGCCATCAAGCAGCTCTTGGCCGGTCTCGACCTGGACAAGCTCGCCGAGGAACTGCGGGCGGAGACGCTGAAGACCAACTCGGTGGCCAAGCGGAAGAAGCTGGCCAAGCGGCTCAAGGTGGTGAACGCCTTCCGTGAGTCTGCAGCGAGACCGGAGTGGATGATCCTTGAGGTGATCCCGGTGTTGCCGCCCGACCTGAGACCGCTCGTGCCGCTGGATGGCGGTCGGTTCGCCACGAGCGACCTGAACGACCTCTACCGCCGCGTGATCAACAGGAACAATCGCCTCCGGCGCTTACAGGAGCTCAACGCCCCCGAGATCATCATCCGGAACGAGAAACGGATGCTCCAGGAGGCGGTGGACGTCCTCTTCGACAACGGCCGCCGCGGGAAGACCATCACCGGCCCCAACAAGCGGCCGCTGAAGTCTCTCTCCGACATGCTCAAGGGGAAACAGGGCCGGTTCCGCCAGAACCTCCTCGGCAAGCGGGTGGATTACTCCGGCCGCTCGGTGATTGTCATCGGTCCGGACCTGCGCCTCCACCAGTGCGGTCTCCCCAAGAAAATGGCCCTCGAGCTCTTTAAGCCCTTCGTCTACAACAAGCTCGAGGAGCGGGGCTATGTGACCACCATCAAGAGCGCCAAAAAGATGGTGGAGAAGGAGACCCCGGAGGTGTGGGACTGTCTGGACGAGGTGGTCAAGGAATACCCGGTGCTCCTCAACCGGGCGCCGACCCTGCACCGGCTTGGCATTCAGGCCTTTGAGCCGATCCTCATCGAGGGGAAGGCGATCCAGATCCATCCCTTGGTTTGCGCCGCCTTCAACGCCGACTTTGACGGCGACCAGATGGCGGTCCACGTACCGCTCTCCGTCGAGGCTCAGATCGAGGCGCGGGTGCTCATGATGAGCACGAACAACATCCTGAGCCCCGCTCATGGGGAGCCAGTCATCGTGCCTACCCAGGACATCGTCCTCGGCATCTACTATATGACCAGGGAGAAGCCCTTCGCCAAGGGTGAGAACAAAATCTTCTCCAGCTCGGGGGAGGTGCGCTGCGCCTACGATGCGGGCGAACTCGATCTCCATGCCCGCATCCACGTCCGCATGAACGGGGAGCGGGTACGCACGACCGCGGGGAGGATACTCCTCTCCGAGGTCGTGCCGCAGCAGATCCCCTTCGATCTCATCAACCGGGTCATGACCAAGCGAGCCCTGGCCGAGCTTTTCGATCGGTGCTACCGGACGGCGGGGACCAAGGAGACGGTGCTCCTGGCGGACCGGATCAAGGATATCGGCTACCGGTTCGCCACCCTCTCCGGAGTCTCCATCGCGGTCTCCGACATGGTCATCCCCACGCGAAAGGAGAAGATCATCGAGGAGGCGAGCGAGAACATCCGCGAGATCGAGCGGCAGTACAACGAAGGTCTCATCACCGACGGCGAAAAGTACAACAAGGTGGTGGACATCTGGGCCAAGGCGACGGAAGACATCGCCAGTGAGATGATGCGGGAGATCGCCACCGAGACCGTCACCG
>Ga0187776_10000632_pt1 | contig 17066 bp, 11 predicted proteins | sample 0216_BV02_MP12_2_FD_132426 | JGI IMG/M metagenome (GOLD analysis project Ga0187776, IMG submission 132426) | Tropical peat soil microbial communities from peatlands in Department of Meta, Colombia - 0216_BV02_MP12_20_MG | ecosystem: Environmental > Terrestrial > Soil > Wetlands > Peat | place...
ACGCCTGGAGCTGGCAGCGCTCTTTCAATTCACCTATCTCGGAGCGCCCATGGTGTATTACGGCGATGAGGTAGCGATCAATTCCCCATCGCTCGCCAACAGCGCCAACGGCCCGATCGGCGATCCTTACACAAGGCCGCCGTACCCCTGGCTGGATCAGGCGGGCGATCCCACCATCTATGGCCCGCCCGACACCAGCGTGCAGTCCTACTACACCACCCTGGCGCACCTGCGGAAGCAATATCCGGTCCTCCGCAACGGCTCGTTTGTAACCTTGCTCACCGGCGACACACAACAACCCAACACCGCTCCCAACACCTATGCTTATGCGCGGGTGCTGAATGGCTCCGACAGCGCGATAGTAGCCATGAACAATGGTTCTTCCCCGAACAACGCCTCTATCCCGGTGAACGGAGTGTTCACGGATGGCACGCAGTTACAAGACGCAATAAGCGGATCAACCTATTCGGTGAGCGGCGGAAATGTGGTGGTCACACTCGCAGCTCGCACGGGAGTTGTGCTGTTGCCTTCGCCAGTGAATGTGGACCTGACGCCCCCTGTTGCTTCCATCACTACCACGCCATCGGCAAACGGGCATGGCTGGATCAACCACAGCCCAGTCACGGTGAACCTGAGCGCGACGGATTCCGGCAGCGGCGTCGAACAGCTGCGCTACTGGGTAAATAACGGGCAAGTAACCGTGGTCGCGGGAAGTACTGCCATGACGCAAATCAGCGGTGAGGGTACGCACTCTGTGGGCCTGCGCGCACTCGACAATGCCGGCAATATCAGCTCGCTGGTGACTGAGCCGGTGAACATCGACTTGACAGCGCCGCATGTGACGATCTCCGCGAGCCCTGCATCGCTGTGGCCACCGAATGGCAAGATGCTGCCCGTCACGGTCTCCGGCGCGATCACGGATAATTTGTCGGGAGTTGATGCCAGCACCGCGGCCTTCAAGGTGGTGGATGAATATGGGACTGTTCAACCCAACGGACCTGTGAGCCTGGGACCTGGTGGAAGCTACTCGTTCACCGTCTCACTCCAGGCCTCAAGAAACGGCAGTGACCGGGACGGGCGGCATTACACGATCACGGTCAGCGCCAATGATCTCGCAGGCAATCCTGGCTCAGCGGCGACCGTCGTGACTGTACCGCACGATCAGGGACACTGAGGACCAGCTACAACAGGGCTTCGGCCTTCTCGGCGGCTTCGAGTTTGGGAGCAGCGGCAACGTCCTGGACTCGGAGCACGAGGGCAGCAGCCAGCACCATAAAAACTCCTCCGGTAATCACAGCCGCCAGACGATTGTTGTGGAGAAGATGCAGCATCACCCACCCGAAGGCGAGCGAGGCGGTTATTTCCGGAATCACTATAAAGAAGTTGAAAATGCCCATATAAACCCCGGTTTTCCCCGGGGGCAGTGAACCTGCCAGGATGGCATAGGGCATCGACAAGGTACTCGCCCAGGCAATGCCAACGCCGGTCATGGAAAGAAGCAGCAGGTATTTGTTGTGAATGACTAATACGGAGAGCAGGCCCAGCCCGCCGCAAAGCAGACACAAGCTATGCGTCACTTTGCGATTCAGCACACGCGCCAGTACCGGCAAAGCAAAGGAAAAACCGAAGCAGATAGCAGAGTATGCGGCGAAGCAAACTCCTGCCCAGGCCACACCTTCACTGTAAAGCGCTGATGTCTGGTCTTCAGCACCGAACACGTTGTGTGCCACGGCTACCGGAAAATACAGCCACATGCAGAACAGTCCCAGCCAGGTGCATATCTGTACCCAAGCCAGCTGGCGCATCGTGGCGGGCATCGACTTAATTGACCAGAGGATCTCCTGAACATTCGCCCTTAGGCCGCTCTTCTCCGCCCTGATCTTGCGAAATTCCTCAAGGTTCTCCGGCGGGTACTCTCTGGTGGTCACAATGGTCCACAACACAGCGCCGAAAAATGCCGCAGCACCCAAATAAAAAGACAGCCGCACCGTGGTCGGAATCGGCTGCGAGGCGCTGCTGGTGCTGCTGACCTGAAAGATGTGCGTAAGCAGCCACGGCAAGACCGATGCAATCACCGCTCCCAGTCCAATGAACAGGCTTTGCATAGCGAACCCGGCGGTGCGCTGCTGCTCGGGGAGAAGGTCCGCCACAAAGGCGCGAAACGGTTCCATGCTGATGTTGATGGAGGCATCCAGAATCCAAAGCAGCCCTGCTGCCATCCACAGCGCCGAACTTCTAGGCATCAGGATCAAAGCCAGTGAGCTGAGTATGGCTCCCACCAGGAAGTAAGGACGCCGGCGCCCAAGCCAGCACCAGGTGCGGTCACTGGAGTGGCCGATGATCGGCTGGACGATAAGGCCGGTCAGCGGCGCTGCCAGCCAGAGGATCGGAATCTGGTCTGCGCGCGCGCCCAGATATTCGTAGATGGCACTCATGTTGGCCATCTGCAGGCCCCAGCCAAACTGGATGCCCAGGAAGCCGAAGCTCATGTTCCAGATTTGCCAATAAGAGCGCGGTGGCTTGTTCATGGGAAATTGCTCTCGGGGATCATACCCCGTCGAGCGACATTCGCGAGCGTTTTACTTGGGTACCACATTTCGCGAACTCGAGGACTGCATCCATTTCCAGGCGCTGGACACGATGTCGGACAGGCTGCGAGAGGCTGTCCAGCCTAGAACCTGCTTTGCCTTTGCCGGATCGGCCACCAGGACAGGCGGATCGCCCGCCCGACGGGGAACCATTCTAAGCGGGACTCTCTTACCTGTGATCTTCTCCACCATGCGCACCACTTCCAGATTGGAATGACCGGTGCCGGTGCCCAGGTTCAGAGCTGTGGAGAGGCCTCCGCCTTCCAGGTACTCGAGCGCGAGAACATGCGCCTCCGCCAGATCAGAGACGTGAACGTAATCGCGAATACAGGTTCCGTCGGGAGTGGGGTAGTCACTGCCAAAGATCTCGAGGTGATCCAACTTACCGGCCGCCGCCAGCAAGACGCGCGGGATCAGGTGCGTTTCCGGGTCATGCGCCTCGCCGATCTCTCCACTGTCATCGGCGCCCGCGGCATTAAAGTAGCGGAGCGAAACCGAGCGCATGCCGTAGGCGACTGAGTAGGCCTCGAGGGCTTTTTCAAGAAACAACTTCGATGTTCCATAAGGATTGATTGGATTGCGAACCGTGTCCTCGCCTATCGGTACGACGTTGGGAATTCCATAGAGTGCGCAAGTGGAGGAGAACACAATGTTGCCGACGTGAGCGTCCAGCATCGCATTCAGCAGCGCGAGACCTCCTCGCACATTGTTGTCGAAATACTTTCGAGGATTTTCGACTGATTCCCCCACGTAAGCATGGGCTGCGAAATGCATGACCGCATCCACTTCAGAAAGCACATTGGGCAATTCCTTCGGATTGCCGAGATCGGCAACGACCAAGGGGAATCCTTCAGCAAAGGCTCGCAGCCCGCTTGACAGGTTGTCGAGGATGACCACACTGTGGCCGTGCTTGCTTAATGCCCGAGCTGCATGACTGCCAATGTATCCGGCACCACCAGTTACGAGAACGCGCATATCGTTTTGATTGGGTGCGTAAGGCTCCCTGAGCATGACAGGCCCATTCTGACGAGTCATGCAGACTCGCGGGGCATATCCGCTGGAATTAGTCGAATGACGCCACGGCCGCCTGGGAATCCTGGAAGACTTCAAACTGGCTCAGCAGCCCGATCAGCTTCAACGATTGTATGGCAAACTTCGAAGGCTTGAGCAGTTTCACCGAGCCCCCTTGCTTTTTGGCGGAGGTGAGCGAGCGCACCAGCAGCCCGATACCGCTCGAGTCGATCACCGGAACCTCTTCCAAATCCAGCAACAGGCGCGCATTTCCCGCCTGCAACAATTCGTCGACAGTAGTACGTAGCCGCTCCACCGGCTCACCCAGACTTAGCCGGCCCCGCAACTTGATCACTCGGATTTGTGCCTGGTTCCGAACGTCGATTTCCACGTGGCGCTCCTCTAAACCATCGAAGTAGGCGGCAGAATGCTCTATTTTCAGCGTCTTACATTGACACTGTTAACCTGGCCTGTTAGAGTCCCGCACAACTTAGAGAAACCTTGGAGATTTTTCAAGGGGAAGTCTACTCCCCGGCTCCCCTGCTAGATCTGAGGCCATCCGAAATGGCGACCCAGAGTCCGGGATTAGCAGTCGACCTCGTCACATTCTGCTCTCGCTTGCTCGAAGAACAGGAGGTCTCCCCCCGGGCTCGCACCTTGGCGCTGGTCGTGGCGGATCTGCTGCCCAGCACCGCTGTGAATGTTTATCTGCTGACTAATCTCAACGATCACCAGGTCTGGGTTCCGCGCGCCAGGGTAGGCGATGCGTCCGTAGCCGAGGCTAGTATCCCGGCGAATTCCGGGATCCTGGGTTCTCTCCTGCGCGAGAAGACCCCCTTGCTCTTCACCGCCAACAGTCTGGCGCGCGAGGATTACGCTCATCTCAACATCCGCCGTACCTTGAAATCACTGGCCTATTTGCCATTGCAGCGCGAGGGCGAGTTGATTGGAGCCATCGAGCTTGTCAGTTTCCAGGCCGAACTGCCCGAAGCCAGCCTGACCTCCCTGCTTTCTATGTGCGAGATCGCGGCAGCGGCCCTGGCGTCTGCTTTGGCTTACGAGGAAGAGCGCAACAGCTCACTCACGTCGATCACCCGCATCACCCAGCTCTACGATCTCGAGAAAGTCTTCAGCTCCACCCTGGAGATGGACCAGCTCCTGCCCATCATCGGCTCCAAATTCCGCGAGGTTCTGGAGTGCCAGGGCATCAACATCTGGCTCATTCAGCCCGACGAGAGCCTGCTGCTGATGCACAAATCGGGAAGCGATCCCACCGTTGCCGAAGGCTTAGTTCAGCGGCCCGGAGAAGGTGTTGCCGGAGACGTTTCCGACAGCGGTGAGCCGGTGTTGATCAGCTCGTCTGACGATGACCGCCTCATCAAGCGTAACCAGACAGTCGGAAAGCCGGCAATTTTTTCGTTAATGGCCGCCGGGCTGATCGATAAAGGCGCTTTGGTCGGCGTGGTCGAGGCGCTGAACAAAAACGACGGCACTCCTTTTCATGACGACGATGCTTTCGCCCTGACCAGTCTCACCGACACCGCCGCCGGCGCCCTGCACAATGCCAGTCTGCTTATGGCCGAACGTAAGGTCGAGATCCTCGAAGGACTCGTCAAGACCAGCGGCGAAATCACCTCCACGTTGGATCTCGACCGCGTGCTGCAGGCCGTCGTTAACGGCCCGGCAACTGTCATCCTCTACGAGCGCGCCGCCCTCGCCATGGAGCAGCGTGGCCGGTTGCAACTGAAAGCCATATCCGGTGTGACGCAGATCGATCCCGCTGATCCCCAGGTTCAGCGCCTCGATAGTCTGCTGCAGTGGGCTTCGATATCGAAAGAACCCATCCTCATTCGTCAGCACGGCGATCAGATCGACAGTGACCGCGAGGAAACACGCGCCAAGTTTCGCCAGTATTTTGCCGACACCGGCATGCGCGCCTGGCATGCTGTGCCTCTCGCAGATGAAGAAGGGCGCGTCGGCATTTTGTCTTTCGAGAGCAGCGACCCCGATTTCCTCACCGACGCTCACCTGGAGATGATCAAGATTCTTGCCAGCCAGGCCACCGTCGCCTTGCGCAACGCTTCGCTTTATAAAGAAGTCCCCTTCATCGACGTTCTCCATCCACTGCTGCAGAAAAAGCGGCGGTTCATGGCTCTCGAGAAACACCGCCGCGCCGCTCTGCTTGTTGCTGCCGCTCTTGCTGTGCTGTTTCTTCTGGCATTTCCTTTGCCGCTGCGAGTGACTGGCGACGCCACCGTCGCTCCTGCACACTCCTCAAAGGTAGGTGCCGAGATTGAGGGCGTGGTAGAGCGCGTCAATGTGCGCGAAGGGGATTCAGTCCAAAAAGGTACCGTGCTGGCCAGTCTCGAAGATTGGGATTACCGATCTGCTCTCGCTGCCGCTCAGGCGAAGTACGCCACCGCAGTTTCGCAGATGGATCGGGCTTTGGCCGCCAATGACGGCACGGAAGCCGGCATTCAGCGCGTCCAGGCTGATTACTGGGGGGCTGAAGTTAACCGCGCGCGCGAACGTTTGGACAAAACTCTTCTCCGCTCGCCCATCGCGGGTATCGTGGCCACTCCGCATGTCGAAAATCTGACCGGACGAAAGCTGAAGTTCGGTGACACCTTCGCCGAAATCGTCGATAACTCCCAGGCCCTCGTCGATGTGGCGATCGATGACAACGATGTTGCGCTGATGCATGCAGGCGAACGTGGCGCCATCAAGCTCGATGGCTTTCCCACCCGCACTTACCGCGGCGAGGTGGCGATCGTCAGCCCCAGAAGCCATTTGCGCGGAGATGAGCGGGTTTTCTACGCTCGCGTTCGCGTGCCCAATGACGACGGCTCGCTGCGCGCCGGCATGGAAGGCCGCGGAAAAATCAGTACTGGCTGGCGGCCCGCGGGGATGGTCTTGTTTCGCCGTCCGGCGATGTGGATCTGGGGAAAACTGTGGTCTTGGCTCGGATGGTAGGAGTAGGTCAGTTGGCATTGTCATCCCGTACAAAAGGGTGGCCCACCCTTCCGCCCTCTTCTGGCGGAGGGTGGGAAATCGAGGCGCAGCCTCGACAGCTCCCAGGAGAACCTGCTATGCGAAATCCCTTGGTTCTTGGACTGATATTGATTCTGCTGTGGGCCGCGACCGCCTGCAGCAATTCCCGTGACGCGGTCAGCTCCACAACAATAACCGCAGCGCACGCGGAAGTCTTGCCTGCTTCGGTTTCCTCTACCTCGGCTTCTTCCAACGCCTCTGCGCCCTTCCTCGCCTCCGGACCTATCGTCGTTGAGAACCAGGTAGACGTCGCCGCGCAGCGTGAAGGCGTGGTCTCCCGCATCCTCGCCGAACCGGGAACGCCGGTAAAACAAGGTCAGCTGTTGGCCACCCTCGACGATCGCCAGGTCTCTGCTGATCTCGAAGCGGCCCGCGCCAAGACTCGCAGCATCGAGGCCGACCTCAAAAACTGGGAAGCCGAAGCCAAGGTTCTGCAGTCCGATTACGATCGCGCCCAGAAAATGTGGGATGCAGGCCTGATCACTAAGGAACAGCTCGAGCACGCGCGCTACAAAGCCGAATCCGACCAGTGGGATGTAAAGCGCGTGCAGCAGCTGCTCATCAATGCGCAAAATACGGAGCACTCGCTTGAACTGGAGCTGGAAAAAACGCACATCGCCGCGCCTTTCGACGGCATGGTTGCCCGCCGCTACGTCCGCGTTGGACAAGCCGTAACCCGCAACGAACGCTTGTTCTGGGTAACCGCGGTCAGCCCGATGCGCGTGCGCTTTGCCTTGCCGGAACGATTTCTGGGTCAGATCAAGACGGGAAGTCTGGTCGAGGTTACGGCTGCCGAGGGCACTCTTGATCATCGCTATCCCGCGAAGGTCATCGAAGTCAGCCCGGTAGTGGATCCCGCCAGCGACACCATCGAGGTGCTGGCGCAGCTCACAGGCCCCACCGGCGATCTTCGCCCCGGAATGCGCGCCAACATCCATCTCGATAATCCGCGATGAACATAATCGAAGCCCTCGACGCCGCGCTTCCCGAGCTGCCGGAAACCATAGCGCGGCGCAGCCTGCCCAGGCTCGATCCCCGCGTCATCTCCAAGGAGCACATCGAGCAGGGGCAGCCCGTGGTATTGGCCAAGATGCCCGGCAGCGACAACTACGTCCGCCTGCCGGTCTCGCAGTGGCAGCTCCTGCGGCTCTTCAACGGCGAACGGTCGTTTGCCGATGTCGCGCAACTCTCCCTCAGCCAGACCGGAGTGCAATTCAGCGAAGAAGGTGTGCGGGAATTTGTCAGCTTCCTGATGGACAACACCGACCTCTTCTACAAAACTCCGCTGGAAAAAAACATCACCCTCCAGCAGAAGCTGAAGAGCCGCCGCCAGAAACGCCGCCGTTTCCGTTTCAAAGATATCGCCGATATTCAGATTCACGAATGGCCGCACGCCGACAACTACATCACCAGGCTCTACCCTTACGTGAAATTCATGTGGACGCCCTGGTTCGTCCTGCTTTCGATCGGCATGTTCGCGGTGATGTTTTGGATGTGGGCCGACCGCTTCGGTGAAATCTGGCGCGACAGCTTCCAGTTCTACAACTTCACCAGCAAGTCGTTCACCGACCTCATCGAATTCTGGTTCCTTTTCGGCGCCATGGCCTTCTTCCACGAATCCTTCCACGGCCTCACCTGCAAGCACTTCGGCGGTAACGTCGAGAAGATGGGCTTCATGCTGATGTACTTTGCGCCCACGTTTTTCTGTGATGTCACCCAGATCTGGATCTATGGCGGCCGCAAAGCCCGTATGGCTACCGTGGCCGCCGGTCTCTGGGGCGACCTTATTATCTGCTTTTTCGCCACCCTGATCTGGTGGACCACGGCTCCCGGCATGTGGGCTCATGACTTCGCCTATAAGGTCATGATGGTCACCGGCATCGGCGTCACCCTGCTGAATCTGAATCCTCTGATCAAGATCGATGGCTACTATCTTTTTTCCGAAGCCATCGGCGAAGTCGATCTGAAAGAGCGTTCCACTGCTTATCTCTCCGGCTGGGTGCGCAAGCATGTCTTCGCCTTGCCTGTCGAGATCGAGTTTGTGCCTCGCCGCCGTCGCGCTTTCTACATGATCTATGCCTTCCTCTCCGGCCTCTATGGTTACCTGCTGCTCTTCGTCGTCGTCGCTTTTACCTATCACGTACTGCACGCCTACACGCCCGAGTGGGCATTCCTTCCCGCAGGCATCCTGGCTCTTCTGGTTTACAAATCGCGTTTACGAACTTTTGGGAGATTTATGAAAGTCGTCTACCTCGACAAAAAAGAGCGCGTCTTGAGCTGGTTCACTCCCGCGCGGATCGCTGTTATCACCGCCCTCGCTTTGCTGCTGCTCTTTCTGCCCGTCTGGCCCGACTTCGTTGAGGGCCCCTTCGTGCTCGAGCCGGTGCAGCGTGCTGTTCTCAGGGCGGAAGTGCGCGGAGCGGTCACCGAAGTCTTGGCCGACGAAGGGCAGCTGGTCACCGCCGGCGCGCCCCTCGTCCGTATGCGGAATTTCGATCTGGAATCAGAAGCCGCCCGCGCCCATGCCGATCTGCAGGTGGCATCTTCTCGCGCTACTCAAAGCCAACTGCGCTACACCGGTTTCGGCCCGGCCGAGCAGGAGCGGCAACGCCTGGCGGATCAGAACCGTACTCTGGCCGATGAGATTCGCAGACTGCAGGTAAACAGCCCCATCTCAGGCGTCGTCACCACTCCCGATGTTCACGATCTGATCGGCACGTACCTCGATGAAGGCGCCCCCATCCTTGAAATCGGCGACTTCTCCCACATGCTGGCGCGCATCTACGTGCCCGAATTCTCTATGCGCGATGTCCGGTTGGGCGCAGAAGTGCGCCTCCGCCCGCAGTCCTGGGTCGAACCCATCACCGGCCGCCTGCAGTCTTTGGCTCCGGCCTCAACCCTCATCGAAGCCGGCCTGATCGCCCGTGACCAGCTCAAGGGCATCAACCCGCCCCAGTATTACGTGGGAACAGTCTTGCTCGATAATCCCGGCGACCTGCGCGACGGCATGAGCGGCACCGCCAAGATTTACGTCCAGCGCCGTAGCCTGGCCGGCTTCGCCTGGCGATTCACCAGCGACTTGGTTCAGCGCAGAATCTGGTAACCATTCTCTTCCCAAATGTCATCCTGAGCGACGCGCCCGGGTTTTTTCCTCGACCCGCGTTCTTCGTGGGTCGCGGGCGCGGAGTCGAAGGATCTTGCGTTCTGCCCTGTGTCATCACGAACAAGCGAAGCGAGCTAGGCATCCGCATCCCCTTGACTCGCGTGGGAATGGACCTCCCGTCCGTTCAGGTCGAGCGCAGCTCGACGGCTCGCACTCTCCTGTGTGTCATCCTGAACGACGGCCGACGCGGGGTCGGGGTCCGCAGCAAACCCGCTTTTGGTTTGCTGGGGTGGTTGGAGGCCCGAGTCGAACTTGAGCCGGCTTGCGGGCGTCAGCGTAGCGGGAGCTCGCTGGCGAAATTCCGAGGAGCACAGCGACGAGGGAGCTGCTTTTCCTATGGGCCCTGCTTCTTCAGCTTGCCATCTCGAGCGGTGCCCCTGAAAAGCAGCCGAGGCTGTGCAAAGCACAGCCTCGCCAACTCTCGCTCGATGGAACGTCCTCTTACTTGCGCACGGTAGTCTTTAGCGTGCTGCGCACAGTGGACTGCACCGTTGACCTTACTGTGTTCCGCACAGCTGATTTCACTGTTGGCTTTACAGTGCTCTTCACCGTCGATTGCACCGTCGAATGGATCGGCGACTTCACTGACGGATGTACAGCATCAGTGCTGCTGGGGCTTGCTACCAGAGCCTTCTTTATCGAACTCCGCTGGCTGATCAGGGACTTTTTCTGGATCGACATTGGCGCTCCTCTTGAGAATTTTTGATCTTCTTAAGCCGTGTGCACTTTCACTAGCATGAGAGTTGCCAAAGAGCCAGACCCCTTCCCACGTCCTACGACAGCTCTAGAATCAGAGACTTATAGCGGTTCCCGGTGACAACTCCGCCCTCTCTTGGGTAAGAAATTAACCCAAAGGTTAATAAATTAACCTTGCCCGGTTAATTTTTGACCTTTCGTTTTACAGCCTGCGCTTGCGGCAAAGGTATTTCATCCGTTGCGGATCGATGTTGAGCAGCGCCGCTGCTGCCGTTTTTTTCCCGCCCGAGCGCCGCAGGGCCGCCGTCAAATAGGCAAGCTCAATACGCTCGATCTCTGCATCCAGATCCACGCCGTTCTCTGGAATAAGGATCGCCTCCTGGCTGGTCGTGCTCGAATAAAGCATCTGCTGCGGCAGGTGCTGCGGCCGAATCGCAGCGCCGTCGCTCATCAGCACCATCCGTTGAATCACGTTCTCCAGCTCGCGCACATTTCCCGGCCAGGAATAGTCCTCCATGATCTGCAGGGCTTCCAAATCCACTTGCTTCAGCGCCTTGCGGTTGGCGCTGCAATAAATCCGCAGGAAGTGATCGACCAGCAGCGGCAGATCGCCATCGCGCTCGCGCAGCGGAGGAACAAAAATCGGGATCACATTGATGCGATAGTAGAGGTCTTCACGAAAACGTCCCTGCTTGACCAGTTCCTCCAGATCATCATTGGTGGCGGCAATCAAGCGAAAATCAATTTTGCGGACCGACCTTCCACCCAGCCGCTGTACCGCGTGCTCCTGCAATACCCGCAACAGCTTGCTCTGCAGGTTCTGATTCAGGGTGGTGATCTCATCCAGAAACAGCGTCCCGCCATGGGCCAACTCGATGAGCCCGGGCTTGGCGCTGTCGGCCCCGGTGAACGCTCCTTTTTCATACCCAAAGAGCTCCGACTCGATCAGGCTCTCCGGCAGCGCCGAGCAATTCAGGCAAACGTACGCCTGATCGCGCCGCCGACCCGAGTGCACGATCGCTCGTGCCACCAGCTCTTTTCCCGTGCCGCTCTCTCCTCTCAAAATCACTGTGGTATTGCTGTCAGCGACCGCGCGAATCGCCCCATACACCCGCTGCATCGCATCGCTTCCGCCAATCAGATCGCAGAATGCTTCTTTGCTCTCCACCTGCTCGACCAGCCGCCGGCCCTCCAACTCCAGCGTCCGCTTCTCGATCGCGCGCAGCATAACGATTTGCAATTCCTGAAAATTCAGCGGCGCCAGGAAAAATTCATCTGCGCCCGCCTGGCTGGCCTTGAGCGGGATGGCACGGCTGTTGGATCGCGTGAGTGCCACCACCACGAGATCGTCTCGTGCCTGCCGCATTTTCTGCAGCAGCTCCAGGCCATCGGAAGCGCCATTGCCGACACTATCCAGGTCCAGCAGAATCGCGCGAATCTGCGGATCTTCCAGCGCGGCCTGGATTTGTTTTTGCGTTTGCGCCATGGTGGTGTGAAACGCCGGCGCCAGAAAGCGCTGCATCTCCGGAAAAGGAGTCTCTTCCGAAGTAATTACACAGACTCGGTGGAACGCCTCGACGGGCGCAGACTCGGTGGCGCGCATAGAATTCCGATCTAACTGGGCGTGGCCGGATTATAGCTGGTCGGCCTTGTGTTCGCTCCGCTTTCGAGCAAGCCTTGACGGGCAAACTCGCGGCACCTGGTAACTGCTTGGCTCGCGCGTGCTACTGCTTCCCGGCAGCGCTCAATCAAGTCGTCCGGCACAGGGACCCCCCGGTTTTGCGGGTAGCGACCCTTCGGAATCCAGGCGACGCTCAAGTTCGAATTTTGGCTAGAACGACTTGCCGCACCCCCGTTGAAGCGGCGCGGAGAGAGGCGGGAAAAACTTCATCGCCCCTTCGCAGCCGGTGCCTTGTCCACTTCTTTTGCGGTGCGCAGGACGGTCTTCTTCATGCGATTCTCTCCCGCCCAGTAGAGGCTGATCTCGTGGCCATCGGGATCGTTCAGGTAAGCGTGACGCCACCCCCACGGCATCATGCGCGGCATCTGTGTCATGTAGAAGCCCTTGGCTTGCAGCTTGCGGCAGAAGGCGTCGACTTCTTTGATCTCGAAGTACAGCCGCACCCCGTCACTGGCCAGCGGTGTTCCCGGCCCGGCCAAGTGCAATGCGATGGTGGCATCGCCGCCAGGCGCACGCAGTCGTGCATACACGGGCTTGTCTTCATGGCGGAACTCGTCCACCAATTTGAATCCCAACAGGTCGCGATAAAACCCGAGCGCGCGCTGCACGTCTCTTGCATACACCATCGCATGATTGAAGGTCAGCTTATCGCCGCCCACTTGCGCTTCCGGTTGCCGTGCCGGTCCTTTCACCACCGAATGCCCAGTTTTCCTGGCCTTCTTCGACGCGGATTTCCTCGCCTTGTCTACGGTACCCGCCTTTTTCTTCGCGGTAACTTTCGCCATAGCTGCGCCAGAAGGTGGACGCGCGACATTCTATCCGAATGGTCTTCTCGGCGCTGACGGAAAGACGCTGAGCTTTACTGCACTGCAAACATCAGATCATCGCGATCGTTGTAAGAGCCCGTCGTACACGAGGACGCTCTTCCCTGATAGCGGAACTGGGCGCGAACCGCCTGAAGGCTACCAGCGGGGAGCGTGAATGTTGCGGACAAGTTCTGCGCGCCAGCCTTGGTGGGCACAATGGTAGCGATGAAGACCCACGAGGGGCTGTTGGCGTTGGACGCATAGTAGAGGTCGAGTGCGTCGGAAGTAAAGCCGCTCCAGGCCCAAACGGTTGCCGTGACCGTCGCGCTTGTACCGTGAGTCAGCGGGCCACCGTTGCTGGAAGCAATCACGATACGGTCGTTGGACTCGTCGGAGTGAAATACTCCGGCGCTGCCATCAGCGCAGGACGCGGCGATGGTGTTCGGCTGATGGGATTCCGCCCCGCCCGACATGTTGCCGCGTCCTAGCAGCAGCGTAGGGCCAGAGTCACACGAGCTGCCGACGGTTGCGCACTGCGGAGCCCTGAGCGCGGAGTTGTACAACGCGGTTTGCGGCGCAGCGGTTGAATTCACCGTCAAGGCAATGCTGGTACTGTGGCTCAGTGCGCCGGAGGTTCCAGTCACAGTTATGTTGGTGGTTCCGAGGGTCGCCGTGGCGGAAGCGGTGAACGTTAAGGTCGCGTTCGTGCTGCCGTTAGCCGGCGGGGTGACCGGATTGCTCGAATAGCCTGCCGTCACGCCGGTGGGCAGGCCGGTAGCGCTTAGGGTGGTTGCGCCACTGAAGCCGTTCTGGCTGGAGATGGTGATGGTGCTGGTTCCGTTGCTACCTTGGGTTACCGTCACGGAAGCGGGCGAGGCAGCGATGGTGAAATCCGGTGTCGCAGCGGCATTCACCGTGAGAGAGAGAGTGGCATTTGCGACCAGGCCTCCCGAGGTCCCCTTGATGGTTACGGTGACGGTTCCAGTAGTAGCCGAGGCGCTCGCCGTCAAGGTCAACACGCTGGTGCTGGAGGTGCTGGTTGGATTGAAGGATGCAGTCACACCGCTGGGCACGCCAGACGCCTGGAGACTCACTGTGTCGCCAAATCCATTCTGACCGTTCACTGTGATCGTCGTGCTACCACCTACCGCGCCCTGCGTGATGGTCACACTGCCAGGTGAAGCAGACAACGTAAAGCTTGGCGACGCCGATCCGGCCAGCGTGTTGATCAGGTTCTGTCCATTCGGGCTCCCCCATCCCGTCACCAGATCATAGCCAACTACGGCGTTGTAGGATTTTCCTCTGCCGTTATTGTTATTCCCGCTGGTGATGTCGTGGAAGTCGCTCGTGTAATTTGCGCTCTGCCCAGCGGCGTAGATGGCGGGATTGATAAAGCCCAGAATCGAGTGTCCGGTAGCCACAGCCTGCTGATTGATGAGGGCAAGAAAGCCGGCCCAGCGCGGTGCAGCAAAGCTGGTGCCGCCCCAGTCTCCGGCACACGAACCTTGGCTGCAGACGTAGTTGTCGAAGTTGGCCTCTGCCGCCACATCCGGAATATTGCGCTTGCTGGTGGAAGCTTTATTGGATGAATTGGCTACTCCAATTTGCCAGCTGGGTATGGCATAGCCATCGTCGCTGGGGCCTCCGCCGCTGTCTGCCCACGCCGTTTCCGATTCCCAGGGGCCGCCGCTGCCGTTCGTAATCAGGTCGGTACCGCCGACCGCTACCACGTAAGGGTCTTCTGCCGGATAGCTGTAGTCGCGGTTATTCGATCCGGTGTAGGCCCCGGAATCCCCTGAGGCGACGAATAGATTCTGTCCCTGGGCCGCAAACTCCTGGAATATGGGATCGTTCACGCTGGGGTCAGCGGGAGTCCAGCCCCACGAGCAACTCAGTTGCTTGGCAATATTCTCCGTTGCCATCTTGTTGAAGATGTCGACGTCCCCCACGCCTATGAACGTAGTGCCAGGGGCAATATAGACGCGAACCTGGGACATCCCCGGGGCCATGGCAATAGCTTGCATAATGTCCAGCACTTGTTCGGCATCATTGCCGTCGGACGCTCCGCTTGCGCCATCGATTAGTACGTTGTTGATGGGGACGGTGTAGGGTTGTCCGGCAAAACTCGCCGTCACGTCATTTGGGTCATAGCCGTCAAACTCTACTAGCCCAACCGCCTGGCCCGTGCCGGTGAGGGTGGTGCCGCCATAGTAAGCTGCCCGCATGTCACCGCCAAGGTATGCACCCCCTGGGCCGGAGCCGGCGTTGCCCTGTATCGCTTGCCCCCCCAGGGACCGCCTCGACTTGGGGCGGGGTTTAGAGAAATTGTTCAGACCGGCGATGTGCGCCACTGGCACGCTCAAATCCACTGAGGGTTCACGATCCGGAGAATAGAACATGCGGTTCTCCGTAGGATGCTGATAGTTAGTCATCGCGACATGAAAGGCCAGCTCAACTTGCGCCACCGTGCCACTGATATCCACCAGCAAGCGATTGGGATGCGTACCGGTTACAGTGAAACCGTTGGCGGTGGCGAAATCGACCACCGCCTGGTAATCCTCTGCCGTGGGGCCAAACTGTTCTGTGAACTCGGCCACAGTGAGGAAATGGTGGTAATCCGGGCTGGACGGGTCGTAAAGCCGAGCCAACAAGTTGGTAAGGCCGGCCTGGTTGCGAAGCGGCAGCGTGATAGCCAGGTTCATGCGCTGAGTGGATGGCAGCAAACCCATCGGCACCGCCTGCCCGCTGGCAACCGTTGGGCGAACGTGATTGTGCAATACCTGTAACGGTTGCTGGGTGTGGCCTTCGGTTGCCAGCAACAGGAGCGCAGCGACGCAGGCGAAAGCGGTTACTCCGGGCAGAAGGTGGGCATTTTTACTCACAGCCATAGCCTCTTTCCTGAGCTTGCCGCTCAATCTTCAAGATAGAAACTGGGCCAGGGCGACAGTAACGCCCAGCTTTTCAGTTTTTTGTTATTGTTTCCCTTAAGTAGTCGAGCATTCTATACCCAGTCAGTTCGGTTAGGATGAATTCTCGTCGTCCATTCTTGGCAATAAGAAAGCCGCCTCAGAGAGATTCCGGCGGCTTTCCATCACGCATGACCGAACCATCAAGAGCTGAGCCCTAACTATTCAACGTTACCGCAGGTGCAAGAGCCCTTGCCGCTACCCAGAAACAGAACAAATGAACAGGCCTGGCCCAGGAAGGAAAGTTCATCCTGCTGCAGAGCAGCGTCCGCGAACTCTTCTTCTGTGGTTACCAGATAGCTGCCGCCCGGATTTTGCAGGTGGGTCGCCCACGCGCGGAGATCCGGAGTGGGAACCGGGCTGGTGGGATCGCAGTTCGCCTGGTTGTCGGAGACGATCTTGATCACGCCGTCACTCGGAGGCGGCCAGCCGGTCAGTGGATTGTCGGTCAGGTCCCTGTCCACCGAGAGGATGAGCAGCCCATTGGCCGTAATCGGGCAAGCGCAGCACTCAGACATTTCCTGGTTGCTGTCGAACACATAGATGTCGGCGCAAACTGTGCCGTGCTTCGCGCTGATCGGGGTGCCCTGTTCGCCTGGGTTGATGATGCGGACGGTCTGATCCAATCTGCCAACATCGGAGACGACACCTGGGGTCACACTGTTAAGGCGATTGGAAAAGTAGTTGACCTGGTACACGTCGCTGATGCCTTGCGCCATTACGAACGATGAACAGGCAACAACGGCGAGCAATAGGATTGTGGCGTAAGCGGCCTTTCGCATATGGAATCCTCCTTTTGTTTTCCTGACCATGCGGCTGCGGAGACTATTTGGCGCCGAATCTACGACGCCATTTGGCGCGAGACAATTCCCCGGAGGACCTAAGCGAGACGACTAGTCTGGACAACTAATTACTTCTGCATGGGGTTGAAGCGAGCACTGGCATGGTTTATTGCTCGCTGTTCTGCGGACTGCGGCGTTTGTTGCTAATAGTGCTCGATTACTTTCCTCGAAAAAACTTGGGTCCAATTAGGGTCCAATAACGCCCGAAAACCAGAGAACAAACGGCAAAACGACGCAGAACCAAGCTAAGCGAATCAATAAG
>Ga0187776_10000634_pt1 | contig 17024 bp, 13 predicted proteins | sample 0216_BV02_MP12_2_FD_132426 | JGI IMG/M metagenome (GOLD analysis project Ga0187776, IMG submission 132426) | Tropical peat soil microbial communities from peatlands in Department of Meta, Colombia - 0216_BV02_MP12_20_MG | ecosystem: Environmental > Terrestrial > Soil > Wetlands > Peat | place...
CGGCGAGCACGGCGAGGCGCACCGCGCGCGGCCGGCCGAAGTCGAAGAGCTCGTTCAGGGCCGCGCGGATGGTGCGCCCCGTGTACAGGACGTCGTCCACCAGCACCACCTCGCGGCCGTCGACCGGAAACGGGATCTGGCTGCGCCGCGCTTCCCGGTGCAGCCCGATGCGCCCGAAGTCGTCGCGATGCAGCGTGACCGCCAGCGTGCCGAGCGGGGCCGCGGGCCGCAGGATGCGATGCAGGCGCTCGGCCACCCACACGCCGCCGGTGTAGATCCCGACCAGCGCGGCGTCGGGGGCGAGGCGCCCGCGCATCTGCGCCGCGAGCTCGCCCACGAGGATCTCGGGATCAGGCAGCGATGCGCTCATGGGCGCCGGGATCGTCCAGGTAGCTCTGCAGGATGAGCGCGGCCGCGAGCGCGTCCACGTCGCCGGCGCGGCCCGCCCGCGTGCGCGCGCCGCGCATTCGCGCCTCCGCCTCCGCCGAGGTGAGCGTCTCGTCGACGAAGGCGACCGGAAGCCGGTGGCGAGCCGCGAGTCGCCGCGCGAACCTCTCCGCGAGGCGCGCCACCGCGTGCTCGCTCCCATCGGCGTGGCGCGGCCGCCCCACGACGAGGGCCACGGGCTTCCACTCGTCCACGAGGCGCCCGATCGCCGCGAACCGCGCGTGGTTGGCGGCCGCGTCGATCGCGGCGAGCGGGCTCGCGATGCGGGTCTGCGTCTCGCCCACCGCGACACCGATGCGCCGCTCGCCGAAGTCGAAGCCGAGGAGCGTGCCGCGAAGGACGGGCGCCGGGCGCGCGGTGCTGGGCTCGCCGGCTGCCGCCCTCATGCGTGTCCCGCGTCCTCGGAAAGGTTCGCCGCGTTCACGCCGAGCACGCCCATCGCCGCGTCGTAGCGCGCCTCGGGCGGGGTGCGGAAGATGAGGTCCGTGCTCGCGCGCACCGTGAGCCAGCCGTTGCGCCGGATCTCGTCCTCGAGCTGGCCCGGCGCCCAGCCCGCGTAGCCGAGGGCCACGAGCTGGTCGCGCGGCCCGCTGCCCGCGGCCATCGCCTCGAGGATGTCGCGCGAGGTGGTGAGCCCGATCTCGCCCACCGGGAGCGTGGACTTCCAGGTCCCGAGCGGCCGGTGCAGCACGAAACCGTGGTCGAACTGCACGGGCCCGCCGAAGAACACCGGCTGCGCGGCGAGCATCGCGTTCTCGAGCGGGATCTCCACCTGGCGGAAGAGCGCCTCGAGGGTCACGTCGATGGGCCGGTTCACCACGATGCCGAGCGCGCCGCGCTCGTTGTGCTCGCAGATGAAGGTGAGGGTCCGGGAAAAATTCGGATCCGCCATCGCCGGCATGGCGATGAGGAAGTGGCTGGTCAGGTTGATCGTTTGCATTGGCCGCCGGTCGGGCATTTTAATCCCTGCCGGGGTTTGGCTCAAATGCCACGGCGAGGTTCCGGCGGCTCCCGGGAAGGGCCCGCCCCCCGTCATTCCGAGAGCACCTGGTCGCCGTGCGTGAAGGTCCAGGTGCGCGTGATGTGCAGGATGTCGGTATCCGCGCGGATGCTGGCCGGGAACCGCTCGAAAGGCGCGGCGAGCCGCACGATGCGGATCGCCGCCTGGTCGAGCACCTTGTGCCCCGAGGGGCGGTTGATCTCGATCGACTCCACCTCGCCGTCGGCCTTGATCGCCACCGTCACCTGGAGCGACCCGTAGATGCGCCTCGCCTTCGCCTCGGAGGGATAGTTGAGGTTGCCGATGCGCTCGACCTTGCGCCGCCACGCGTCCACGTAGCGCGCGAAGCGGTACTCGGTGGCCCGCGCCCCGACGAAGGTGCGCCGCGGCCGCTCCTGGTAGGCGATCTGCTCGCGGCGGATCTGCGCCTCGAGCCGCTCGATCTCCAGGCTCTTCTCCATGAGGTCGCGCGCGGCCGTGTCGGAGCTCGCCGTGGCCTCGGTGCTGCGCGGCTCGGGCCTCGCCACCGCCGAGTCCGACTTGATGCGCGTCATGAGCACCTGCGCCTCGGCCTGGAGCTGCCGCACGCGGCCCTCGGCCTCGTGCAGCTCGCGGCTCGGCTCGTGGGGCTCCACGGCGGGAAGGGGGCTCGAGGCGCGCAGCTTCCTGTCGGTGTTGCCGCCGCCCTCGAGGTTCGCCTGGGCGAGGGCGTCGGCCTTCTGCGGCCGCGTGGCGCTCTTCGCGTTCACGAGCACCACGTCCATCACGTTGTGCGGCGCGTCCCATTTCGGGAAGCCCGGAAGCCTGAAGCCGAGCCCCACGATGACGAAGGCGTGCAGCGCGATGGAGGCGACGATCGCCACCTGCATCGAAGCCACGAGGCCGAAGCGCTCGAGCAGGAAATCGGAGAAGGAAACGAGCGCGTCGGGCGGGGGCTGCCGTAGCTGCATCGGCAGCGCTACGAGGTGCGGGCGGTTCGTCGCGACATGAGCGTTAATTGTAGGTCATTTGCCGGCATAGCGGCACGCCACGTTCGCCTCCCAGAGGTCGGCCTCGCCGAAGGCCACCCGCACCCGCTCCCCCGGGGGGAGCGGGGGCAGCCCGGTCGCCCGGCAGACGAGCGGCAGGCCCTCGATGCGCACGAGCTCCTCGCGGATCACGGTGGCCGGGGCCGACGCGATCGCCTCCTGCTGCAGGTAGCGCAGGCACCAGTAACGCTCGAGCAGGCGCTGGTGCTCGCCGTAGGCGTCGTAGGCGGCCTCGAAGGCGCGGGCCGTTTCCTCGAGCTCGGCGCGCCCGTAGGCCGGCTCGCGGCCCGCGAGCGCCGCGGCGAGCTGGCGCTGGTTCGCGAGGTCGGAGTAGCGGCGCAGCGGCGAGCTCGTCCAGGCGTAATGCGACACCCCGAGCCCTTCGTGGGCGCCCGCCTCGACCTCCATGCGGGTCTTCATGGCCCGCTGGTTGCGGTAGATCGCGGGGATCCCGCGGTCGTGGAGGAGCCGGCCCCAGGTGGCGTTGGCGTGGATCATGAGCTCGGCCACGAGGAGGTCCACGGGCGCGCCGCGCCGCCGCGGCTCGATCGCCACTCGGCCGCCGTCGACGCGGAACGTGTAGTCGAGGCGCTCGCCGCGCTCCTCCGCGCCGCCCCGCCGCTCGCGCAGCGCGCGCGCGAAGCGCCACAGCAGCAGGAGCTCCTCGCCCCAGGGTCCCTCGATGCGGCCCGCGGCCACGTTCTCTTCGCCCATCCTCGCGTCGAGCTCGGCGAGCGGCAGGTTCGCCGCCATCGAGACCGAATCGAGCCGGGACTCGCTCTCCAGCACCTCGAGGCTCGCGGCGTCCACCGTGAGGTAGAGCGAGGCGGCCGCGACGGTGCGGCCCGCCGCGAGCGTCGCGCCCTCGATTGCGTCCTGCGGGAGCATGGTGATCTTGCCCCCGGGGAAGTACACGGTCGAGAGGCGCTCGCGCGCGATCGTCTCGAGCGGGTGGTCGCGCCCGAAGAAGAGCGTCGGGGCCGCGATGTGCACGCCGATGCGCACGCGCCCCGCCCCCAGAGGCTCGACCGAGAAGGCGTCGTCGATCTCCGTGGTCTGCGCATCATCGATCGAGAAGGCCGCGCGGGCGCCCGCGGGCAGCCCCGCGGGCGCGACGAGCGGCGGGGTCGAGGGAAAGCCCGTGCCCTGGGGGAAGAACTCGAACGCGAACCGGCGCAGGAAGTAATCCTCGGGCCCGCCGAGGGCTCCGGCCGCGGCGAGGGCGCGCTGCGGCGTCGTCCCCTTCGCGTGGGCCGCCTGGTCGAGGGCGCGCCACTCGAGGCTCATCTTGTCGGGCTTGAAGAGCAGGACGTCGATGCGCGCGCCGATCGCCTCCGGCAGGCGCCCCGCGAGAAGCTCGCCCGCCCACTGGTCGACGCACTCCTGCTGACGGCGCTTCTTCTCCAGGCCGGCGAGCGCCGCCTTGAGGTTCTCCTCGGGCGCGGCCTGGTAGCGGCCCTTGCCCCGCTTGTAGAAATAGACCGGGTGCCCGTGCAGCGCGAGCGCGACCGCGGCCGCCTCCTGTGGCGTGGGCGTGCGGCCGTAGTACTCGGCCGCGAGGGTGTCGAAGGAGAACTCCCCGGGTCCGCAGACCTCCCAGAGGAAGCGCGGGTCGATGGGCTCGGCGAGCTTCTGGGCCTCCGGCATGAACGCCGCGAGCGCCTGTCCGTCGAAGCGCAGCAGGATGCTCGCGGCCTTCACTTTCGAGCGCTTGCCGTGGGCGGCCTCCACCTGGAACGAGGCGCCCGCCTCCCCGAGGATGGTTCCCACGCGGAACGCGCCGTCTTCCTCGAAGAGCACCTGCGTCACGGGACGGCACCCTCCGCGCCCGCCGGCTCCCGGGCCCACGCGACGATGTCCGGGACGTGCTCCGGGAAGGACGCGAGCGCATGGTCGCCGCCCTGCACGACCGTCTGGCATGCGCCCGCGTAGAAGGCGACGGCTTCCCGGTAATCGAGCACCTCGTCGCCGGTCTCCACGAAGAGCCAGTAGCGGCCGGGCCGCGTGATCGCGGGCGGATCCATCGCCATGAGCTCGCCGATGTGCTCGACGGTGAGGTCGAACGCTTCTCCCGTGTAGAGGTTGCGCTGGGGCCCCAGGTAGCGCGCGAAATGGCGGTGCGGATGCACGGCGGGGTTGAGCAACGCCGCGCGGCAGCCGAGGCGCTCGGCCATCACCGTCGCGTAGTAGCCGCCCAGGGAGCTGCCGACGAGCGTGAGGTCCCGGGGTGCGTAGGGCTCGCACGCCTGACCGACCTGCGCGATCGCCGCCCGCGGGCGGTGATGCAGTTCGGGCACGACGTAGGCCACGTCGGAAGCGAGGTTGCGCACGTAGTCGCCGAGCATCGTGGCCTTGCGCGAGCGCGGCGAGCTCAGGAACCCGTGCAGGTAGACGATGGCCCTGCGGCCGGGACGGGCGTCGTCCATGGCGGCGCGCGCGGCTACGGCTCGAGCGTGCCGCGGCCGAGCTCGACCACGCGCCCGCCCACGAAGATCGCTCCCCCGCGCACGGCGAGCCTCAGCGTCGAGGGGCGCCGCACCGCTTCGCCCTGGGACACGACGCGCTCGAGGTCGGTCCCCGGCCGCAGCGCCGCGAACCAGCCGCCGAGGTTCGCGCACGCCGAGCCGGTCGCGGGATCCTCGAGGATGGCCGCGCCGCTCGGGAAGAAGAACCGCGACTGCACGGTTCCGGCCGCGTCTCCCCCGTCGTGGAAGACGTACGCCATGCTCTGGCCGTCCTCGCTCCGCAGGCGCGAGAACGCGTCGGGCCGCGGCCGCGCCCTCGCCACCGCGGACTCGGCTGCTACGGGCACCATGAGCTGCTCCTTGCCCGCGTTCACCCAGAGGGGGCGCTCGGCGAGGTCCCCCGCCTCGAGCCCGAGGATCTGCGCGAGCTCCGCGCGCGACTCCCGCACCTCGCGCCAGCGCGGGGCGTTGGCGCCGAGCGTCCACACGTCGCCGTCCGCGCTCACGGGAATCACGCCGGCCTTCATCTCGAGCGTGATCTTCTCGCCCCCCTTCAGGTCGCGCACGACGTGCGCCGTGCCGAGCGTGGGATGTCCCGCGAAGGGCATCTCGTAGGCGGGCGTGAAGATGCGCACCCGCGCCGTGGCGGTCGCGGAGGGCAGGACGAACGTGGTCTCGGAGAGGTTGAACTGCCGCGCGAGGGCCTGCATCGCCTCCTCGCCGAGCCCGCGGCCGTCCTCGAAAACGCACAGCGGGTTGCCCGTGAGCCGCCCTTCGCGCGCGAACACGTTGAGGATGCGGAACGCGTAGCTCGCCATGGATCAGGGGGCCGCCGCGGCCGCGCCCTCGCGCGCGAGCCGGTCGAGCAGCCGCTCGTGCACGCCCCCGAAGGCGCCGTTGGACATCACGAGGACGTGGTCGCCGGGCCGCAGCGACCGCGCGAGCGCCTCCACGAGCGCGTCGAGGTCGCGATGGACCGCGGCGCGCGTGCCCAGGGCGGCGAGCGCCTGCTCGGGGTCCCAGCCGAGGTCCTTCGCGTAGCAGAACACGAGATCGGCCCCGGCGAGGCTCTTCGCGAGCCGGTCCTGCATGGTGCCGAGCTTCATCGTGTTCGAGCGCGGCTCGAACACCGCCACGATGCGCGCTCCGCCCACGCGCGTGCGCAGTCCCGCGATCGTCGTGTCGAAGGCGGTCGGATGGTGCGCGAAGTCGTCGTAGACGCAGATCCCGGCCGCCGAGCCGCGCAGCTCCATGCGCCGCCTCACGCCCTCGAAGCGCCCGAGCGCCTCGATGCCGGCGCGGGGCGGCACGCCGGCGTGGCGCGCCGCGGCGAGCGCCGCGAGCGCGTTGGCGCGGTTGTGCTCGCCCGTGAGCCCCCAGCGCACCGTTGCCTGCCGCTCGCCGCCGAGGAGCACGTCGAACGAATCGTCGGGATGGATCGCGCCCACGCTCCACACCTGCCCCGGGCCGAAGCGCTCGACCGGCGTCCACGCGCCGCGCGCGAGCACGCGCTCCAGGGCCGCGTCCCCGCCGTTCACGACGAGCAACCCCTGCGAGGGCACGATGCGCACGAGGTGGTGGAACTGGGTCTCGATCGCCGCGAGGTCCGGGAAGATGTCCGCATGGTCGTACTCGAGGTTGCCGAGCACCGCGGTGCGCGGCCGGTACCAGACGAACTTGGAGCGCTTGTCGAAGAACGCCGTGTCGTACTCGTCGGCCTCGATCACGAAGAAGGGCGCGGCGCCCGAGCGCGCCGACACCCCGAAGTTGCGCGGGATGCCGCCCACCAGGAAGCCCGGGGCGAGGCCCGCGTCCTCCAGGATCCAGGCGAGCATCGCCGAGGTCGTGCTCTTGCCGTGGGTTCCGGCCACCGCGAGGACCCAGCGGTCGCGCAGCACGTTCTCCGCGAGCCATTGCGGGCCCGAGACGTAGGCAAGGCCGCGGTCGAGCATCGCCTCGACCACGGGGCGGCCGCGCGTCATGGCGTTGCCGACGACGAGGAGATCGGCGGGGTACCGGTCGAGCTGCGCGGCGTCGTAGCCCTCGTGGAGCTCGATGCCGAGCGCGCGCAGCTGGTCGCTCATCGGCGGATAGACCTGGGCGTCGCAGCCCGTCACGCGATGCCCGTGCTCGCGCGCGATCTTCGCGAGACCGCCCATGAACGTGCCGCAGATTCCGAGGATGTGCAGGTGCATCGGCGCGACCCCGGGCCCTCAGCCCTTGAAGATGAAGTACACCGCGCCGACCATGCAGAGCGCCGCCCAGGCGTAGTTCCAGCGGACCGCCTGCCCCATGTAGAGCATGGCGAACGGCACGAACACCGTGAGCGTGATCACTTCCTGGAGGATCTTCAGCTCGGGCAGCGTGATGCCGGCGCGGTAGCCCAGGCGGTTGGCGGGGACCTGCAGCAGGTACTCGAAGAAGGCGAGGCCCCAGCTCACGACCACCGCCACGTACCACGGCCGCGCGCCCAGGGTCTTGAGGTGCCCGTACCACGCGAACGTCATGAAGAGGTTGGAGCCGACGAGGAGCAACGCGGTCGGGCCGATCGCATTGAGCGGGGGCATGGAACGGGTCTCGCGGGCCGGTGGGAAGCCTTGCATCTTAGCATTCGCGAGCGTGTAAACTGACCCTCCCGCCCGGTGCATCGCGACCGGCACAGCCACCCCCACTCCCACGCGATCGGCCACCATGGTTCCCCACCTGACGACCTCCCTCACCGGCCCGCTCGCCGAGCTCGAGCGCGTCGTGCTCGCGCAGCGGCCGGACATCGAGCGCTGGTTCCGCGGCCAGTGGCAGGAGCACGCCGCCCCGTTCTATTCCTCGGTGGACCTGCGCAACAGCGGCTTCAAGCTCGCGCCCGTGGACACGAACCTCTTCCCCGGCGGCTTCAACAACCTGAACCCCGAGTTCCTGCCGCTGTGCGTGCACGCGGCGATGTCGGCGGTGCAGCGCATCTGTCCCGATGCGCGCGGCCTCCTGATCGTGCCCGAGAACCACACGCGCAACCTGCACTACCTGCAGAACGTCGCGGTGCTCAAGCGCATCTGCGAGGCCGCGGGCCTCACGGTGCGCATCGGAAGCCTCATCCCGGAGCTCGGCGAGCCGATGGACGTGCAGACCTCCGCCGGCGAGACGCTGCGGCTCGAGCCCATCCAGCGCCACGGCAACCGCGTCGGCGTCGAGGGCTTCGACCCGTGCGCGGTCCTGCTCAACAACGACCTTTCGGGCGGCATCCCGGCGGTCCTGCGCGGCATCGAGCAGACCGTGGTGCCCCCGGTGGAGGCCGGCTGGTCCACGCGGCGCAAGTCGCACCACTTCGGCGTCTATCACCGCGTGGCCGGGGAGCTCGCGAAGCTCGTGGGCATCGACCCGTGGGTGGTCGACCCGGCCTTCAGCCGGTGCGGCAAGGTGAACTTCGCCGAGAAGGAGGGGGAGGACTGCCTCGCCGCGAACGTGGACTACGTGCTCGCGGAGACGCGCCGCAAGTACGCCCAGTACGGAATCACCGAGGCGCCGTTCGCCATCGTGAAGGCCGACGCCGGCACCTACGGCATGGGCATCATGACGGTGAAGAGCCCCGAAGACGTGCGCAACCTCAGCCGCAAGACGCGCAACAAGATGGCCGTGATCAAGGAAGGCCAGCCGGTGAACGAGGTGATCATCCAGGAGGGCGTCTACACCTTCGAGAGCGTGGACGGCGCGGTCGCCGAGCCCGTCGTCTACATGATCGACCCGTTCGTGGTCGGCGGCTTCTACCGCGTGCACACCGGCCGCGGCATCGACGAGAACCTGAACTCCCCCGGCGCGCAGTACGTGCCCCTCGCCTTCGAAACCGACTGCCACTCGCCCGACTGCGGCGGCAAGCCCGGCGACCCGCCGAACCGCTTCTACACCTACGGCGTCGTGGCGCGGCTCGCCGCGCTCGCGGCCGCGATCGAGGTGGAGGAGCTCGTCGCGGCGTCGGCCGCCCCCGAAGCCCGGGCCGCCAACGCATGAGGTTCGCCTTCGTCGTCGACCCGCTGGAGCACCTCAAGGCGTACAAGGATTCCTCGGTCGCGATGATGCGCGAGGCCGCGCGCCGCGGCCACGAGGTGCACGCCCTCCGGGCGGACGCGATGTACCTCGCCGGCGACTCGGTGAGGGCGCGGGTCTCCCGGCTCGCGATCCACGCGGAGGACCACCCGTGGTGCCGCGTCCTCGGGGAGGCCGACGCGCCGCTCGCGCAGTTCGACCGCGTGATGATGCGCAAGGACCCGCCGTTCGACCAGGAGTACTACTACGCGACGCTGCTCCTCGAGCGGGCGCAGGCCGAGGGCGCGCGGGTCGCGAACGACCCCCGGGCGCTGCGGGACTGGAACGAGAAGCTCGCGATCCTGCGCTTTCCCGCCCTCGCGCCGCCCACGCTCGTGGCGAGCGACATGGAGCGCGTGCAGGCGTTCATCGAGGAGCAGGGCGACGCCGTGGTGAAGAGGCTCGACGGGATGGGCGGGACGATGGTCTTCCGCGTGACCGCGCGCGACGTCAACCGCAACGTGATCGTCGAGACCATCACCGACTCCGGGCGGCGCACGGTGATGGCCCAGCGCTTCGTCCCGGAGATCGCGCAGGGCGACAAGCGCGTTCTGGTGGTGGACGGCAAGCCCTTCTCCCACTGCCTCGCGCGCATCCCGCGGGCGGGCGAGACGCGCGGCAACCTCGCGGCGGGAGGCACGGGCGTGGCGCGGCCCCTCACCGGGCGCGATCGCGAGATCGGGGAGGCGGTCGGCGCGGAGCTCGCCCGGGCGGGCATCGTCTTCGCGGGCCTGGACGTGATCGGCGACTGGCTCACGGAGGTGAACGTGACGAGCCCCACCTGCATCGTGGAGATCGCGCAGCAGACGGGGCACGACGCCTCGCGCGCGCTGATGGACGCGCTGGGCGCCTGAGGCTGGAAGGAACGCTAGAACACGGTGACGCGGTCGAAATCCGCGCCGTGCTCGAGGACCTCGTAGACCGTCGATTCCTTCGGGGCGCCCTCCCACACCTCGATGCCGCGGCCGCGCGCCGCCAGGGAGCCCGGGACCACGAGGGTGGCCGGGATCTTCAGCCGCTCGAGCGCCGGCAGCCGGAAGCCCTGCGTCCACTGGGGACCGCTGCGGTGGCGCGCGTCGCCCGAGCGCACCGCGATCGCCTCCGGCTGTCCCGGGAACAGGCCCACCGTGGCGATGAGGCGGCCGTCGGTTTCCTGGACGAGCGCCCGGATCACGCCGAGATAGAACGGCTGGCCGTCGGCGAGCCGCACCCCCGCGAGGCGGCCGATCGCCACGCCCTTCGAAGCGGTCGCCGGGCGCTGCAGCCGCCATATTCCCGGCATCTCGTCGATGACGCTCCACGCCTCGACCGAGAAGTTGTGGTCGCCCATCATGCGGCTCTGGGTGCGCTCGGTGATCCGGCCGAAGACCTCGATGTCCTGCTTCTCCTGCGGGGTGAGGTCGCGGCTCTTGCCCGGCTGCTCGAACACCTTGCCGCCGGTCACGAAGAAGTGGATCTCCGCGGGCGTGAACACGAGCCCCGCGGTCTTCACCTCGGAAGCCTTCGCGGGCGGCCGTGGCGCCGCTCCTTCGCACCAGAGCTTGTGCAGGCGCCTGAGCTGCCCGGCGAGGTCGAGGCCCGCCGCCTGCGGCGGGAGCCCCAGCTTCGCGGGATCCTCGTCGGACTGGAGGGCGTGGATGCGCCGGCGCAGGCTCTTCGAGACCTCCTCGACGTCGAAGACGCGATGGGAGGCGCCGAGCTCGGAGCGGCGCATCGGGCGCGCGCCGATCGACCCGGCCAGGTCGACGACCAGCGGCAGCGTCTCCGCCATCGGCGCCGCGCCGGGGGCGACGATGCGGATCTTGCGCAGCCACATCTTGAGGAGCGCCTCGGCGAAGTCGATCTGGGCCGCCGTCATCTCGGAAAGGTATGCCGCCTGGATGAGCACCACCTGCGCGTAGGCGTCGTCTACGCTCGAGGCGCCGTCCTCGTCGCCCTCGAGGGAGTCCTTCACGCGCTCGGCGTGGTAGCCCTCCAGCTCGGCCTCGGCGTACTGCCCATGCAGGCGCGTCCACAGCGCGGGGTCGAAGCGCCGGTAGACGATCGCGTGGAAGAGCATCAGCGCGCCCACGTAGCGCAGGACGCGCTGGGCGACGAGGGCGCAGTGCGCGGCGAGATCGGGGGTGGCCCGCGCCTCCTCGAGGCACTTGCGGTAGCCCGCCTCCATTTCCGCGAGCAGCGCCGCGCCGGTCGTCCACGCCGCGGTGTCGTTGGGCGACAGCGGCAGCGTCTTGCCGAAATAGCGCGAGCGCTGCTCTCCCTGGAGGAACGCGACCTTGTCGCGTATCAGCTCCATGCACTTCAGGCGCTCGAGCGGCGGGAACGCGGACCCGTTCAGCGCGCGCAGCGCCTCGAGCACGAGCGCCTGCGCCTGCGGGATGTTGGTGAGCGGCAGGGCGTTCAGCCACTCCTTGCAGCCGCGCGCCTCCGCGAAAGACGGCGCCGCCTCGCCCGGGGCCGCGGGGGGAGCGCTCACGGCTCCAGCCGCTCCAGCCGCGCGCGAACGGCACGCCCGAGGCCTTCGGCGCGCGCGACGCGCCCGGGCGGTACGACGGACTCGCGCCGCGCGGCGGCCCAGATGGGACCCGGGAAATGGTCGTCGTCGCGAAACCGCGGGATCACGTGCCAGTGGACATGGGGAACCATGTTGCCGAGGCTCGCCAGGTTCATCTTGTCCGGGTGCATCGTCTCGCGCACCGCCGCCTCCACCTCGAATACCACCCGCATGAGCGCTTCGCGTTCCGCCTGCGCAAGTTCCGTCATCTCCACCGCGTGGCGGGCGAGGATGACGCGGCAGAAGCCGGGGTAGCGCGGCTCCTCGGCGAGCACGACCCGGCACAGCGCATTCTGCCAGAGGACGGGGCCGCCGGCTCCGTGGCAGAACTCGCAGGCCCCGCTCAAAACGGCTGCCTCGTGATCGGCTTGGACTGGGTCACGCCATCGAGGGTGTACGTCATGACCGCGTGGTTCAGGTCCGCGAAGGAAAACGTGACGCTGCCCGCCGCCTGGGCGTTCAGGGCCGACGCATCATAGGCCGCACCTATCCAGGGTGCGCCCGTGACGCGGTAGGCGACGCCCGTGTAGGCGTTGGCGGAGGTCCAGGCCCCCGAGGGAATCACGTACCACACCGTCTTTCCGTTGACGTCGTAGGTATACCAGACCGCGAAGAGCGTCCGGTACTGCTGGTTGATCGCGACGCCCCAGCCGTTCTGCGCCTCGCCTCCCCACCAGAGGTCGCCGTAGGCCGCCACCGGGGTCGGATCGACCGGCCCATAGGGCTGACGCGTGATCGACTTGGCGCCCGAAACGCCGTTGATGGTGTAGGCGAGCGTGGCGGAGCCGGGGCCGGTGAAGGTCAGGGTGGCGCTTCCCACGGACGCGTTGGCGGCGAAGCGGCTCGCGTCGTAGGCCCCGAACCAGCTTCCGGTCGGGATGTAGAGCGCTCCCGTGTACTGCGTGAACGCGGCGTTCCAGGTGCCTCCGGGCATCACGAGCCAGAGCGGCTGCCCGGTCGCGTCGTAGACGAACAGGGCGGCGAAGATCGTCGCGCCGTGCTGGGTGATGCTCATGCCCCAGCCGTTCTCGGAGGATCCCGCCCACCAGAGGTCCTGGTAGTCGTCCGGCCCGCCCGGAGCCACCGCCACCCGGTACATCCCGCGGCCGAAGGTGGCCGCCCCGAGCGTGCGGTCGTCGATCCAGAAGAGCTCGCGCACGCGGATGTTCGCGGGCCCCTCGTTGGTCGTGGACCACGTGGCGCCGCCGTCCTCGCTCGTGAAGAGGCCGACCGAGGTGGCCGCATAGAGCCACGACGGCTCCTGCGGGTTGATCTTCACGTCGAACACCGGCGCGTCGGGGAGGTTGCCGCCGATCGAGCTCCACGTGCTTCCCCCGTCGAGGGTCTGCCACAGGTCGCCCGGGACGAATCCGGTGAGCGCGACGATCACGCGGTTCGGGTTCGCCGGATCGACGACGATGCGCTGCACGAGCCGCTGCGGGATGGTGCCGGCGCCCACGCGCGTCCAGCTCGGCGAGGCGTCGAGGGCGTTGGCGGTGCGGAAGACCCAGCCGTTGTTGTGCCCGACCCACATCACGTTCGAGTTCCCCGGCTGCACGGCGACCGCGTTGATGAAGTTGTCGGGGTTGCCGATCGCCGGCGAGGGCGGCTTCGCCACGCGCCAGGTCGCCGCGCCGCGCGCATCGTCGGTGATCCACAGCGAGTTCGCGCCCGCGACGATCCGGCTCGAGTCGTTCGGATCGAGCACGAACGGCGCGATGAAGTTGGCCTTCTTCGTGGCGCCGGTCCCGCAGAACGCGTTGCCGTTCGAATCGGCGGGCAGCGCCTCGGTGATGCCGTTGCAGATGTACGCGGCGCTCGCGCCGGCGTCGAGCGAGCGGAAGAGCGACAGGTACACGTACTCGCCGTACGTCGTGAGGTCCGAGGCGGGATCGACGGCGACGAATCCGCCGTCGCCCCCGTGGTAGATCGACCACACCCCGCCCTGCAGCATGAGCGTGCCGTTGTCCTGCGAGCCGCCGTAGATGCGGCCGCCGGCGGAGGCGCGCCCGGCGCCGGCGTAGAACTGGGTGACCGCGAGCCCGTTGTTCATGTTGCGCCAGCCCGAGGCGCCGACCCTGCTCCCGAGCGCGTAGGCGTTGGGACCCTCGTAGACCCCGCCGTCGTTGCCGTCGAAGACGGCGGTATCCGAGGCGCCGAAATCCGGGGGCGAGACGAGGGCGTGGTGGTCGGCGTGCGGCGAGGCCGGGGCGTTGCGCCAGTCGCTCACCTTCGAGAACGACGCGCCGCCGTCGCGCGACTCGTAGACGTCCAGCCCGGCCGCGAGCACGTGGGAGCCGTCGGTCGGATCGACCCAGATGGCGTTGTCGTAGTAGCCCTGGTCGCCGAGGTGCCCCGGGGTGCTCGTGAGCTGCCAGGTGGCGCCGGAATCGGTCGAGCGCCAGACCTCCCCCTTGTCGTCGTCCACGGAAGCGTAGACGAGCCCCGGCTGCGAGCGCGCGAAGGCGATCTCCGCCCGGGCCGTGTTGCCGTACCCCGAAGGAACGGGCACGAGCGGCGCCGTGCGCGCCCAGGTGAGGCCCGCGTCGCGCGAGTAGGCGATCGTCCCGTCGTCGAGGCCCGCCACCGCGTTCGACGGGCTCGCCGGATCGAACGCGAGGTCGAGCGCCTTGAGGGCGGCGACGCGCGTCCAGGACGTGCCCCCGTCGCTCGAGCGGTAGATGGCGCCGCTCGCGAGGCTCGCGTTGGTCACGCCCGCGAGGAGGACGGAGGGCTCGCCGGGATCGACCGCGAGGCGGTTCACGAACAGCCAGTCGGCGTTGACGTCCGGGTCGGTGGCGGGGAGGTAGCTCCACGTGTTGCCCCCGTCGGCGGACTTGAAGACCCCCGCGCCCACGAGCCCCGTGCTCGCCTCGCCCGTGCCCGCGTAGACCGTGGACGGATTCGCGGGATCGAAGACGAGCGTCGTGATGGAGAGGTTGGGAAGGAAATCGTTGTTCGCGCTCCACGTGGCGCCCGCGTCGGGCGACGTCCACAGGCCGCCGGAAGCGGTCCCGGCCAGGAGCCGCGAGGGATCGCGCGGGTCGAACGCGAGCGTGCGGACCAGTCCGCCCACGTTCGAGGGGCCGAGCGCCTGCCATTGCGAGGGCTCCAGGCCCGCCGACTTGGCGAGCGGAGACGGCCCCGCGCGCACGAGCGCGGCGCGTTGCGCCTGCGCGCGCAGCAGCTGCCACACCCGGGGCGGGCCCGCCTCGTCGGCCTCCATGCGCAGGTTGTCCTCGATGGACACCGGCGTGCCGCGCTCGCCCGCCTCGTCGTCCTCGTCCGCGAGGGAGGCGAGCGAGGCGGGATCCATGGGATAGCCGGCCGCCCCCGGCGCGGGCGGCATCCCGCCCGGCGCGATGCGCGGGCCCGAGGCGCAGCCCGCGCAGGCGAGCAGCAGCGCGAGCGTCGCCGCGAAGCGACGGGACGGCGTCAGGTCTGCGCGCATGGGAAGTCGATTCTGGACAGGCGCACGCGAGCGCGCAACCTCCGGCCTACAGCAGCACGCGCTCGATGCCGCCGTGGCGCGCGCGCTCCACGAACTCCTCCATCCAGCGCGGCCCGAGGAGGCGGCGCGCCATCTCGACCACGATGTAGTCCGCGGAGGTCCCGGCATCGCGGTCGAAGCGCTGCAGCCCCTGGAGGCAGGAGGGGCACGACGTGAGCACCTTCACTTCGCCCGCGAATCCGTCGGCGCGGAGGATCCCGGCGCCCTTGCGCATCTCGGCTTCCTTGCGGAACCGCACCTGGGTCGCGACATCGGGCCGCGCGGCCGCGAAGGTGCCCGACTCGCCGCAGCAGCGCTCGTTGAGCGCCACCGCCTGGCCCATGAGCTCGCTCACCACCGCCAGGGGCTGGTGCGTCTTCATCGGCGTATGGCACGGGTCGTGGTACATGAAGCGCACGCCCTCGACGCCCTCGAGCCTCACGCCCTTCTCCATCAGGTACTCGTGGATGTCGAGCAGCCGGCACCCCGGGAAGATGCGGTCGAACTCGTACTTCTGGAGCTGGTCCATGCACGTCCCGCACGACACCACCACCGTGCGGATGTCGAGGTAGTTGAGGGTGTTCGCGACGCGATGGAAGAGGACGCGATTGCGCACCGTGATCTGCTCGCCCTTGTCGGCGCGCCCCGCGGAGGTCTGCGGATAGCCGCAGCACAGGTACCCGGGCGGCAGCACGCACAGGCTCCCCACGTGGTAGAGCAGCGCCTGGGTCGCGAGCCCCACCTGGCTGAAGAGGCGCTCCGACCCGCAGCCCGGGAAGTAGAACACGGCGTCCGAGTCCTCGCCCGCCTTCGCCGGGTCGCGCACGATCGGCACCACGGCGGGGTCCTCGACGTCGAGGAGCGCGCGCGCCGTCCGGCTCGGTATGCCGGCGGGCATCGGCTTGTTGACGAAGTGGATCACCTGCGCGGCGATAGCCGGCCGCCCGTGCGTCTGGGGGGGCCTGCGCACCTGGTTCTGCACCGCCGGCAGCCGTCCCCAGAGCCCGTTGGCGAGACGCTGCACGCGGTAGCCCACGTCCACCATCGCCGTCTTGATGAGCTTGATGCGCGCGGGGTCGGTCGCGTTGAGGAAGGCGAGCGCGGCCCACGCGCCGGGATTGAAGCGGCGCTTTCTCAGGCGAGCGAGGAGGTTGCGCATCGCGATCGACACGTCGCCGAAGTCGATGTCCACGGGGCAGGGCGCGGCGCACTTGTGGCACACCGTGCAGTGGTCCGCGACGTCGCCGTACTCCTCGAAGTGGCGGATGCTCACGCCGCGGCGCGTCTGCTCCTCGTAGAGGAAGGCCTCGGTGAGGAGCGAGGCGGCGAGGATCTTGTTGCGCGGGCTGTAGAGCAGGTTCGCGCGCGGCACGTGCGTCGCGCACACCGGCTTGCACTTGCCGCAGCGCAGGCAGTCCTTGAACGAGTCCGCGATCGCGCCGATGTCGCTCTGCTCGAGGATCAGCGACTCGTGGCCGATGAGGGCGAAGGACGGCGTGTAGGCGTTCGCGAGACCGGCGCCGCGCGCGAGCTTGCCGCGGTTGAAGCGCCCCTCGGGATCGACGCGCCCCTTGTACGCGGCGAAGGCCTCGAGCTCCGGCTCCTCCAGGTACTCGATCTTCGTGATCCCGATGCCGTGCTCGCCCGAGATCACCCCGCCCAGCGACTTCGCGAAGCGCATGATCCGCGCCACCGCCTCGTTGGCCGTGCGCAGCATCTCGTAGTCGTCGGAGTTCACCGGGATGTTGGTGTGCACGTTGCCGTCGCCGGCGTGCATGTGCAGCGCGACGAACACGCGCGAGCGCAGCACCCGGGCGTGCACCGCCTCCGCCCCGGCGAGCACCGGCGCGAACGCCCGGCCCTCGAAGATCTCGCGCAGGGGCTCGAGCACCTCGCGCTTCCACGACACGCGCAGGCGGCGCGACTGCAGCTCGGCGAAGAAGGCCGGGTCGTCGAGCCGGGCGAG